>Ga0315320_10002828_pt1 | contig 14302 bp, 15 predicted proteins | sample M140m21515metaG_FD_203458 | JGI IMG/M metagenome (GOLD analysis project Ga0315320, IMG submission 203458) | Ammonia-oxidizing marine archaeal communities from Monterey Bay, California, United States - M1 40m 21515 | ecosystem: Environmental > Aquatic > Marine > Coastal | place: USA: California... | reverse complement strand
ATGCGGCAACAACATCAGCGGTGTTGATCAGTTCACCACGACCGCAGTTGATGAGGATGGCGCTGTCTTTCATCAGGGCGATGGAGTTGGAGTTGATCATTTCGTTTGTCTCATCGGTGAGGTTGGTATGCAGGGAGACGATGTCGCATGCTTTCAACAGATCGTCGACATTGGAGGCGCGTTTGACGTTATGCTCCGATGCGAATGGCTCGTCCCAATAGACGTCGTATCCGAGGCAATTCATGCCAAAGGCGTTGGCGCGGATGGCGACTTCTTTACCGATGCGGCCTAGGCCGATGATGCCGATGGTTTTACCCATGATTTCGTGACCTGTCATGCGTTTCCATCCTCCTGAGGTAATGGTATTGGTTTGCTCGATAAGGTTTTTATTGAGTGAGAGCATGAGCATGAAGACGTGCTCGGCCACGGTGGTGTGGTTTACTCCTGGGCAGAAGCTCACTGGGATGTTTTTCTCGGTAGCATAGGCGACGTCGATTTTATCCACGCCGATGCCGTATTTGGCGATGACCTTGAGCTTGGGTAGGGACTTGTCGATCACGGCTTGAGTGATTTCATCGTCACCACATAGGAAGGCATCGATATCGCCGGCAAGTTCTAACATGCGAGACTCGGGAAGTGGGCCGCGCTCGCGGATGATTTCAGCTCCTGTGCTTTCGAGAAGGGCGTGGTGGTCGCCGGGGCAATCTTGGTAAGACGTAGTGGTGAGTAGTATTTTCATGGTGATGATTTTTTTGACAGGATTATCGAGATGATGCAGGATTTTTGCTAGGGTTGAGTGTGTTGTCCTAAACGTTAGGAAATTGGAAATAGTTTTGCGCATTTTTGAAACAGATGCCTTCAATGAGAGAGTCTAGCAGGCTGTTGTCGTTGGGGATCAATCCGGCTTCGACTTCCTCTCCGATAATGCCGCAGAGTAGTCGGCGGAAGTATTCGTGGCGTGGGAAGCTGAGGAAGCTACGTGAGTCGGTTAGCATGCCGACGAATTTTGACAGTAGGCCGACGCTTGAGAGCACATCGATTTGGGTGCGCATGCCGTCGAGGGTATCGACGTGCCACCAGCCTGACCCGAGCTGCATTTTTCCGGGGGTTACGCCATCCTGATAACTTCCCATGAGTGTGGCGAGCGGGTAGAGCATGGCGGGGTTGATGTGGTAGAAAATGGTTTTAGGTAGTGCGTCATCGATGGCTAGGCTGTCGAGGTAAGCTGCCATCTTGCGGATGATTGGTTCATCGAGCATCGAGTCGTATCCGGTATCGGGGCCGAGCTGATTGAACATGCGGGTGTTGTTGTTACGGATCGGTCCGATGTGTAGTTGCATGGTCCAGCCGCGTGCGGCATTCCATTGTGCGACGTGCTGCATGATGTAGGTGGCCCACTGCTCGGCTTCGATATCGCTGAGTGAGGCTTCATTTCTCAGTTTGCTGAAAATATTATCCGCTTGGCTGTCTGAACATGGGATAAACGGGCAGGCTTCAAGTCCGTGATCGGAGAGTCGGCATCCGGTCTCATGGAAGAAATCGTGTCGCGCTTTCAGGGCTGTTAGAAAATCCGTGGCGGAGGTGATGGAGGTGCTAACGGCTTCAGAGAGTTGGTCAGTCCATGCATTCCACGCCTTGATGTCGGCAGTTAGCATCGCCTTGTCGGGTCGAAACGTCGGGAACATTTTTGTAGTGTGCCCGCTCTGTGCGAATGCAGTGTGGTGTTCCAGATTGTCGATCGGATCATCTGTAGTGCCGATGGTGCGGATGTCGAATTCTTTGCAAATCGACTGGGTAGTGAAGCCGTCGCTGGTGATTTTTGCGTTAGCAATCTCCCAAATTTCATCGGCAGTGTCTGGGCTGAGGACGAGGTCGGTATCGAAGTATCGTTTCAGCTCAAGGTGCGTCCAATGGTGCAGTGGATTCCTCACTGTCTGGGGAATGGTGCGTGCCCACGCATCGAATTTTTCTTTTGGGTCGGTGTCTTTTCCTGTCACCAGATGTTCTGGTTCACCGGCGGCTCGCATAGCGCGCCATTTGTAGTGATCGCCGCCGAGCCACATCTCGGCGAGGTTGGAAAACCCAACGTCGCCCGCCACTTCTGCCGGGTCGAGGTGGCAGTGGTAGTCCATGATCGGCTGGTGGGCAGCTACTTCGTGGTAGAGCCGTTGGGCCGTCTTGTTAGGGAGGAGAAAGTTTTCGTGCAGGTAAGACATGGTGTGATTTACTTGAAAGGGTAAGGTTAGCTGTTTTTTGACCACTGATTACACTAATTTTAGACTGAAATCTTTAGGGGGAGTGATTGCGCGTAATCAGCGGGTTGTAAGCAATTAAGCATCTAGGTTAGCAATGCGTTTTATTTGCAGAGATTTGTGTTTGAAGTTGAGCAGGAGTCCGACTTTGAGTTGTGAAATTTTTAAATAGCTAAGGATTTGTGAGTAGTGACTGTTTGTAAATTGTTCAACGACTTTTGTTTCCACGATGACTTTGTCTTGGACAATGAGGTCGGGGATTAATTTGCCTACTGGTTTGTTGCGATAGTTGACGATGAAGCTGTGTTGTTGAGAGAAAGGAATATTATGAGCAGCGAGTTCGAGACAGAGAGCGTTCTCGTAGATTTTTTCGGTAAGGCCGTTTTTCAGAGTTCCATGCAAGGTTTGGGCGGCTTTAATGATATCACCTGTGATGTCTGAGTGTGGGTATTGTTTATCGGGAAATTGCATATGGAGGCGTTTTTTGACCACTGATTACACTGATTTTAGACTGAGCTTGGGTTGTATATGCATTATTCGAAACGTGGAGGATGTACAATCAGTATGTAATCTGTGCAATCAGTGGTTCATTCATAATCATCAGAGCTTAGATAGTCATGGAAGCATAGCCGCCGTCGACGACGAGTTCTGCGCCGTTCATGAAGCTGCTGGCGTCGCTGGCGAGGAGGAGAGTGGCGCCGACGAGTTCGTCGGGTTCGCCGAAGCGGTTGGCGGGTGTGTGTCCCATGATGCTGGCGACGCGTTCCGGGTTGAGAACTTTTTTATTTTGTTCGGCGGGAAAGAACCCGGGGACGATGGTGTTGACTCTGATTCCTTGTTCGGCCCATTCGCGGGCGAGGTTTTTCGAGAGGTTGTGCACGGCGGCCTTGGTGGCGGAGTAGGTGAACACGCGGGAGAGTGGGATGATGCCGCTCATGGAGCCGATGTTGATGATGCTGCCTCCTTCGCCACGATCGACGAGGTGCTTGCCGAATACCTGTGAAGCGAACAGGACGGCTTTTAGGTTGGTGTTGAGGATGCTGTCGAATTCATCTTCATCGATATCGAAGATCGGAGTGGGGGAGTTGATGCCGGCACCGTTGACGAGGATGTCGACCTTGCCGGATTTTTCCAAAACATTGGCGAGGAGTTCTTCGATAGATGCTTTGGAGTTCACATCGACTTTTTCGAAGTAGGCTTTGCCGCCTGCGGCTTCGATGCTGGCGAGGCGTTCCTTGGCTTTTTCCTCACTGCGCCCTACGAGGATGGTTTCCGCTCCGGCAGCGGCTAGTGCCTCTGCCATGGTTCCACATAAAACGCCTGTCCCGCCTATGACTACCGCGACTTTGCCCTCCAGGCTAAAGATTGAGTTGAGATATTCTGATGCAATCACCAACGAGATATAGCAGAACAAAATTGTCTGTGAAATGGATTGCATCATCATGTATTTGCATTATTTCATCATTGTGACATCGGCATGACTGATTCCCATTCCATATCTGCTGCGGGATTCGACGGCGTCAAACTCGTTGACCGTCCTTGGTTTCCCTATCTTTGCACCGAGGTTGAGCACTGGCGGTGGGAGACCCGCGACCAGCCGCATTATAATTTCTGGGTAGCGATTGCTGGTGAGGGGTATCTGAGCTGTGACGGGCAGATGTATCCGGTGGAGCCTGGTAGTTTTTTTGTCTTTTCTCCCGGTCAGGAGATTTCTGCGGCGCACTATTCGGGTCCCAGGATCACACGGTTCTCGGCGCATTTCCTGCCCACACTCGGTGGTGAAGTGGTGGATGATGTGGATTGTTTTCCTGTATTGGGAGGAAAAATTGAATCGCTTTCACTGCTTCAGCGGCAGATTGATGTGGTGATGCGCACCGCGATTCGACGGCAGGATGACTCCAAGCTAACGGAGCTGATTCATCAATTGATAGTGCAAGCTTGCGGGCAGACTGAGATCGATGCGGGGGCATCACTCGACCCTAGAGTCGCCAAGGCGATCAGGTTATTTCGTGAGGATCCGGCATCGGTTGAATCGATGGATGATTTCGCACGTAGCCTGGGGATATCAAGGTCGCATTTCGATCGAGCGTTCTCGAAATTAGTCGGGACACCACCACAGAAGTTTTTGCTAAACTGCAAGATGATTCAGGCGCGAAGATTGTTAGAAAGTAGTAGTCTTCGGGTCGGAGAGATTGCTGAAGCTCTGGGCTACAAGGATATCTATTTTTTTAGCAGGCAGTTCAAAGCCAGCTGTGGCAGTTCACCGCAGAACTACCGCAAGTCGCTCATCCAGTAGTTTCTATCCGGCAGCTGATACTGGATTTTCTTTTGGCAGGAAAGGTGCGTCCAGCGTTTCTTGCAGCGGGAATAGCTCGGCGAAATCCTCACGTGTGTCTGAGTCCTGTTTGCCAAACACACCTTCTTCGATGAGGAGAAAGACCATTTGTCCGATATCTGTGCAGGAGGATAGTCCCCACTCTGACATCATGGTGCTTGCCATTGGGCCAAATTCTTGTTGTGCGAGATCGCGGAAGCCGATGAGTAATTCACTGGCTGAGACATGGCGGTGTTCACCGTTGTTATTGTCCATGACGCGTTTGACGGTGAAATCGAGAGCGTCTTTGAGAAAGAAATAAGCACCTACATCAAACCTTTGTTCGCGCTGTGCGACCGCGTAGACGGCATCTGTAAACTGGGTTGGTTGCATTAACTGCAGTGTTTAGAAATTGCGAAGTAGTGTCAAGAGGTGAACACGACCCGTTGTGTTGGTCCTGGGTTAGGGTTTGATACGATCATTCACGAGATCGGGTCCACGTGGTTCTTTTTTGGGGATCCATGCGGAGAGGTTTTGGACCACGGCTTTCAAGTCCTCACGATTCTTGGCCTGTTTAATTAGATTGTTAAATTCGTGTGGATCTTTTTTGCGATCGTAGAGTTCTTCATTGCCATCGGCGTAGCGGGTGTAGCGCCAGCGGGTGTTGCAGATGCTGTGGTTGTGCGCGTAGATCGTGGTGATGGCGGGTCGTTTTTTTTCCGCGGTTGGTTGTTTGATCCATGGAAGCAGGCTCAGTCCGTCGAGTGCTGTGTCGCTTTTCTTATGGGGAATGCCGGCACCTGCCACAAGTGTTGGGTAAACATCGAGTAACTCGGCGGGGCGGTCGCAGCGGACGCCCCGCGGGGTGCTTTTCAGACGTTTCGGCGGAACGATGATCAGAGGCACACGTGTCGAGCGGGTCCAGAGGGTTTGTTTGGCGATGTGGTCTTTCTCGCCGAGGTGCCAGCCGTGGTCTGATAGCACGATGATCCAGGTGTTGTCGGCCATGTCGCTACGATCAAGCTCTGTGATCACGTGGCCGAGCGCGTCATCCATGGCTGTGGTGCATGCGAGGTAGGCCTGGGTGATCATGCGGAGGTTTTCTTCTGTGGAGCGCACCCAATCGGCAGGTGCTTGGAACGAAACGCGCGATGCGATGCGTTTGGCGATGGGTGAGAGGTCGTCCATATCGCCTTCCTTGTTTGCGTGTAGCAGGACTTTGTCTTTTGGTGGTGCGGCATCGTACCATTTTTGCGGAGCGAACAGTGGCAGGTGTGGGTTGTAGAACCCGAGGGCCATGAAGCGTGGTTTGTCAGTTGGTTGATGGGGCTTGGCAATGTTGCCGGCAGTCCATTTGGCGATACGGAGGTCGGTGTATTTTTCTTCTTTTTCTGGGTATGCGCCGATGTCCCAGATGCTTGGTTTGGTGACTTCCGGGGGGACGTTGAGTTTTTTTGGTGGGTATGGCCCTTGGCCGGTTTTGAAGCAGGGAGTGCCACCGAGCGGTTTGTTTCTGCTTCCGTGCAGGATTTTGCCCGCGGTGAACACATGGTAGCCGGCTTGCTCGAACCGTTGGGTCATCCATGGCACCTGCTTGCCGGGTTGGAGTGGGCCTTTGGCGTCGTATTTTGATCGATTGCCGTAGACGCCGGAGGTGGTGGGTCGTAGCCCGGACATGAAGCTGGTGCGTGACGGTCGGCAGATCGGTGCTTGGCAGTGGGCGTTGGTGAACAGGACGCCGCGTTTCGCCAGGCGATCCATGTGGGGTGTGTGTGCCTGTGGGTGGCCCCCGCCGGTGATGCGGCCGTTGACTGGTTTTGCATCGGGGTCCGAGAGACAACCGATCCAGTCATTAAGGTCGTCGATGGTGATCAGTAGGACGTGATCTCGCGCGGCAGTGGCGGCGTGAGATGATCCAAGTACTAAAAGGGTTAAGGTAAATGAGGTGATGAGTCGGGTGATGATAGATTGAACCAGCATGTTTTTTAAGGTGGGTTGGAAAACCTGTTTTCTCTGAGGCTATACAAGAATCATTTCTTGCCAAGGCCTGACAGAAAAAACCCCACGCCCCGTGTGACCGGGGAATGGGGTTGGAAGGATGGTTGGTTTTCCGAGGCCGGGTTACTTGCGGCGACGGAGGACCGTGTGCTCCTTAGCCTTTACGGCGACGGAGTATGAGGGCGAGTCCACCGAGACCATCACATTTCAATAACTACTGGATGCTGCGATTCTATATCATCAATCCAGCGTCGATGTGCAGGGCCTCGGCTGTCTTGCGGATGTGGTCGGTATTGAGCTTTCTTTCCCCCCTGAGGAGTCGTGAGGCGGTCGAGCGGTCGATGCCGATGAGCTTGCCCCATGCGGTGGCACTCATGCCGATGTTGTCGAGGTGGGCGGCAAGCAAGTCGTGAGGCTTGAGCTTGGGGAGCTGGTCGATGTGGTTTTCCTCATACACGGCCACAAGATCGGCCAGCGTGGTGAGGTAGTCCTCTTGATCCTTGGTGAGCTTGTGCCCTGCCATGAGGTCGATGATTTCCGTGGCAGCTTCCAGTTCGATACCGTCATGGATGGTGCGCGGCATGTGCAGGCGGCACAGTGACGCGTAGGTTTTGGGCAGTGCGGAAAACCTGGGCAGGGATGTTTTGTTGCGTGTGCGGCTCATAGTTCTTTTTTCCAATTAGGTTTATCGTATTGCGAGTGAGTGAGGATCTTGAGGATGAAAATTTTCCCCGTATTGTAGTGGATGGCGGTGATGAGCCGGTGGTTGTTTCCGGCGATGTTGAAAATGGTGATGGTCTTGCCGCTGGCGGTTTGTGCGGCATCTGCGTGGGGGAATGTTTTTCTAACTTCGGTAATGGACTGCCACCGCGCGGCCCTGGCCACGGTGTGCCACGCTGTGAGCGAAGCGGCGGCGTTCGGGTGCTTGTTGGCATATTCTGTGAGCCTCCGGCGGGTGATGATATGCATGATGGCTGCGTGGCAAGTCTTAGTGGTTTGGCGTGATGTTGTCAATATGGCATCAATCGGGCGTGGTGTCAAGCCGCAGCACTCCAAACAAAAACCCCACGCCCCGTGTGACCGGGGAGTGGGGTTGGAAGGATGGTTGGTTTTCCGAGGCCGGGTTACTTGCAGCGACGGAGGACCTGTCGCGCCATCCTGTCGCGCCGTAGCCTTTGGCGTAGGCGGAAGCCGTTATTTACGGCGACGGAGGATGAGGGCGACAGGTGGGTTGCGGGTTCTTTTTGCTGCCCTGCGGGCGGTTATTGGTATTGGGTGCACACCCACGTCAAGCAGCGGATACAAGCTCGGGATTGGTGGCTGCGATACTTGCTAATTTGAGCACGGGGGGAGGTGTTTCAGTGACGTATTGCTCGTAGTTGCGGTAGGTGGAAAGAGGTACGCCCAGAAGTTTGGCAAAGGATTTCTGGGTCAAGGCTGCCTTGTTCCGAAGCTTGCGGAGGCGTGTGGCTGCCTTGACGACCGCAGTGGGGACATCGATGAGTTCGGCTTTGCCGTTTGCTTTTTTGACTACTTTCTGGACGCGACCAGGGGTGAGCTTGCCCGTGTCGAGAGAGGCCTTGTCCTTGAGGGCTTGTTGGATGATTTCTTTTTCGTTCATGACTCTAGGTCGTTTTGGAGTTTTCTGTATTCGGCGGCTGAAAGGTCGCTTTGGCTGTTTTTGGCGTAGATGGCGAGTAGTTGGACTCCTTCAGGTTCCAACACATAAAAGTAGATGACGCGTGCCCCGCCGCGTTTGCCTTTTCCTTTGGCCGCCCAGCGGAGTTTGCGCAGTCCTTTTTGTCCTGGGATGACATCCCCGGCATCAGGGTTGGTGATGAGTTCGATTTTCAGTTCAAAGAGGCTTTCCTCCCCAATTAACGCAAGGGCCGCCCGCGTAAATGCCGGGGTTTCCGTGACGGTCATGAATCAATGTAACCATTATGGATACATCTTGCAAACGTAAAATGCGATCTTTCTCGTGGAAGAGCTTTGTAAGCTCTTTGCGCTTCAAGAGAAGAGGTTGGAAACCTCTTTTACGTTCGGCTAGGGCTACGGCTTAGGGCGAGGGTTTGGAGTGCGGCGGCTTGACGCCGCTTTGCGGCAGGCGAGGCTTGACGAGTGTGGTGCGGAGCCTAGCGGATGGCTTTGGGTTGCACTGTGTGAGGTGGGCTGCGGCTTAGGGCGAGGGTTTTAATGGGGAATGGTCGGTGACGTGATAGAGCACCAAAGCTGAGTCGAGCCTCAGCACTCCATAGAAAAACCCCACGCCCCGTGTGACCGGGGAGTGGGGTTGGAAGGATGGTTGGTTTTCCGAGGCCGGGTTACTTGCGGCGGCGGAGGGCCTGTCGCGCCATTCAGTCGCGCCATAGCCTTTGGCGTAGGCAGAAGCCGTTATTTACGGCGACGGAGGATGAGGGCGAGCCCACCAAGTCCGAATAATGCGGCGGCGGAAGGCTCGGGGATGGCGGTGATCGTGTTATTACTGGTCCCCGATACCGCGAAGTTATCCAAATACACGGCGCTGGTCAGGCCCGATTGGCCGTCTTTGGTCAGCAGGCCTAGGTCCCAGAGGTCTTCATAGCTTAGAGTCGCAAAGGTGCTTGGGTTGGTACCTACACGCACGGTGCCAGCCGCCCCAAAACCATCTGTAATGGTCAACGATCCACCATTGCCAGTGAAGTTGATGTCAGACTCGCCCTGAGGGCCATCGTAGAGCCACATATGCGCAATCTCAACGGTGCCGAGCGAAGCGATGTTTAGCTCGGCATCCATTGTGCCACTGGTCGGAGGTACCCACCCCATGTTGAGTTCGAAAGCGCCGATCAGTGATCCTTCGAGCACGGAAATCGAGCCACCAGGGCCAGCCGCTCCACCACTGACGAAGCCAACTTTCACCGCACTTGTCTCTGTGATCGCGTGCCCATTGGTGATGATGATGTCATCTAGCACACCGGGCGAGGTGTTAGTGTCCCAGGTTGAAGCGGTGGAGTAATCACCGTTACCGACCGAGGTCAGTGTCGCGGCCTGCGTCGGCACTGCAATGCTGAGTACGGCGAGAGCCATGGTTGTTTTCATTTGTTTGTTCAGTTTCATAATGTAATAATTAGTTGTTAGTTGTATTTCTTTGGGTTCTTCGCGACTTCCCGGATCGATCCAAACGTGGATAAACCGGAATGAATCGCGACTTGGCACGCATCCTGCCCCCCCCCCAGACAAATTTGTCTATTTTTTTATTTTGACTGAGCGACTCACATTTGAGTAAGTTTGCGGCATGTCCCTTCCAGATTTCCAGACGATCACCGAGCAAGTGGCCGCGTATATACACCAAGAGCTGCTGCGGGGGAGTTGGAGCGGCGAGATGCCGGGGCAAAAACAGCTGGCCAAGCAACTGGGAGTCAGCGGCAAAACCGTCGAGTTGGCGCTGGGACTGCTCGAAAAAGAGGGTGTGCTCGTCGGTCAGGGAACCGGCCGACGCCGCAAGATCGTGCTGCCGGAGGATCATGCCCCGCCTGCGTTGCGGGTGGCGGTGCTCTATTACGAGAAAGGCGACGAAACACACGATTTGTTCACCCGGTTCCAGAACAAGCTGAAGGCGGCGGGGCACACGGTCGTGCACGCGCCGAAGAACATGACGGACATCGGGGGGAACCTGCGGCGACTGGCCCGCATGATCAAGGAAACCGCGGCGGACGCCTGGGTGGTGGGTGCCGGTTCAGGGGAAGTCCTTCAATGGTTCGTGCAAGGGCAGATTCCGGCCTTCGCGCTCTACGGTTGGTTCGCCAGGTTGAGAATCGCGGGCATCACGCCAAACCAGGTGCCCGCGATTGTGGCCGCAACGCGCCGGCTGATCGCTCTCGGGCACCGACGGATTGTGATGCTGGAGAGTCTTCTCACCCTGTCGAATCCCGGGCCCAACAGCGTTGCCTTTTGCGATGAATTGGCGGCCCACGGTATCGAGGCAGGCAACTACAACATGCCGGGATGGGAGGACGGATTCGACGGGCTCTACCGGTGCCTCGAATCCCTGTTTGCCCGCACCCCGCCCACGGCGATTTTCCTCTTCAGCGCGGCGGAATACTTCGCCACGCTCCAGTTTCTGGCCCAACGGGGTCTGCGGGTGCCGGGGGATGTTTCCTTGATCTGCTGCAACATGGCCCCGTATTTCCGCCGCTACCAGCCGACGATCTCGCATGTCCGCTGGAACGACCAGCTGATGGTGAACCGGATCGCGCGCTGGGCGAAAAACATCAGCCAGGGAAAGGAAGATACTCGCCAGACGAGGATCGATGCCGAGTTCGTGGAGGGAGGGACGATCGGGCCGGTGTAGTCAGGGGTCAGGGGTCAGGAGTCAGGAGTCAGGAGTCAGGAGTCAGGAGTCAGGAGTCAGGAGTCAGGAGTCAGGAGTCAGGAGTCAGGAGTCAGGAGTCAGGAAATCAACCTCCTTGCCGTCGCTGGTGATAAGCAGGACGTGATCTTGCGCGGCAGGAGCTGATTGACATGAGCTACTTAGCACGAGTGAGAGGCAGAGCGAGCCTGCGAGTATGGCTATTTGATTTTTTTTCATCTGTCTTATTTGGCTTTGTTTGCGAGATTGGTAGCAATATCCTTAAGGCTCTTGGGCCACTTGTCGATGGTGATGGATTTGGCGCCCGTGATGTTTGGGGCTGTGATGCCTTCGACCAGAGTGTTGGTGGGTTGGGCGTAGAGGAACTGGATGTTTTTCTGGCCGTAGGTATCGGGCAGGCTTTTGGCGTAGATTTCCATTTCGGCGGCGTAGTCGGCTGGGGTGTAGCCAATGTTGTGTTCCGAGGGCACCCAGATGACGCCGGCGACAGCGACCGGGGAGAGCGGGCTGACGCACCAGTTATAAGCGTAGGTGGGGATCATGTCGGATGTGACCTCCTCGCTTTTTCCTGCTTGTGGGAATGGTGGTGCGGCGAGTGGGAGATCGCTGGAGTTTTTAGCCTCAGTGATGCTACTGACGAATACCTTAACCTCGGCGATGTGTTTGGCGGTGGCATTTTTGGCAACCTCGGTGTTGGGGTATTGGAGGAAGAGTTCGTTGAGGCGGGCTTTGAATGCGGGTTGCTTAATGCCTTTGACGCCTTTGAATGATGTCCACGAGAGTGGCGAGGCGACTTGTTTAGCGCGGCCGCCTTGGCCGGATGACATGGTCATGAATCCTTGTGGGACACCTTTGCGGTTGAGTGCTTTGGCGAATTCGTAGGCGAACATGGTGACGCCGTTGTTTTCCTGAGAGAAGTCGGCAGTCATCCATGACGAGCGGTATTTGCCGCCACCGGTTTCGAAGCTGCGTTTTCGAGGTGTGGTGGATGTGCTGGCTTTGGTTTTGCGGCGGAACTCGCGCACGAGTGGCATGGAAGTGGGTTTTTTGGCTTCCTTGTCACGCTGGTTGTAGGGCCACTCGGTGGTCAGCTGGGTGCTGCCGGTGAGATACCAGAGGTCGCCGACGAGGATGTTGCTGACGGTTCTGCTGCGGTTGTGGCTTGCCTGGACTTTCAGGGTGATGGATTTGGTGGATGCCTTCATGGCTGGGAACGAGACTGACCATTGTTGCAGATCATTTGCCACGGCGGTTTTGGTGACGTTACCGAGTGTCACGGTAACTTTGACTCCTTTGTTGGCGTGGCCCCAGACGGGGATCGGTTGGTTGCGCTGGATGATGACGCCGTTGCGGTAGTATTCGGCAACCTGGAGGATGGGGTAGTTGGGGTCGGTGTAACGGGCGTAGCGTGCTTTTTGAGCGGCTGCTTTTGCCTTATCATCTTCCTCGAAGATGAACTTGCCGTCGATCTGGGCGAATGGAGTGGCGGGGAGTCCGGCCTTGTTGTAGAGGTTCGAGTTTTCTGGCACGGCGTTGTAGGCGTATTGGACGCCGGTGGGGTTAGGGACATTGTTGGAACTGACGACCACAGTGTCGCCGACGATTTTAGCTTCGGCGGCGTGCCACTTCTTATCTTTACCGCAGACGCGGAAATGGTTGAGTGGGTCGTTGGGTGTGGGTTTGGCGGGTTCGACGAATTTTCCGGGTTCTTTGGAGTCTTTGGCCATGCCTTTGTTACCGACCATGAGTCCGCCGAACAGGCTGTCTTTTTCGAAGGAGACGATCACCTTGTTGCCTTCGGTTTTGTATCCCTGATAGATCGGGCCGGTGTAGGCGATGTCTTTGCCGTATTGTTTGGCGAGTGCCCAGCGCGCCATGCGCATGCCGGGGTGGAGTTTGTTGTAGTAGTGGATGCCTTGCGGGCGGGCGGAGTTGAGGTCGGATTGCACGACCATGCCGACATTCTTGCGGTTATTGATGAAAAAGAGATGTTGTGCCTGGCGGATGTCGGCGAAGCCGACGTTGTTAGGGTCGGGTGAGCCGTAGCATTGCATTTGGGTGAAGTAGAATGGCATGTCGGGCATGTTCCATGCGTTGCGCCAGCCATTGACCAGGGCTTCCATGCGGGCGGCGTAGATCCTGCCGTCGTTACTGTTGCTGGTGCCCTGGCACCAGATCGCACCGCGGACGGCGTAAGGGACGACGGGGTTGATTTTGCCGTTAAAGAATTGTGATGGTCCGCGCCACATGCCGGCGATGCCGGGGAGGTTTGGGCGTTGCGGGATTTTGCCGCCGGCGATGGCGATTTTTCCGGCTTCATCCTGCCAGGATTGCAGGTCTTGGTAGTATTTTTCAAAAGCTGCCTTGCCTTGGTCTGTTAGGGGGTCGGCATCGTGCATGAGCTTGGTGTCGCCTTTAAGATTGGGATGGGTTTCGATGGCTTGGCGTTGGGTGAATGCCTCGATGCGAGTATTGCTGTGGGCGCTGAGCAGGATGCCGATGGGGACGTTGAGCTCCTTGTAGAGTTCGTGGGCGAATGAGAGGGAGAGGGCGGAGAAGTTGCTGGCACCTTTGGAGGTTTTCCAGCCGCCGTCGGAAGTGGCATTTTTCTGGGGGTAGAGGGCGGAGACGGTGTTGATATTGATCTCGCGGATTGGGATGTCTTTTTCTGACTTGGAGATCTCAGTGGCAAGGTCGCGGCACATGCTTCTGCCGGCGGTCCAGACCATGTTGGACTGGCCTGAGGAGAACCAGACTTCACCGACGAGGACGCTTTTCAGGGTGATGGTTGTGCCGTGGTTGTTTTTCACGGTGAATGTGCGTTCCTCGGCGGAGGCTTTCAGCGGGCTGAGTTTGACGGTCCAGTCACCGTTTTTGTCGGTGGTGGTTGTTTTTGTCTGACCTGCAAATTCGACAGTGATCTTGCTTCCGGGGGTGTCGAACCCCCAGACGGGAACATCGGATTGCCGCTGCAGGATCATGTTGTCGGTGAATGGCGCTGCGAGAGTCAGTCTAGCTTCAGCGGCCGAAAGGGCGGTCGCGACGAGTGCCGAGAGCACGATGGTGAAGGTGGCTTTAAACATAATAGTTGGTTAGGAGGTGTTACCTGATGAGTCAGGCTATCTTTCATATTGTGGAATGCAAGTTGTCTGGTGGGTTCCAGTTCGGCAATACATTGTTAAATGAAGTAAAGACCTTCCCGTGCGCCAATTAAGAAAATGTATCACCAGAGAGCATGGGTGATACTTTACACAAGCATAGGCGGTCAATTGGGTCATCTTTTACTAGACAGCATGGGAGATGGTCGCTGTATTAGGTTCATTATGAATCGTCGCGAATCATTCACCACACTCGCTGGGGGCGCAGCCCTATTTTCGGCTCTCGGAGCTC
>Ga0315320_10002825_pt1 | contig 14305 bp, 6 predicted proteins | sample M140m21515metaG_FD_203458 | JGI IMG/M metagenome (GOLD analysis project Ga0315320, IMG submission 203458) | Ammonia-oxidizing marine archaeal communities from Monterey Bay, California, United States - M1 40m 21515 | ecosystem: Environmental > Aquatic > Marine > Coastal | place: USA: California... | reverse complement strand
ATAAACATGTGCGGGCGCGCCTTGAGGCGGTTCCTGGCTAAGCAATATCGACCAGAGGCGCATTATTCGCACCCCAGTAACGACCTAAATTAGGTATCTAAGGGGTTAAGTGGGAAATACCCATAAAAGATATGAATGTTACAAGGCACTTTATGTCACATTTCGGGCTCGGTATTCACGGCTGTCGCGTAGGCGAGGATCTCGGATGCGCCGTTAGCAACGGCAGAGGTCATGAATCTGAGGTTAACCAAAGCGTCAGCGCCAAGTTCGACAGCGTGCTGTTCCATTCGAGATAGGGCCTCGGCTCTTGCCTCAACAAGCATGTCCGAATAGCTCTTAAGTTCTCCACCGACTAGTGATTTGAGACCAGCGCCGATGTCCTTGCCGATGTTTTTTGTTCGAACGGTCGAACCAACTGCCACACCCTTTATAGCGGTGATCCGACGGCCTGGCAGCGTTTCGGTTGTTGTAATATCCATGATTTCTCCGCTTCAATTCTTTGTTATCTGAGTGCACCCGAAATTACAGTACCGATCTTCGTATTTCGGTCTCCTGGTCCCTATTTATACCAGCCATAACAACTTCTAAATTTTCTTCGGTATCTAACCAACGACCTGATTTAGGTATCTGAGAGTGGGATAATGAAATACCCACTAGTCCAAATCCCAATAGCTCACTTTTCCGTCGTATTCGCATCCTTCGCGGAGGCGGTCGAGCAATTCCTGGGTGTACATGAGGTATCTAACGTCCCGAAAGTCCGAGCTTTCGATGCGGTCGTCGTAGTCCTTAAGATCTCGGAAGTTTTCTCGATCTGTGCCCCACCAAGTATCTCGAGCTGTGCGTAAAAGCTTGAGGTCGTCGAGGAGTTCGAGGCGGTAATAGAGATCCTTAAAATTCCTTTCGGACCTCATTTCGTCAGTCGAAGACCACGGCTGCATTTCGAGGTAGGGCCGTAGTATGTCCACGCGCCTGTTAAAGACGTCTTCAATCTGAGCAAAGCGACTGAGCCGCACATGTTTGTCGTCTTGGCGTTTGAGTTTAAGGCAGTCGTACTCGCTGAGAGATACTGGCCCCATTTTGCCAATTAGGTCTCGGTACTCGTCGTCTGTGATGCCTGGTTCTTTTAGGTCATCGGATGCTGCGAATGCGGCGTTTCTTACTCTGGTTTCGTCGTCGCTCGATCCGACAGAGACCAGAGCAACGGTTCAAGCTAGCGCGGCTACAGCCACACACATAGCGACCATAATTTTCATGGACTCAGAGTAGCTGACAGGTTATTGGTGAGGGTGAGTATGCGGGTGAGAATGCGAAGGAGTGAGGTCCAACATGCTGGCTAGAGGGTGGGAGAGGTTCGGTTTACTCACGAGGCCCAGCTCGCCGATACCTTCCGCAATGGGTGATTTGTCTTCAGCTGTTTGTATGCCTCGTTCGCCGTTGGGGTAGATGTCGCGATTTAGTTCGACACACAGCCAAACTGCTGCTTTTACGCTGCTTATGTCATCGTCGGACACTTCAAGGTCGAACTTGTCAAGGTAGTACGTATGGCGGCTACTCGTATCAGTATTTCCATAAGCCTCGACGAATGCGTCAGCCAGAATTTCAGTAGCTGGTGCAGCTTGACCGTTGAACCGCTCAGCGAAATAGGTAGCCATATTGGTTGTGTATCCGGGCGGTGTGCATGTTCTGAAGTAGTTATGGTTGATGGCATGCCCAATTTCGTGAAGCAATACATCTGTTAGTAGCTCATTGTTTTTCGCTGCTTCGCTTGAAACCCACAGAGTGTTCGCCCATTCATGACCATATGTGTTGTCTTCATCCCACCCATGAGCATCGAACGTTCCTAAAGGGCATTCACCAATGCCGTTAGAAGATGTGGACCACGGATTACAGCCGTTCACGATGGTGACGTCATCTAACGCTGGAAGCAGAGGAGCTGGAAGTTCAGACGCACCAGTTTCGATGACCTCTTGGAACTCGCCATCAACCCCGGAATAACCGGTAATCATACCGTCAGCGTTTGTGACGAACCCGACCGCTGTTCCTTTAGCGAGAGCTAGTGGGTTCACCCCGGAAATATCTCCACCTAGTTCAGCGAGAGCCATGACAGCGTCTCTAACAGTTTCGACAGGTATCACTTTTGTGTAGGAACCATCTAAAGCTCGGGCCGCTATTTCGTATTGGTTAGCTGGAACAAAAAACACGTCAGCCCCTGAGAGGTCAACTGCGAAACTTTTGTGATCGATAGATCCGACTGGGCCGACAGTGCCACGGGAATCAACTGTGCCTGTTGCTACAACTTTTAAGTCATTAGTTAAGGACCCATCTGTGAACTCATTAAGCATGAACAATGCTAGAGCTAACCCAGCTGAAGGGCCACCTACATGGTTTGCGCTCACGTCTAATTGAACAGGGAAGTCAGCTTTGTTGTAGTGCTGGGAGGCTCCTATACCTATAACCGGATCGCCATTTTGACCCTCCAACAGTGCCACTTCAACAGTTACCGGATGTTGGCTCAAGTCGGTGGCTCTGATAGTTACTGATTCGCCTATGGTCTTGGCTCGAATGGCGTCACGGACATCACTAAGGGAGCTTGTTGGCTGGTGATCTATGTGTGTGATTACGAAACCTGGTTCAAGCAACCCAACTAAGTTCGATTCTGATGAAATATCTGTGATCATCACTCCGTAAGGAGCCGGGGTGTCTACTCCGGCCATATTCATTGCGACATATGCTGCTGAGAAAAAACTGCTTTGCATTCCGCTATCGGAAGATAGGTGACTAGCGCTGTGAGAGTATCCGGGAGTTTGAGGGGTCGAACTCAGTTCTCCGTTATTAATAATAACATTCATAGCTGTTTGTAAAAGGGAAGGCTCGGCTACTGATTTGACTGTAACCAAATTTAGATCTTTCAGGTCTCCTGAATTTGGTGAAGCTAGCTCGACAATCTCACTGACGTCATGTACAAAGCCAGGTGTTATGAGAAACTGACCAGCTAAATGTATTTGAGAAGCTAAGACTACAGCAGCAGTGCTAACAACTAATGCGACTATCCATTTGTGAAACCGCACCAAGGTGATTCCTAGAGAAGTGGCCATTGAAAATTTCCTTTTAGAAATTGAAAAATTGTTTGATTAGTTTTGGGTTTGCTTTGTGTTGAACTACTTATTTTTTGCTTGGTTCTTAGTGTCTCTTCAATAAGGCGAAGCGACAGCAGAGGAATTTCTCTTATTGTCTGGAGGATTCTCCTGTAGCGAGATTTGTTACATACCAGCCGTCACAGCTAACACAACTGCCTTGTAACATTGTGTAGTTGCCTTCTTAGTGGCTATCGTTTCCCCAGAGTTCGTTGTCCCCAAAAAATGAGGTTCTGGTTCCATGTCATCAATTTCTTCCGTCGGAGACATAGCTCGAGTGCACGCCGCTAATAATGCGGAAAAGGTTGCGCTGATCTATCAGGAACGCCAGTGGACCTACGGTCAGCTTGACAAAGAATCGAACAAAGTCGCTAATGCACTACTCGCAGCCGGTGTTAACCCTCAGGATCGCGTGGCTCACCTCGATAAGAACGGGCCCGAATATTTCACGTACCTCATAGGGGCCAGCAAAGTTAACGCTGTCAGCATGTCCGTCAACTGGAGGTTGGCTGCTCCAGAAATGGAGTACGTGCTGAACCATGCTGAAGTCAAAGTTCTCCTGATCGGCGAAGAGTTCTTGGGACATTTTGAACAAATGAATGTCGAGTCTGTGACGACCGTGGTCGTTGTGGGCGATGGTGGCCAGTACGTTTCTTACGACAGCTGGATTGCTGGATCCGAGGAGACCGATCCCGAAATCGATGTCGGGTGGACCGATACCTGTTACCAGCTGTACACGTCGGGTACTACGGGCCTTCCCAAAGGAGTGGAATTAACAAACCGGAACTTTTTTTCGTTCCTCCCTGTTGCCAGCGAGGAATGGTATTTCGATTCTGACAGCGTAAATCTCGTTGCCATGCCGCTTTTCCACATTGCGGGTAGCGGTTGGGGGGTGGTCGGACTTTTTAATGGGGGTACCAATGTTTTGCTTCGTGAGGCCGACCTGGTGGAATTACTTCGACTTGTTGAGACTTACCAAATCACCAATGCGTTATTAGTGCCTGCAATTCTGCAGTTCCTGTTAATTACGCCAGAAGCACAGAAAACAGACTTTTCCAGTTTGCGATGCATGATTTACGGTGCATCGCCCATTACGGAAGAAGTTTTGTCAGCGAGCATGGAACTCATGGGATGCGATTTTGTCGGGGCATATGGCTTAACCGAGACCACCGGTGGCGGAACCCTTTTGCGCGCCGAATATCATGATCCGGGCGGCCCTCGGGCACATTTGCTGCGGTCTGCTGGGCAACCGTGGGCTGATATTGAACTTCGCATAGTTGACCCGGAAACATTTGCAGATCTCGGAGACGGCGAAGTCGGCGAAATATGGATCAAATCGGTGGTGACTCTAAAGAGTTATTGGAAAGACGCTGACGCGACCGACGAGGCATACCCCGAAGGTAGAGACGCTGAAGGGCTCGGTTGGTTTCGGACGGGCGACGCTGGGTATATGTCCGAAGGATTCCTGTTCATTCATGATCGAGTGAAAGACATGATTATTTCCGGAGCTGAAAACATTTATCCCGCAGAAGTAGAAAACGCGTTGATGAGTCACAGTGATGTCGCTGATGTAGCTGTCATCGGAGTCCCAGACGCTAAATGGGGTGAAACGGTTAAAGCGATTATTACCCCAGCTCAGGGGACGGACCCCAGCGAAGCAGACCTCATTGAACACTGTCGAGAACGCCTCGCTCACTACAAATGCCCGACCTCCGTGGATCGCTTATCAATGATTCCTCGGAATCCATCAGGAAAGATTCTCAAAACCGAGTTACGGAAGCCTTACTGGGAAGATGAACAGCGGCGGGTTAACTAGTCAGGCGAAGCGAAGTCACATCTTCTATAGTCGAACGCATCGACACAGGAGGTACTGCAATGCGCTCAACCCACCAAGAAATTGAATTCCAATCGGAAGGAGCGACGCTACGAGGACGAATCTATAAAGCACCGAATCCTCAATCGCCTCTTGTTATTTTAGCGCATGGGTTTTCAGCGACAGCACATATGTCAGTCAACGCCTACGCCGCTGGTATTGCTGAAGCCGGCTACCACGTCGTCGCATACGACCACCGTAACTTTGGAGCAAGCGACGGCGAACCGCGATATGGATTTGACCAATGGACGCAAGTTCGTGGTTATAGCCATGCCATCACACACACATTAGGTCTCGACGGAGTGGAAACAGCAAAGGTTGTTGTCTGGGGAGAAAGCATGGGCGGAGCGAACGTGCAATATGTTGCAGCCTTCGACTCCCGAGTCACCGGGGTCATAGCTCACACCCCTGGCTGCGGAGAAAACTATGTGAAGCCTGAAGAAGACCTCAGCGATTTCGAAGCCCTAAAGGCCTATTCAGCCAACGGCGACCTAAGTGAAGACCCAGCAGCTCAAATACCGGTGCGGTTCGCCGACCTCCCGACTTCTGAAGCACCAGTGATGCTCAACTTTGAAGGCGCATTGAAGTACGCAAAAAGCTATGGGCAGCGAAACGGCTCGCAGTGGTCTAATGACGTCACAATTGTCGTAAGGAAAGTACCAGAACTCTCGGTGCCAGTTGTCGCTGCTCAACTAACTGTCCCGACCTTGTACATCGTCGCGTCTGACGATGAAGTAGCCGGAGCATCACCAGCTGTAGCTCGAGAATGTTTCGCCACCATCGCAGCACCCAAAATTTGGGAAGACATCGAAGGTGGACATTTCGGATTACTCCACGAAGATTCGGCCTTATTTCAACAAACCTTGGACATAGATCTAAGATTTCTTGCCGATCACTGCTAAAACATAACGGAAAACTCAAAAAGACCTAGCTTGGTAGCGCAGTAATGTTACTAATCGTGATTAACGCTTAAACGTCGATAATTAGGGATAGCTACTAGGGAAGATTTCTACAGAATTAGTGAGGGCCAACGTGTTGTGTGGTTGTGGTGAGCTGCTTGGTTCGTTTGGTTTATCTAGGAAGTTGGTTGTTGCTATTAGTTACCTGTACATAGACGAGGTTCTATAACCCCCTCTCCTCCTTCCCGACACAATTTTTGTCGATTCGCACCTCCGCTCAACAAATGGTTGAGTCACATGCCTAAGGATTACAACTTGCAAAAGTTTTCTTAAGTTAAGCAGCGTGAACTCTCCCCAAGCTTTGGGTGTTGGACGCATGCCAATGCGGAAGTCATCTCGTGGAGTTATCTCCAACGCCACTTGGTTAGGACGTTTCAGTTCTCCTACCTAATGTCACCATCAGGTCCATCAAATCTTTAACGATTTGGCTGCTTCTCGTTCGCTTCATGCGAACACACACCCTCTAAAGGCGGACTCTCGTAAGCGAACACGAGAAGAACTCACACCTTACATACCCTAGGTTTCGTTAGGTACAACGCCTGCAGCGCAGGACTCTCTTAGGTTGTACCTTAAAGAGTCCCGCACAGGCGCCAGTTATGTTGCGTTAGCTCTCAGGGGTTGGTTTAACAACCCTCAGGAACTTCGGTTCGTGAACGTGATCATCTTCACCTAAATGAGATCCGGTCTCCGCAGAAATCCATACTCCGTCTTTGGTTTTCTTTAACGTGCAGTCACAAATCTTGCAGAACCGGCGTCGACGTAACAGCAGCCATAACAACCACCACAAGCCGTTCGAGAAACCGATTGCTCTAGCTAAGAACCACAACCAAGCGAACCCAGCAGCCAGAGCAACGCCACCACCGGTGAGAACTTTAGGGTCTGTCAACACTCGAACAACAGCAGGTGATTCGGAGTTCCCCGCATTGCTATTTAAGGGTTGTGAAGGGCCTGTAGGTGAACCCTCTTCATTCTCCCCAGGGTCCTCTCCTGGGACGCTAGGGGTGTTTTCTGGCTCTTGTAACCCAGAGCCGGGTCCGTTTTGCTCCTGCTCATCAGGTATGCCGTTGCCGTCAGCATCTTCGTCTTCGCCGTCTGGGATACCGTCACCGTCGGTATCGGGGTTCGTTGTGTCAGGGTCGGATCCGTCGATGAGTCCGTCACCGTCAACGTCACCGTTTTCGGGGTCAGCGTCAGAACCGTCAGGTAGTCCGTCACCGTCACAGTCGGCGTCGTTCACACAGTCAGGTGATTCTTGGCTGTCAGGGACACCGTCACCATCAGAGTCAGCATTCGGGTCTTCCTCTACCTCTGGGATGAGTACGTCCTGAGGTTTGTCTTCTTCCTCTGGCAGTTCAGTGTCTGGAGCGTCAGGCGCTGGCGGGTTGGATGGTTCGATTGGCTTAGTTTCGGGAACTAGTGGCTTGTCGTCACTAATTGGGTTGTTATTATTGTCGGTGCAGCGAGGATCCTGAATACAACCAACTAGTTCCTGGTTGTCAGGTAACCCATCGCCGTCACAGTCGGCTACAAGGATGCAGGCAGGGATCTCGTTGTTGTCGTTGATGCCGTCGTTGTCGCAATCTGGCAGCAACACGCAACCATCGACTTCGTTTTCGTTGAGGATCCCGTCACCGTCAAGGTCAGGGTTCGGTGGGGGTGGTAGAAGGTCAACGTTTTCGTTGACGACATCAACGATCTTGTTAGCTAATGACGCGTACTCATATGAAGATTCATCATGGACGATCGAAACGTTGACGTAACTGGTGATGTCACCATCGGGAACTGCGTCACCTCTACCTGTCACAGTCACTGACTGTCCGCCGTTCCAGTTGTACGGATAGAACCACAACTCGTCTTTGTCGACAGACACTTCCGACGTGTCAGTGTTCGCAAGGACGATCTTTACTGGTGCTGTTGGTTTAGACGTCAGCTTGATAGCGAACGAGTCAGATGCCCCGTTTTCGTCAGTGGTGATCTGGGTTTTAGAGACCGTGAAACCGGCAGGATCTGGGCATTTCTGTTCAAAGATTGGGTAGGTCTGATGGTTTGTTGATCCGCCGGGATGAGCGAACGCTAAGAACACGTCATGTGTATCGGAGTCCCACGTGTGGCCGTCTATCTCGTTTTCTGGCATGAATCTTGGTGGGAGAGTCGGATCCTTAGCAGGGTCGTTTGGTGCGTATTCGAACAAGGTTTGTCGGAAGTAAAACCCGACAGGGAGGTCATTAACCACATCAAGATCGGCGACTCCGTCATCCCACCCAAGGACCTTAAATAAGTCAGGATTGTCGGCGGATCCGCCGTCTTTATCTAACAGGAATCCGTCTTGCCACAAAATGTTGTAGTTCGGAATAGTTCCGTCAGGACCTGAATGGAAGGTCCGGATGATGTCCGCTGGTTCGTTGGCGGTCCCGCCAGACCCGTCACCAAGGTTGATGGGTGACGTCAACGCTGCTTTTTGGACCATGTATTGACGGACAGCGATGCCTGGCTGTGGGATGATTTCCCATCTACCACCAGCGCAGAGCGGTTCGTTCCACACAACTTCGCCACCGGGACCTATCAGATAGGTGCCGTCATCGTCTTGAATTGCTTCTGGGGTGATGATCCCGTAGCCGTCAGGTGCGACTTGAGGGACCTCATCGGGTTCTCCAACGTCGACGTTGCCGTCAAGGTCATATCGGACCACGAAACCATCGGGGTTAGCGAGACCGTATTTGGATTGATTGACGTAACCGGTGCCGTGGTACACCTTCTTTTCGACAGTCTTTCCAAACCATGTTGACCACAACGTGCGACCAGAGACGTGCACTTTGTTGTCTGGGCCGTAGGCGACATCTTCAGTCCACGACATCTGGTATTTGTCGGGGTTTTCTCCGTGCCACGCCTGCTTGTTCTCCCATGCCCAGTTCTTGGACAGGTCAGTCGTGTCGAACGTCATCACCCAACCATTCGCACCGTTTGCGCTGTGCGTAAATGAGTCATGTGCGGCAAGGAACGAGGTGTTGGTGACAGCGACCTCGGATCCGTCACTGTTGATCGCTATAGACGGTCGATAATCCTTGTATCCGTACTCGGCGAGGGTCTCGATCTTTTTGAAGTTACCGATGCTGTCTGTGTGTAACAGGAATGTGTCACCGTTGCGTGCACTACCGAAGTCTTGATGCCTTGAACAGTCAAGAACGCCACCTGCGGGTTTTGTGAACGCTGATTGGGCGGGGATGAGTGACTTGTCGCTCGCTGTTTCTGGGGTTTGGAACTTGTTCGAGGGGATCGCTGGAGAGAAATGCCATTTATCGTCAGCGGTACAGGTGGCTTTGTTGTTTTCCCATATTCCGACGATGAACAGGTCACCGTTAGTTGGGTGCTGAACTACTTCGAAAGCGTTACTGAACTGGGTTTTTGAGCCGAACTCGCGAGCCCATAACAGTTGGCCTGTGTTTTGGCTGAAGAACGCCATATAGCTGCGTGATCCGTCAGATATGGACACAGCTGGCGAGGTTTTACCTAACTCCCAACCGCCTTGATTGCCGTTGAAACGTTTCGACTCAGGGTCGCATCGCCAGATCGGATTCCAGTCGTAACCACCTACTGCGACGATACGTCCGTCGTCTAAGAACTTGGCGTCCCACGCTCCCGAAGGTTTGGAAGCCGCGTAGGCGCAGTGATTCCACCTCTCGTACCAGTTCAAGCCTCCACTCGCCGTCAGCAACGTCATCCAAGGACACGATTTAGAGCAGTCTTCATGCACACCGCTCGGTGAATGGTTGAGGACGTTAAACCATGTTTTTCCGGTGTAACGACCAGAGAGCAATATGGCACCGTTGTCGTTGACGTCCACTGACTTGATGTCTGAATAACTCAGCGATTTGAGGCGTCTACTAAAGTTGGTTGTGCCGTCAGGGTTCAAACTCATGAGGAACCCGTTCTCTTTCGGGTACTCAAATGCCATCTTCCAGTCACCATCTTTTAGACCGCCACTGGCATTCACTGACGGCCGCCCAGGATCCCCAGCATTGTGATACCAGGCGTGACCTAACCCTCTGTAACGACCAACAGCGTGAACAGACCCGTCATCGGCGACAGCAATATCGTTCCATGTGCCAACGGTGTCTTTCGCTACGGCCCGCAGTTCCCACGCCCACACCAGCTGACCGTTCTTATCGACCTTGGTGATAATGAGATTCTGGCCACTTCTGGAGCCTTTCCCAACCGTGTAATCCTCGGACACTCCGAGTTGACGGCTCGCCAAATTCGACACGGTCTGCCAAGCAGTAGACGCGGTGTAAATGTTTCCGTCGGCGTCGACGGTCACGGCCTTAGTCGCAGCAGGGTCTCTACTCTCGATCGGCGAGTAGTGAGCTGCATCAGCGAATTCGTATCCGATACCAGCAGCTGAGTTAGCCGAAGCTGGAGACATAGGAAGAAGCGCTGAAAGCATCGCTGTAGCAGCAACAACCTGCATAACTTTCAGTACTGCCTGTATCAGTTTCTTCATTGCCTAATGTCCTTCCAGACTTGTCTTTAATGGAGCTGTGCTCTTCATACAGGTAAAATTTACGTCTAACAGGTGAGCTTGTAGGCAGGAGGTTTCTCCATTCATTGCAACATCCCCCCGAAATCAGTCAGTAACCCAACGTCGTATTCTTCTTTGCTTAAACCTTTAGGAGTGCATTGCGGATCGGTTATGCATGCCTTGCTTTGTTCGAATCTGTCACCAGCTCCGTCGAAATCGCAGTCTGGTCTCAGAATGCATTCTGGTATTTCAAGTCCGTCAGGGATCCCATCCCCGTCACAATCAGCTGTGGTCACACACCTTTTCGCTATCGACCATTCGAAAACGTCTATTAAACCATCTCGGTCGGTGTCCGCCCTGGCTCTACCGCACAACGGGTTTTGAATACATGCCGCTCTCTCCGACCCGTCCCCTACACCATCTCCATCGCAGTCCGCCATCAAAATGCATGCGGCTAACTCAAACGAATCGCCCACACCATCGCCGTCGCAATCAGGGTTGAGGACGCACTGGGCGAGTTCGTTTTTGTCTTTGATTCCGTCCTTATCGCTATCGAGTTCCGCTAACGCACAATTCGGGTCTTGGATGCACGCTGCTTGGCGTTCATCAGCGTCGTTCACACCGTCACCGTCACAATCAACCATCAGCACGCACGCAAAGATCTCTGCGCCGTCTTTTACCGAGTCGTCGTCGCAGTCCGGGTCGGTCATACATTGAATCAGCTCATCCGGATCGAGCAGACCATCGTCATCACAGTCTTCCAAAAGCACGCAGGCAGCTACTTCATTGCCGTCTTCAACGCCGTCATCATCACAATCAGCGTCAGTTATGCACTTAACCAGTTCCTGCCCGTCGAGCAGACCATCGAAGTCACAGTCGGGAAGGGTTGCGCAGCCGGGTTTTTCGTCCCAGTTATATACCCCGTCCGAGTCGTAGTCGGGATCCTCGGGAGCAGCTACTGCGTCATTATCTGAAACGGTGAACATCGTAATTTGGTTAGCGAGCGGGTCATAGGTGTTGTCCGAAGCAGGATCATTGACTGCTGCTGTCACGTTTACGTTTGTGTTTCCATCAGTTTCGGTGTCATCAACTGCTGTCAAGGTGACTGATTGACTCGTGGACCAGTTGCCTGCAGTGAAGGTGATGGTGATTGTGCCTAATGAAAGCTCGGTTGAATCAGAAGTCGAAATGTCGATCATCACGTTGGTCATTGGCGCTGTTTCCAAACGAAGCGAAAAAGTTACCGTTGCTCCTTCAGTGACCGTCGTTGCGCTCGGAGTGACCACAAACGCAGCATCATCGTTGTCAGTGTTAGCAACAGTGAACGTTTGATTCGCAACATTGTCGTATTCATTACTAGAGCTTCCGTCTACAACAGCGATGGTGATGGTCGAGTTCACATTCCCGTCATCTATGTCATCGTTCACACCAGTCAATGTCACGGTTTGTGCGGTATCCCAGTTGGCGTTCGTGAACGTCACAGTGGCCGAACCGGTCGTTACTTCCCCAGTATCGGAAGACACCACTGACAAGACAACATCTGAAGCTGGTTCAGCAGTGAGTACGAGAGTGAACTCGTCAGTGCTACCTGATTCGGTGACAGTTGTCACCCCGCCCGATTGAGAAATAGTGAAACCGGCAGAGTCATTATCAGTATTCACCGCTGACACTGTTTGATTCGCCACATTGTCGTAAGAATCATGGCTATCTGCGTCTACGACAGCCAACGTGATCGTCACGCTGATGTTCCCGTCATCGATATCATCGTTAACGCCGGTAACGGTCACAGTTTGTGCGTTGTTCCAGTTCCCGTTCGTGAACGTCAGCTGAGCCTTATCAACTGTTGCTTCACCGGTATCACCCGACACAACACTTAGAACAACGTCGGATGCTGGTTGAGCAGTGAGTGCCACAGTGAACGTGTCAGTCGAACCAGATTCGGCGACACCTGTCGAACCACCAGACTGAGTGACGGTGAACCCGGCAGAGTCATTGTCCGACGTCGTGTTCTGCACAACAACGTCAGATACAGGGTCATAGGTGTTATCCGATTGCCCGTCAATCACTGCCAACGTGATGTTGTGGGTGATAGCGCCATCGACTGCTCCGTCGTTGACACCGGTAACGGTAACGGTTTGTGGTGTGTTCCAGTTGTTAGTGGTGAACGCCAACTCAGCAGCAGAAACGGTTGCTTCACCAGTGTCAGCTGACACCACGGAAATGTCGACATCGGTAGCTGGGTCAGTGGTCAACACCACAGTGAAGCTGTCAGTAGTGCCAGCCTCAGACACAGAGGTAGTGGTTTTCGACAGAGTGATCGCAGCTGTGTCGTTGTCAGTGATGTTGTACGCGAACGTCCCGGTGGTGCCGTAGACGGACCAAACCACGGTGGATCCGAACGTGGTGCCTTCCTCTAGGTCGTTGTCGGCAATGGACAGGGTCACGGTTTGGGCAGTGTTGTAATTGTCGTTCGTGAACGTGATCGAAGCAGGTGAGAACGAAGCTCCGGCATAGGGACTAGAGAAGGAAACGGTTTCCGAGGTGACTGGTGGAGCGCCGAGCTTCACATCAAACGTCGTCGAAGAACCCTCAGGAATGGTCGGGGTGCCCTGAGTGTGCTGCGGGTCGTTATCGGCGACAGCTCGAATCGTGATCTCGTCGTCCTTGTCGATGGCAACACGGTCTGATTCGTTCTTCGCCGCGAACCCCATGTATAACCGGTCGTCACCAGTGCACGCGGTGCCGGTTTCCCCGTTGGGAACTTCACTGTCATCAGACCATCTGAGCTTTCCGTCAGATCCCCACACGTATCTTTGAACAGCGGTCTGGTGGGTGGGGAAGTTCATACTCGATAACCCAACCCAGTTCTTGTTTCCGAATTGACTGAACCAGAAGCTGGTATTGCCGTCGTGGTCGATGTTGTTCCCGACCCAGTTCTGTGACGCCCACACCCCTGCCGCGTTCAGTGACCTGATGTAATTGCCGATGTCACCGCCATGGTTGGCGAGAGCGGTCGGGTCGATGCAGTACCAGCGCAGCCCAACAGCGTCGCGAGGGTCAATCAGATACTGTTCACCCTTTTGCATGTAATCCGTCATGACGATCTCTGACGGGAATGCTTTCAGGGTTAAACCGTCGACTGCGCCGTTGACATGGTCGAACCCGGCTGTGACGTTGTGGTCGTCGTCCCAGATCACCACGTTCTTTTGGACTGACATGATTCCGTACATGTCGTCTGATGCGGCGTCGTTCACTGTGGCAACAATCGCCCCGTTCTCGAAGCCCTCTATGACGTTGTCTTGGACTGGGACCACGGTGAAGGTTTGGGCGGTGTTCCAGTTTGCGTTCGTGAACGTGGCTTGAGTAACGGTGTTGTTGCCAGCGTCTTTAATGACGAGATCTGTTCCGAGGGTGGTGTTGACTGCTGCGTGGTCGTGTTCACCAACCCAAGCACCAATAGTGAAATCAAACACAACATTGGACGGTGGTTGGGCTCCAAGAACAAGAGTGAAGGTTCGATCAGATCCGTTGACGTCGTAGTCCCATTCCTTTTCGTGACTGGCGTGCATGGAGTCACCAGCCTGATAGCCACCAGGAACAGCGGTGACACCCGCATCTTCATGGGTGGCAATAGTGGAGTTGTTGCCGTCTTTGCGGAACGCACCGAACGCAGCCATCGTGACCGAAGGGGTTGTCGCTGAAGCAGAGATTTGGACCAGTAAATGGTCGCCCTGACCGCCGCCTTCTACAGCTCCAGCCAGCAAAATAGATTGCCCGTCAGGAGTGAGTGCAGACCCCCAGATTTGCTCTGCGTGCCCATTAC
>Ga0315320_10002824_pt1 | contig 14310 bp, 8 predicted proteins | sample M140m21515metaG_FD_203458 | JGI IMG/M metagenome (GOLD analysis project Ga0315320, IMG submission 203458) | Ammonia-oxidizing marine archaeal communities from Monterey Bay, California, United States - M1 40m 21515 | ecosystem: Environmental > Aquatic > Marine > Coastal | place: USA: California... | reverse complement strand
ACCACCTGGTCGAGATCACCCGACAAGCTACCGCTGAACCCGTGATGCAGCACCTTTCCTCCTGATAGAGTGGTGTAGCCGTTGTTTTTGAAGTAGCGGTGAATGGTCGGGTAGTCTTTTAACAGAGAAATCCCCTGGTAAGGCGGGCCAATCTCGTAACTGCCATGCGTGGTGGCTGCGAGACCGGACATCACACTGATGCGTGAGCATGAACAGACCGGCACGGTGCAGTGGGCATTGGTAAAATTCCGCCCACTCTTCGCCAGCTTGTCCATGTGCGGCGTCTTCACATCGGGATGCCCGCCGAGGAATCCCGTCCAGTCGTTCAGATCATCAATGCAAATCATCAGGACGTTGGGCCGGTCATCCGTTTCCAGCTCTGCTGCTGCAATGGATACCCATGGCGCGAACAGGCACAACGCGCCCAGGATTCGAAATCGTTTGATTCTATTCATGGTAAGTTTTCAGCTCAGGCCAGTAGGTTACAGGCAATACCCGACCAAACCTCGTTGGGATGCCAGCGGAAAGCAAGCAAACAGGAATGCTGATCAGCCTGAAGCAGCCAACGCCTAATCCTAATCTTCCTCCTAATCTTAATCGCTTGGCCGTCGGGGATTATGATTAAGAGTAAGATTACGATTAGGAGTAAGAGTATAGAGCACCCCTCGAGTCCAGGTCACTTCTTACGGATCTTATTTTTCATCCGATTTGGCTTAGGCTTGGAATATGCCTTTTCTTTTTCGGACCACGGCACTTTCCTGTCGAAGATGACGGCGAACTCCTTGTAATTGTTATAGGGCACTGCTTCTGCTCGCCATTTCTCCAGATGCTTATCGTAGATCCCGCGCATGGCCTTCAGCGCACCGCCATGCTCAGGATGCTGGGACAAGTCGGCCAGCTCCAGAGGATCCTCATTCAATCGATACAGCTCTTCACTGATTTCAAACCGCTCGGCAGCATGTCCCCAGTGGATATATTTCATGTCTTGGGTGACTACCGCCAAGGCATGTGTTGGCCGCTTACCCCACACATTCATCAACGCAATCGATTGGTGGATCTCCGCCTTGGGATCGTTATAGATTTTCATTAGGTCGGCTCCATCCATGTTCGCGGGAACCGGCAAGCCAGCAAGCTTCAGCATGGTCGGGGCAAAATCGATATTCCCAGTTAGCGCATTCGTCCGCAGGCCTTTGCCGGGATTGTTATTCCTCGGGTCATAAACAATCAGGGGCACCCGCGTCGATTCCTCATACGGCAGCACTTTTGACCCAAAGCCGTGGGCGCCACAGAAAAAGCCGTTGTCGGAGGTGTAGATGACGACCGTGTTGTCCGCCACCCCGTGCTTCTCAAGCGCATCGCGGATCATGCCGACAGCGACATCGATCGCGTAAATCTGCTGGTGATAGACGGCCATCACCTCGTCATACTTGTCCGAGTAGTTCCACTCCTCGAATCGCACGTACTGCCGGTCCTGCTTGCTTTGCTTGGAGAAATGCTCTCCATGCTCACGACCGTAGTTCGCCGGTTTTTTAAATTTCTTGCCCGCGTAAATGTGGTCGAATTGTGGATCAGGCGTCGTTGGTCGGTGCGGCGCCTTAAAGCTGATAGACAGGCAAAATGGTTTCCCAGCCTTGGTGGCCTCGGCGATGAAGTCACTCCCGAACGCACCATACGACAGCGTCGAGTGCGGGTATTTTTCCGCATACGCCGCCATGGATTTGTTTTTCTTGGTTTCGTAGTGCGACTGCCCGGGTGCCCCACCCCACTTGTCGAAATCCTTTTCACACATGCCAACGCCCTCGACTTCAAAACCAAACTTACCAGCAAATGCGGTCAGGTATCCAGCCTTCCGCAAAAGCACAGGGTATGATTTTCTCCACACTTCCGGCTTCATATGCCCGTGCTGGAAATTGCAGCCGGTCTTATACTCATACATCCCCGTCATGACGGTCGCGCGGGAAGCCATGCAGATGGCTGTGGTGACGTAGTGGTTGTCAAAAGTCATCCCCTGCTCCGACAGCTTGTCGATGTGGGGTGTTTTGACATCTTCATTGCCGTAGCAGCCGAGCGTGTACGAGCTCTGGTCGTCCGACATCAGATAAACAATATTCGGTTTCCCGGCAGCCGAAACTAACGACGCGACCAAGATGCTGGCAGAAATGATTGCTAACAGTTTCATGATTTATTTTACCTTCTTTCCCAATTTCTTCAATTGCTCCGTAAAAAAGGAGTCGAGTCGGTTGACGGCGATATCGAAGAATTTCTGCTTGTTATGGAAACCGTGAGGAGCTCCGGGGATGACAAGCAGGCCGGTGGGGGTTTTCATCTTCTTGGATTGCTTCCGAAAAGCTTCGGCACGGGTGCTTGGGTCATCGAGTTCGCCGCAGAGGAAAAACGTGGGTGGGTCTTGGGCGTCGAAATGATGCATGGGCGAGGCTAGTCGATAGGTCTTCGGCACCTGTTCCTGTGATCCTCCGAGGAAGGCTCTGTAGATCGACTTGGGAGCCGATGACTTGAGCTTAATCCTTTCCACCATCAGATCGGTCTGTGCCGCCAGTGCCTGGGCAATATGCGCGGCGTGAACCCGCTTGCCCTTCGCCCAGCCACCACCATGGATACATACAATCGCTGGTAACTTTTCTTTTTGGTTCTTCGGGTGGTATAGATTCAGCAGCATCTCCCGGTCGCCATTCCTAGCGTATACGATGTCGGGGTGAGCTTGGATTTTCTCGACAAACTTGGGATCTTTTTTGTTAGTAGGCTCAAGGGCCATCCATGGTTCCTTGGGCTTGTTGGCCTGTTGACCAAAAGCAGTGGAAACCAAGGCGAGGAATAGTATAATTCTCATGATGATTTTTATTCTAACAATTTTATAAATCAGATCGTCAATAACCAGTTTACCCGTGCAGGTCAATTTTTGAAGTCTCGAAATGCGGGTCGGGTAACAGGGTAAAGTTACTGCGCCTTGAGTCGTCTATCAGTGCTGCCCGTTCTCGTATGTCTGCCAAAAGCTTTTCGACATCTCAAGCAATGTGGGCGAAGCTGATTTCCCGTCGTTCAACCGGTCTCTCTCAGCAACAAGCAGCTTGCGCATGCGCTGGAGCACTGGCTTCATACCGTCATTCTTGGAAAGATCGCGCACCTCGTCAGGGTCGCGATTCAGGTCGAACAACTGGGTGTGTCGTTTTCCGTCCACAGCATACTCGATCAGCTTATACTGGCTGTCCCTAACCGATCGCTGGCACGACATGAACGAGAAGTAGAGATGATCTCGATGCGGATGATCTGGCTTTGCCATGACCGGATTGAGGCTGGAATACTGCACCGTCTTGGGGGTCGCAACTCCGGCAAGGTCACATAGCGTCGGGTAAATATCGTAAAGATAGCAGAGCTGGGTTCTTGTCTGCCCTTTGGGCACCCCCGGACCGCGCATGATCAAGGGGACTTTGACCGAGTGCTCGTAGACATTTTGTTTTCCAGTCAGTCCATGACTCCCCAGAGCCAGACCATTGTCTGATGAAAAAACGACAATCGTATTGTCCGCATGACCGCTTGCCTCGAGTGCGTCGAGGATCCGACCAATCTCGGCATCGGTGTGGGTCATCAAGGCGTAGTACTTCGCGAGCTGGGTTCGGATGTTCGACCCGGTGAGCGGTCGCTTATACAGCTTCTCGTCCCGAATGTGGTGCACTCCGGCATCGAAGGGATGCTTCGACAGGAAGTTGCCTGGCAGTTTGATGTCCTTCGGGTCATACATGTCCAAGAACTTCTGCGGGCAGTTCAGGGGATCGTGTGGCGTCATGAACGAGACGTAGGCGAAGAATGGCTCATTGTTCCCTTTCCTCCCGTTTAAGAACTCAACACAGGCGTCGGCAAACCACTCGGCATTGAATTTCCCGGTTGGTGGAATCTTTTCTCTGTTAGCGTAATTGCCGTCGGAGGGATACTTGAACAGCGGCGTGCGGTCCTGCCCCCGGTGCCCGCCACGGTAGTAGAGGTTTGCTCCTTCGCTAAACGATCTCATAAAGTGGTCGTTTTCCCCGAAGCCCGGATCGTTTTTCCCTGTGGCGAAGGTGGTGTAACCGCGGTTGCGAAATGCCTCGGCCAGCGTCGTGCATTTTTTGGAAATGGCAAAATCCCACTTCCCCTGGCATTCGAGGTTCCACAGGGTGCGGCCACTGAAAAGGGCAGCCCGTGATGGTGTGCAGACGGCCATCGATGTGCCACCCATGATGTAGGCATTGGTAAAGCTGGTGCCGCCCTTAACTAGCCGATCGATATGGGGTGTCTTGATCTGCTCATTTCCCAGCGCCTGAATCGTATCGAACCGCTGGTCGTCAGTGAACAGGAAAAGCACATTCGGGCGCGTGGAAGCCACGAGCTCCGACGAAAACACGAAGGACAACGCGAGGCAAACGATGGAGTTGCGAGACTGTTTCATAACGAGAAATGACCTGAGTGCCTGAGTAATTCCGGCACTCTTGCCGGTGTTCTATGGACTGAAGTTGCCTGAGTCAACCGCAGGGGTTTTTCTGGCAATCACTTCACCTTTTCAAATGGCACCGGCGGGCTTGTCGCGATCACCTTGCGGATGAATGTGTCCACCTCGTCATGCACTGGATGCCCCGGCTTCTTCACCGTAGGCACGTGACCTGCATTCATCACCAGAAGCTTGTGCGGAGAGTTTTTCTGCGCATCGATCGCCTGACGCAGGCCGTCCCACATCCATTCCACATTTTCCATGCCGACGGCTTTCGCCTCGGCAATCGGTGGCGCTTGACCACCGAAGAATGGATCTCTTTTTCCCGCCACGATCAACATGGGAACAGATTTATAACCTACCTTCACTGCGGCTTCGGGGTAAAAGGGATATCGGACATCGCTCATCACGCCAATCTTGTCGACGAGCCCCTGATACGCCCCCAACCATACGTCCTTGTTCTCACGCTCTAAGATTTCCAAGGCATCCTTGGGCACAATTCTTGAGTTGTTTTTCACCATCGCCATGCCAATGGGCGATTTCCGTGGCGTATTGATGCTGGAGTCCATGATAACACCTGTTAGATCGATGTCATCCTGAGAAAAAGCAAAGCCCAAGGCGTAGGCCCCGGACGACCCAGCGCTGGTGCCGTGGGCAAAAACATGCGTCGTCGGGTAGTTCGCAACGGTATACTCGACCGCAGACATGGATGCCTGAAGCCCGTTCACCTCGCCACCCTTGGGGTTGTTAGGATACGGAGTTCCCATCCCGGAATACTGGTCGTGGTCGCCGTATCCGATCACTAACAACCGATACCCCTCCTTCACACGTCGGGTCAGTGTGTTATCGACATCAGTCAGACGCCCGTTTTTGAATACAGGCTTGCCCTTGTTCACCGCACGAAGTGTTTCAAACGTCTCCTCGTGGTTGTAGGTGTCTGCGTTCTGGAACCTCAGCGTCCTGTACTTGCCATGCTTGTCAAAGTAACCATTCCCTCCCCCATGGAAATAGACCCACAACGGGGCTTTTTTACCTGCGCCATTTTTGGGCTCGATGACTAGGAATGTGTGGTTCCCCGACAACCCGCATTTGTAGGCATTGTTGCGATAGAAATCGAGTTTCCAGGTGTCCTTGCCATCCTTAATGATATCCTGCTTGGCACGAACGATTTTCGCCGTGGTTCTTTGAACCGGCACCCAGTCTTTGAGCGTGAATTTGATTTTCGGATACGGCAACTCTCCCTGTTGGGCAGGTTTTTCTGGAGAATTGTTTTTGGGCTTCTCTGGTTCTTGTTTTTCGGTAACCGATTTGGCGAGGGCCTTCCTCTCGACCTTATCCAGCTTACCGTTCTTGTCGGCGTCGTATGCCTTCACAACCGCTTCTCTTACCTTGCCACCTCTCGGTTTTCCCTCAGCCGCAACGAGGGTTGCGACTGATAGAACTGCGATACCTATTAATAAAACACCGCACTGATAGTAACTCTTTCCAAAATCCTTATAGATCATACCTGAGTCATAACAGCTAATGGGGTAAACCGTTGCTTCAAAAAGTGAGATTTAATGGTTCTTCGTGGATTCTTATGGGGAGATATTCTCTTGCCTTGTCTGCTGCGGTTGCCGCCATCTTGATCCGCCTCTTATTTTTTTCCTTCTTTCGGTTTGCTCCGCTTTTTTCTCTTTTTGCTTTTTTCTCTTTTTGCCTTTTTGGGATCTGCCGTTGAGAAGGTATCATTCAACTTTTTCATATCGGTCTGAAGCTGGGTGTGCATCTCTTTTACTTTCTGAGCGTATTCTGGGTTGTTGGCGAGGTTATCCAACTCCCACGGATCATTTTTGATATGGTATAGTTCAAACTCGGGGTGCTTCACAACACGATTGATTTTTGCTTGGGCATCAGGATCTGTCTTGGATTTTTGCACCCATTCTTTCCATGTCCGGGCAAAAAACTTCGAGCTTTTGGGATCCATAATCGTGTCAACATAGTAACGATTATCCTGCTTAGGGCTCCAGATGAGTTTGTATTCCTTATTACGAATAGCCCTTTGAGTATAACCGGCATATTGATGAACCAGGTAAGCATGTTTACGATGCTCAGAGGTCTCTCCTTTTAACACAGAAAATAAACTTTTGCCGTCCGTCTTAGGCGCCTCTCCTCCGGCAATATCGACCAAGGTGGGAGCCATGTCACAATACATGGCAACCGCGTCTGTAACGGTGCCATTCTTAATTTCCCCAAGCCATCGAACCAAACACACCGACTTGGTTCCGTAGTCATAGATCGACCACTTACCATTCGGCAGAGCTGTTCCCTGTTCACTTAAAAAGATCAACACCGTGTTTTCTGCCAGCTTCATATCGTCAAGCAGCTTCATGGTGGCGCCGACCTGATTGTCCAGGTCTTCAACTTCAGCTGCGTGCTTTGCCAGAGCCAGACGCGTCATAGGGCTATCAACCATATGAGGCGGCACAACAATCTTATCCAGAGGGAAATTCTTCTCATCTCCAACCGTCCACGGGTGGTGCGCATGGACCGAAGCAATCACCATACAAAACGGTTTATCATCCGCTTGGGATTTTTCTATAAAACCTTTTACCCCACTCATTTCCCAAGTAGGAGCACTCGCATTACCATTGCTGTCAAAGCCGGGGACTTTCTGAAAGTCTGAGCGGTTGTTCGTTTTAAAATGGTGCTTCCCAGTCAACCCAACGCTATACCCCAGATTCCCCAGATAATTGACAATGTTCTTATACTCTCCGGCAGGTTTATTGCCATTCGCATAAACACCACTACTCGGGGGGAGCAGCCCAGTATAGAGTTCATGTCGCAGAGGAGAACACTGCGCTGCTGAGCACGAGAAATTCGTAAAGCGGATACTCTGAGTAGCGAGTTTATCAATATTCGGCGTGCGGGTAAACAACCCTGCATCAACGCAACCAAAGCTCGACCAGCTTACATCATCCGCCAGTACAATCACAAAATTCGGTTTTGCGTCCTTGTCCGCCGCCGCCTTGGCTGAGGAGGGTTCTGCCGCATGTGCTGGATTTACGAGACACAACAGTCCGACCCCAGCCACTGCTGAGAGCCATAATTTCAGTCGATTTGTATTCATATTATTCCCTCTGTTCTTTTATCGCTGGTTGATCTGGGGGAACACCCATTCAATGACCCAAAAGAAGTTTGATGTCTCTCAAATACCTGATCAATCATACTCAACCAACAACACTTAAGGAGTGAAAATGTTGCGTCAAGATGTGGGAATTAACACCCCCCCGCTTCTCTCGCGAGAGGTCGTGGACGAACCTCATGGTTTCCTATTTACTAGAGTATAGTCGCCAGGAACGCGGATATTCAATGGTCTCTCCCCCTTCTTGTTGGTTGTCATGGTGATGGTGGATTGTTTGACATGGATATCGAAAACGTGGTCGTGTAGGTGAATTCTTGTTACCGTAAGTTCAGGCCAGTCGGCAGGAAGTTGGGGGCGGAGCGTGAAGCCGTCGGCATCGGGGCGGAACCCGAGAAATCCGTAGAGCATGGTTTGTGGGATCAGGACAGATTCCATGAACTCGTGGTCGATACCAAGGCCACCAGCTGTGCCTCCCCCCTGCAGTGTGCCACGCCCGGGATGCTTGTAGTAGGCACGGTATCCACCCTGTTTTTCGACCTCCTCGAACCACGCCAGGATTCCCTGAAAGCGCCGCCAGGTGTCGTCGGGGCCATGGACCTGAAGCCGCGCCATCAGGTCGTGATAGGAAAACCCGAGCACTGCGCCGCCGTCCTGAACTTGCCCACCCCAGGGGATGGTTTCCGGTCGGTGCCAGACAAAGGAATACCATTCAGTATTGCGGCGTGTGGTGGCACGCGGCGCGAAACGCCAGTGGTAGATGTCCTTACCTTGCGAGGTATCGCCGTTGACCACGCGTTTGCCGTCGATCCAGCCAAGAATTGATTTTGCCTGCGCATCGGTGGTGAATCCGTAATAGATTGCCTCCAGGTTCAGGAAGGTAAACCCGTAGTCGTGTGCCTTGCCATTGATGTCGATGCAGGCAACAAAGCGACCGGTTTTGTTGTTCCAAAACATGTCACCTCCCCGTGTTTTGAGCAGCTTGGCCAGACTGAGCAGTCGTTCTGGTTTTGTCTCGGGTGCAGGAATATTCCAGTCCGGGTTGTTCGCGATGGTCAGTTCTATCTGAGCTGCGCGTTTCAAAGATTCGAACATGTAGAGTGTGGCGAGGAAGTCTTTGTGTCCGAACGGGAGCAGGTCCCAGTAGTTGTTGCCGATACCGCGACCGTGCAGAAGGTGTTTTTTTCCAGCGGCATCAAATTCGAATCCTGCCCGACCGCCGTGACCTACCCAGGGGACGACAACGCAGCCGTGTTTTTCGATTTTAAACTCACGGATGGTGAAGGCGAGGGCTTTTCTCATTCGCCCGATGTTCTGACGCAGGAACTCGATGTCCCGTGTCCAGTTGAAGTACTCGGTGCACCCGTGCACATACATCATTCCGGTGGTCGGGTGGCGGGAATCGATCGCGGTGTGAATCGCCCGGATATTGATGTTAGCCGGGGTCGCATGACCCCAACCGACCCGAAGCCGGGTGATTTTCCCTTTCCACTCCGGGTACTTGTGCACAGGAATCGAGCTGAAATGCAGCGGGCGGGAAAACTGCTGACCGAACCTCGGCTTGGGTGAAGGGAAATGAATACGTCGCTTCGGAGAGAACTCTGGGTCGTTGGTTGTCGTCCACTCTAACCAAGGTGTGCCTGATGGCATGGGCTGATCGGACTTCCATTCCACGATCACGAATGGCGCGACCATGGTTGATAATTGAAACGGGGGTGTCGTCAGGCTTCCCTGACCTGCCTTGGCCCGGATCATGAGTCCCTTTTTGGCATCGATTTCTGCCTTCTCTACACCGCTCATTTCAATGCCCTTCAGTGTGGCAAGCGGCGTTTTCAGCATCGTTGCGTAGGAGTCGCCGTGATGGGTAAAATGCCAGCCAACCCCGCCAGCTTGCGTCCAGGTGGGAAACGGCCATCCCCCCGGGTAGGCTAGTCCTCGGTGCTGGTTCATGCTGACGTAGCCGTCCTCGCCAATATAGCGGGTGCTGAGCGCGCGGCGGGTGAACTGGCGCATTGCGTCGGCCGATCTGTCTTCGCCCACGGCAGGCCAGAGTATCGACATCGGAATCCACGCATCCCACAGTGCGCAGGTAGTTTTAGGGCTGTGGTGTTTTTGGAAAAACGTATTGATGAGCTGCATCTCCTTTTCCTTTCCCGGCACAACAAAGCGGGGAAGCTCGACAGCGTGCAAGGTGGTTGCGCCGACAACGAGGAGAAGAGTAAGGATGAATCTTAGATGGTTGGGCATGAACTATTCGTTTCCGTGTTGCATCTGAAAATCACAGACTGATACGCGGCCTGTTGGATTAGTTTTCAGCGGATTCAAGAGAGACAACAAGGATTTACCGTGCAAGCAATTAACTGGCATTGTCGGCAATTGCGGTGTTGGATCTGGCTCAGCTGTTTTCAACGGCAAACAATAATCAATCGATGAACAAAAAAGCAGGTATCCTCATTTTACTTTTATCAACAGCAGCCAAGGGGATGAACATTGAAGAATGAAGGCTCATATCAGATGAATTATTGAGAGACTTACTCTTCCATATCCTTCCGGGGATTTTCTTTCATGAGTTTCTCTACGCTGTCGAAACACTTCAAAATCTTCTGATAATCCGGATCAGTCGTATTTTTAAACACAGCTTTACCACAGCTGCCGCTACCTCCGGCATCTTTGGAAAGTGGTGCCATTAGGAAATTGTTCAACTCAGGATTTTCGATACGTGTCCAAAATTTCAGCGGCAATTCTGTCTGGTGGCAATCGGCACATCGGCGCGTCCTCACGTCATCAAGCACCTGGGTGAGTGTTTCGGGATACAGCCGACGGCAGCCAATTTTAGTTGGGTAGTTACTTTCTGAGGTTCCATAGTAGGGAACGTTCAGATCGATCCAGGTGAAAATTCGTTTCTGGCTTTTCTTATCCATCGCGACACGAGCGTTGCCATCTTTATCTTTGTGTCCGGACATGATGAGTTCTGACAGCAGACTGGCGTGAGACCCCCAGGCTTTGGGTTTGATGTTCAAAATATTCAGTTCGGCACCATTCATTGTGGTGATCCAGCTGGTGAACGGATTTTCGGCAGCACCAGTAGAGCGTCTCACTCCACCTATGCGGAAGTCTGTTGTGGCTGTGTCCTTGCGGGCGAGTATCTCGTAAGAAACGTTGAAGAAGTCGGTTTTATCCGCGCTAAGGTCGACGCCCTTTGGCGCCGATGTTGCGTTATGGCAACGAACACAGTGCTCGTCTAACACCGGTTGAACAATACGTGGATAAGAAAACCCTTTCACACCCCAAGCAGGCTTGATTAGTTCTTGCGTTTTTTTACTAAGCGCCAGAATCCTCCGTTTGTTAATCGGGGTCGATAAATTTCTGTCACTGTGACAACCGACACAACTTTGAACCTCTCCAGATTTTAAATGGGTGAAGGTGCGCATTCTTTGCACGGCCCGTCCATCTTTATCAATAGCCATGAAATACACGGGCACGTCTGCGGGCACTTTAAATCTGGCTGATCCATCTTCGTCAACTTTTGCATAGCCCCATATTTTTTTGGGTGCATAGGTCGCCCCACATGAAACGACGGGAAATTGAAATCCGAACGCTCTGTACTTATTATCAGCGAACTTGTTTTTTTCAATTTCTTGGACAACACAAATGCTATCGATGCTGCCTTTTACAACATCTTTTCCCAGACCGTAATACACGTCCTGCAGGATCATGGTGGCCCACCCCTTGCTTGGGTTTTGTGGTAACAAGGATGCTTGCACCGGAGGTTTTTCACGAGCTCTTATAGGCATCGGACTGTAGTAGCCCATCACGTCTTGCGCGTCTTTAACCAGTAGCTCTACGGTTAATTCATTATCATAATCCTTGAGAAGAATATCTCCCCGCTTTGAGACTAAAAAGAATTCAGCGTCGAGCGGGTATGGGTTTTCGTAGGGTCCCCGCACTCGGTTTCCCGACCCCTTGTCCACCAGACCGATATCAACGTCAGGTGTCACATTGCGTATGCTGGCCTGAGAATTCGAACCCTTACTTGGATCAATAATACCAATGGCTCCGCGGCATGGACCATTGTGTGCCGTCATTGTGCAAATGACATTTTTTGTTCCCGGAATGGAGCGCGCTTCCATGAAGGTGGCGGGACTCAACACCCTGTTCCCAAAATACCCCGAAACGTTGGTACCATCCTGGTTGATCGTCCAGAGGCTTTGAATGGGGATGGCCGGTCTATCGACATATTCCCAACGACTGTAGATAATCTTTCCATCATCCATGACCGAAGGGGTGAAGTCGTTGAGGTAATTCGATGAGAGTTTATTGACCTTTTTGCCATCTTTATCGGCGCGGTACAAAATAGGCACCGTGCTGGTCATGCAATAGGCATAGGCTGGTTTTCTGTCTGATAAAAATGCAAAGCCACCGTCTGGCAACCAGCATGGATTGATATTGCTGGAGCTCGTGTCTGTGAGACAAAGCAAGCCGCTGCCATCAACGTTGATGCGATATACCTGAAACTCCTCTTTGGGGGATTTTTTCCAGCTGAAGAGAATTTGTTTTCCATCGTAGGAAATATTGCAGTCGTTGATCTGTCCCTCAGCGGAGTTCACAAGCTCTCTCAAGGTCTTGGTTTTCAGATTATACGCATACAATCCACCCCCTGGGCTAAAGCCTTCCTTATGATACGAGTAGACGTGAGAGGGGTTGATCTCATGCCGCTTGATCACCACGATCTCATCAAAATTCAGATTCTTCGTGTCGAAATTAGCTTTCGCAGTGTTTTCGTCGGCCAGAAGGCTGCAGGAAACCAGTAGGCATAAACACCCCACAATAAGATTCACGATGTTAGTCAGTTTGGAATTCACGAGTACCCACGCACCTGGCGCGAGACCTCGGCGTGATCGCCTACGAAAAATTTGCTTGTTGGGAAAGGTGATCGGTGTGGCTGACATGGTCGAATGTATGGGGTGAGATTCTATCGTTTCCTATTCGGGAATTTATTTTCTTGAATAAGATACTCCCCTACCGTAGCCATTGTATCAAAAACCTGCATATATTTAATCCATGCCTTTACCCCTTGACTTTGAAAGTTTCGGGAACGCCTACAGAGAGACCCTGTGTCGGCAGCTGTTTCCCGAAAGATCTACAACTTTATGGCGTAAGCTTGATTACTTATGGACTCATTAAATTCACTAAAACTATCCATGTTCCTGTTACTGCCGTTTGTCACTCAGAGCTGTAAGCAAAACACGCCTGAGGACACTGGCGCCGAACAGAGCGGTGCTGAGTCACCGGCTTGGTCGGCTGAGTTATTGACGACACTACCCGGCTTTGATGTTCCTGAATGTGCGGTGTATGATGCCGGGACCGGGACTGTATATGTGTCCAATATCGAGAGTGGTCCTGACGAATACTGGAATGATGACGGTAAGTCCTATCTGTCAAAAATCGGTAGCGACCATCAACTTGAGAAACTTCGCTGGCTCGATAGTTCTGAGCAATCGCCGATGCACTCAGCCAAGGGGATGTGTATCCTTGGTGCGCATCTCTATTTTACGGACAATACACGCTTGATGCGTTGTCAGCTAACTTCCGGTCAAGCATTGACGGTGGTGGTTGACGGGTTTGACAAGGCCAATGACCTGGCGACCGATGGCAAGAATGTATGGGTGTCTGACACCGGAGCCAGCAAGGTGTATTGTGTCAGCCCCGATGGAGCCAAACGAGAGGTTCCGGCGCCTGCTAGTGTGAACGGGTTGACCTTTGACGGTGGCCAACTCTATGCCGTGAGCTGGGGAGAGCATGACGTTTACCAACTGGATGCCGAAGGCAAGAACGACCCTGTCGCATTTGGTCTGGCGGATCATTTCACCAACCTCGACGGCATCGAGGTGCTTTCCGACGGCTCGTTTCTTGTTTCCGATTTCATGGGAAATAAAATCAGCATTATCGACGCCGACCGCAAGACGGTGAACAAGTTGATCGACATTGAATCGCCGGCAGACGTGGGCATCGACCGGAAAGGGAAACGACTCTACGTCCCCTCATTCATGGAGGGAAAAGTGTCTGTATTCAAGCTTCAGCACGAAGAAAAATGAGACCCTAGCGCTCGTTGTTGCGCGTTGAGCTTGTTGTTCTTTTTGCAGTAGCGTGCTATTGTCCGTTTCTGCTTTATCGGTTGGATCGCCGATGGGATGTGATGGCAAGTAATTGGCTCGCATTATCGACAATAGCCGTGTTGCATCTAGCTCAGCCATTTTCAGCGGCACACAAAAAAAATCCATGAACAAAAAAGCAGGTATCCTCATTTTACTTTTATCAGCAGCAGCCAATTTGTGTGCCGATGTCAAACTGCCCGCTCTCCTGTCGGACAACATGGTGCTTCAGCAACTGAGTGACGCCAGAGTCTGGGGGTGGGCTGCTCCCGGTGAAAAGATTGTGGTGCACGGATCTTGGAACAAAGCGGCAGCCGCACCAGTCACCGTCGACAAGGACGGCAAGTGGAAGATGGCACTCAAAACCCCCAAAGCCACCGGAGCCGGTGGCCCCTATACGATCACCGTGAAGGGCAACAATACCATCGAACTCAAAAACATCCTGATCGGTGAGGTCTGGGTGTGCTCCGGCCAGTCGAACATGGAATTCCGCTTACCCCACGCCACCAACGGCAAAGAGGAGGTCACCGAAGCGAACTACCCGCAGATCAGGTTTT
>Ga0315320_10002821_pt1 | contig 14320 bp, 14 predicted proteins | sample M140m21515metaG_FD_203458 | JGI IMG/M metagenome (GOLD analysis project Ga0315320, IMG submission 203458) | Ammonia-oxidizing marine archaeal communities from Monterey Bay, California, United States - M1 40m 21515 | ecosystem: Environmental > Aquatic > Marine > Coastal | place: USA: California... | reverse complement strand
ATTGATACGATTGTTGTTTGTAGCGTAACTGCTTTGGTAATCTTATCAAGTGGTGTTTGGACTGAAAAATTTGATACTACTTTCTCTAAAACTGACATGGTTATTCTTGATGGAACTTATAGTGATAAAGAGAATGTTGATGGAACTTATATTTATCCTAATGATATGAATCAGTTAACAAGATATGTTCAATCTATTGATTCTGATGTTAGCGAGTTTTCAGGTGTATTAGAAATTCAAGAAGGACAATTAATGAGTTCTGATATTACCGTACTCCATTCAAGATCAATTGCTGAGAATATCCTTGTTAAGGATAATGTTGAAAAAATTCTTTATACAGGATCTGTGACTGTTATCGATGGAAAGGTAAAAGAACCAGTGATATTTGAAGGAAAATCATTAGTTAGCTCAGCAGAGCTTACTGCAAAAGCCTTTTCACAAGGTATATTCGGTCAGTATGGCGGTAAGTTAGTTGCAATAGCATTACTTTTATTTGCATTTTCTACTGCAATAACTTGGTGCTATTACGGTGATAGATCAACAGCATATATCTTTGGTGAAAGAGGGGTTTTTTGGTACAGAAATTTTTATGTTTTATGTTTTATTTTAGCAGCTGTTATTGATACAACAATTGTTTGGAACATAGCATATGTGGTAGTAGCACTGGTCTCAATTCCTAATTTAATTGCTTTATTTGTTCTAAGAAATGAAATGAAAGATCTAACGAAAGAATTTATAATCAAAAACTAATATATCTGAATTCTTAAATTTATATGTAATGAAAAATAAATTTTTTTATGTCCTTACATTATTAATTATAATTACGTCTTGCGGCGGTGGTGGCGGTGGAGGCTCGTCCTCTCAAGATCCAATAATATCTATTAATCCTGTAATTGATACTTTTACCTCTTCAGCATCTTCAATTTCAGAAGGCGATTCCATTACCTTATCATGGAGCACTACTAACACAATTTCCTGTAGTGGAAGTGGAGATTGGGATGGGAATAAAATTCAATCAGGATCAGAATCTCGAACCCTATCAGAGATAAAAACTTACTCTTTTATTCTAACTTGCATCGGTGAGAACCCTCAAAATACAGTTTCCAAGGATGTTACTGTTAATGTTTCTGAATCTAATAATTCTTCATCAAATATTTATAGTGAAAATAAAGACTCATATTGTTCTTCTCCTCTAAATGACTCCTCTTCATATTTTTTAGAGGATTTCATGTCCGATACGTTAAGCGATGAAGTTTTTACTTACCAAGAGTCAAATGGTTTTTGTGCCAACCCTGGATGTCCTAATGGAGATTCTGATTTTGTTCAAGGTTGGGGCAATAATGAAGCACAATACTATACAAGCTGTAGAGAAGGCTATTCAAAGAATTGCGATGTAAATAAAAATACTACTGAAAATGCATTTATTGAAGAGGGTTATCTTAAAATTCAACCTATATTTAATAATGCTGAACCATTTGAAGATCCATATTGTTCAGATGGAAGTTGTTCTTATACATGGGATTTTACTTCTGCAAGAATAATGACATCTAGCAAAAAGATTATATCTCCAGGTTCTGAAGTGACCGTGTGCTTTAAACATCCTGATGGATCTGGTCATTGGCCTGCTATTTGGTTGCTGCCACAAGGATTTGTAGAAGGTCAAAAAACATGGCCAAATGATGGTGAAAATGATCTTGTCGAGCATATGCAAAATCATCAAGCATTTGAGACACAATCTACTATTCATTTTGGTTCCTCAGGAAATGCTAATAATCTATACAAAATTGAATCAGTTCCTGCAGATGTAGACTTTTATGATAAATTTCATTCTGTAACCATGAGATGGCAAACAGATAAAATAGAATATTATTTAGATACTCAAACAGAGCCATATTTGTCAATAGACAAGAATAATGAAACAGCATTTAATAATAATTCTTGGCCATTTAATGAGAATTTTTATCTAATAATAAATGTAGCATCTGGGGGCAATGCTGGTGGAACGCCAGATAGATCTAGATACTGTCATAATGCAGAATGCAGCAACCTAGATGATAAAGATAAAGGCCGAATGCTTATAGATTTTATAGAGATTAAATCTATTGATTAGTATTTCTTGTCTCCAGTTCTTTTAAAACATTATCAAAAGAAAGCTCTTGAGATTTAAGTAAAACAATCAAATGAAATAATAAATCGGCTGATTCATCAATTAATCTACCATCATTAGTAACTGCAGCAATCGCTGTTTCACCTGCTTCTTCTGTAACTTTTTTTGAGATCTCTTTAACGCCTTTTTCTAACAAGGAATTAATATAAGAATTTTTATTATTTTCTTTTTTTCTCTTATCTATCAGGTTCTCAAGAATATAAATCATTGATAGAGGGTTTTTAGATTCAGATGCGAAACATGAATAATTACCTTTATGACATGTCGGTCCCAATGGTTCTGCCTTTATCAAGAGTGTATCTCTATCGCAGTCTAATTCTATTGATTTAACTATTAGTTTATTTCCTGAAGTTTCACCTTTGGTCCAAAGTCTTTGTTTTGATCTACTAAAAAAAGTAACCTCATTAGTCTCAATTGTTTTTTCAAGAGATTCATTGCTCATATATCCAAGCATTAATACATTTAAAGATGATGCATCTTGAATAACTGCTGGTATAAGGGCATTATCATTCCATTTAATATTATTTATATCCATATTTAACACCTGATATTAATTGATTTATTTTTTAAATATTCTTTTAAGTTATTTATATTTATTAGATTTTTATGAAATACACTCGCAGCCAATGCTCCACTTGAATTTGTTTCGCTCAAGACTTCTTTAAAGTGTGATAGATTTCCCGCTCCTCCAGATGCAATTAATGGAACATCACAATCACTCAACATTAAATTTAATTGATTAATGTCATATCCGTTCCTTACGCCATCTTGATTCATGCAATTCAGTACAATTTCACCAGCCCCTAATTCTTGAATTGTATCTATCCACTCCTTTGTTTCTAATTCTGTATTAATGATCGTATTCTCGTCACCGGTGTTTGAAAAGACTATAAATTTGTCTTTTACAGTTTTTGAATCAATACCAACAACTACACATTGACTTCCAAATTCATCAGCAAGCTCTCTTATAAGATTAGGCCTTTGAATGGCAGGACTATTTATTGATATTTTGTCAGCGCCTGAATTTAGAATTTCCTTTGCATCATCTATACTTTTAATTCCACCAGCAACACAAAAAGGAATATTGATAACTTCAGCAATTAACTTAACCCATTCCTTCGATACAGTTCCATCATATGTACTAGCACCAATATCGTAAAAAACCAATTCATCAGCCCCTTCATCGTTATACTTTTTAGCTAGATCTAATATAGATCCCACAACCTCATGATTTTTAAATCTTACACCTTTAACCACTGAGCCATTTTTTACATCCAGACATGGAATTATTCTCTTAGTTAGCATTTCCAAGCTCCAATAAAGAAATTTTACCTTCATATATTGCTTTACCTACAACACATTCATGACTTTTAATTAATTGAAGTTTGCTTATATCATTAATAGAGCCTATACCCCCCGAGGCAATTAAGTTCAAATTTTTATTAGTTAAAATTTGTTTATATATATCAATGTTTGGTCCATTAAGAGTTCCGTCCAGAGAAATATCAGTTGCTAAAATATTTTTTATCCAATAATTTTCTTTAATATAATCAAATAAATTTATATTTGTATTTTCTGTCCAACCGTTAACTGCTAGGAGAGGGGCCCCATCAATAATCTTAAAATCTAATCCATATATTACTTTTTCTATTGGAAAATTATTTTTAAGTTGCAACTTAAAAATATTATTAGTAATAGCAGCTGTACCAACAATTACTCTATCAACGTTGTAGGAAAATAATCTCTTAATTTTATTTATATCTCGAATTCCGCCACCAACCTGAACCTTTATATTTTTTATACTTGCGATTTCTTTAATGATCTCTATATTTTCGTTACCACCAGATTTAGCAGCATTAAGATCTATTAAATGAATATAGGTAAAGCCTGCTTTTTCAAATTCTTCAACTTGTTCAATAGGATTATCATTGTAAGTAGAGACCTTTGAATAATTTCCCTTTAGTAACCTAACGCATTTACCATCCAGTAGATCGATAGCTGGCATTATTTTCATATTGTATTGATAAAATTCTTTATAAATTTTTCACCAATATCTGATGACTTTTCGGGATGAAACTGGCATCCAAGAAAGTTATCTTTCTTGACGATTGAATTAAATTTTTGACCATAGTAACTATGACCAATTGCGTAATCATTGTTATTGGTAAAATAGCTATTAGCAAAATAGTAATATCCATTGAGACTATCAATATCTGAACTAACATGATTCCAACCCATTTGAGGGACTTTAATGTCATTATTAGGTTGAAATTTTTTAACACTTCCGTTAATCAGCCCAAGACATTGGGTATTATCCTCTTCAGAGTAATCAAATAGTATTTGCATACCTATACATATGCCTAGTGTTGGTTTTTTGGTTTCCTTAATCAAATTAATTAAATTATTTTCTTTTAATTTATTCATAACTATTCCAGCAGAACCAACTCCAGGTAATATGTATGCATCCATGCCATCTAGCTCTGATGGTGAACTTGATATAAATGAATTAATATTAATTCTTTTAAAAGAATAATAAATTGAATTCAAGTTAGCACCTCCGCAGTCAATAATGCCAATATTCATAACATGCCTTTCGTGGATGCAATATTTTTATTATTATGAATAAGGGCTCCACTTAAAGCTCTTGTAAAGCTTTTAAAGGTTGCTTCAACAATGTGGTGACTATTTGTACCTCTTGTATCAATGTGACAGGTAAAACTCAGAGTGTTTACGAATGATATAAAAAAATGTTCAAGCATTTCTGTTGGGAAATCTCCTACATATTCTCTTAACTTGGAAGTTTTCATTTTAAGAAGATTTCTTGATGACATATCAATACTTACATTAGATATAGTCTCGTCCATAACCAATGATTCATTTGAAGAATACCTCTCTATATTTTTCCTTTCTCCAAGAGCTTGTTTAAAAGCATCACCAAGAGCAATTGCGACATCTTCAATTGTGTGATGCTCATCTATTTCGAGGTCTCCAATAGAATTTATAGTAATATCAAAATTTCCATGCTTGGCAAATTGTTCAAGCATATGATCAAAATATTTTAAACCAGTATCAATATTATAATTTCCAGTCCCATCAATATTTAAGTTTATAAATATACTTGTCTCATTCGTAGTTCTTTTAATGAATGATGTTCTTGGTTTTTGATATGTATCTTGTAGGGCATAGCTTTCTCTAATATCTACTGCTTTAGCATGGGCATCCAGGTTCTCAGCTTCAGCTAAGATTTTGACTACAGGACCCAAATTCATAAAACCTTCAGCTGTGGCAGTTTGAAAGGTAATTATTTTCCCAAAGTCTTTTACCGACAATCCTGAGTATGTTTTTGCAGCTCCCGACGTTGGCAGTGTGTGATTTGATCCTGATGCATAATCACCAAAAGATTCAGGTGAATAATTGCCACAAAAAACTGAACCTGCGTTGTTTATATATGGTGCAATCTTTGAGAAATCATTATCTAAAAGAATTAGGTGCTCTGGCGCATTAATATTTATAAAATCAATGATCTGTTGGTCACTAGATGCATTAACTAGATAAATATTATTAATGCTAGATTTTAAAATTTCTTGTCTATTTAATGCGTTATTTTGTATATTTATTTCATTTGAAATATTCTTAATCAAAGATTTATTTTGAGAGATAAGAACTGCTTTTGCATCTTTGCTATGTTCAAGCTGAGACAATAAATCAGAAGCAATGATGTCTAGTTTATTTTCGTCATTTGAGACAACATAAACTTCGCTTGGTCCAGCAGGCATGTCAATAGAAATATCTTTACTGACAAGCATCTTTGCCTCAGTTACATATTGGTTTCCAGGTCCAAATATTTTTAAACACTTTGGTATTGATTTTGTTCCATAAGCCATTGCAAAGACTGCTTGAGAGCCACCAACCTTAAAGATATTTTTAATATTTAATAAATTTGCTACCCATAATATCGCTGGATCTATATTTCCATTCTTATTGGGAGGGGTACATACAACAATGTTATTACATCCAGCAATAATAGCTGGGATAGCTTGCATTAAAAAAGAACTAAATAGAGGAGCAGTTCCTCCTGGTATATACAGACCTATAACATCAATAGGTTTAAATTCAGACCACAATTTAACACCTTTTGTTGTCTCGATATCTTTAATTGATAGTCCTTCAAGTTGTTTTTCATGATATTTTTTAATATTTGCATAAGCAATTAATATTGCATTTTTTATATCATCATTTAGCAATTTATCAGCTTTTTTAAATTCAGATTTTGTAACTTTAAAACTATTTAGAGATTTCTCCTTTAATATTTTTGAGATTTCTCTTAGACCATTATCTCCATCATTTATAACTAATGATTTAAATTTATTAATAGTATTAATATCCTTTCTAGAGAGCTTAGATTCTTTAAAATCTAGAGTAGGAATATTTTTTTTAAGAGTTAGATTTTTCATTTTAATTAAGTATTTTTTCTACAGGCATTACCAATATAGAGGAAGCTCCTTTTATTTTGAGTTTTTCCATTGTTTCCCAAAAAATTGGTTCTTGACATAAAGCATGAATTGCTACTTTTTTACTGTCTTCAAGAGGAATTATTGTTGGTGATTCAGATCCAGGTAGAAGTTTGCATATTTCTTTAACCTTTGACGCATCAGCATTTAACATAACATACTTACTTTCAATTGCATTAACGACGCCTTGCATTCTGTTTATTACTTTATCTGCTATTTTTTCCTTATCTTTGCTTAAGTTTTTATTCTTAATTAATACTGCTTGAGACTCTAAGATAACTTCTATTTCTTTTAAATTATTTGCTTCTAAAGTTGCACCAGATGAAACCAAATCACAAATCATATCAGACATACCTATGTAAGGAGTAAGCTCTACTGAGCCATGTATGTTTATAACAGATGCAGTTATTCTATTATCTTTTAAATACTTTTTAACAGTATTTGGGTAAGAGGTAGCAATTTTCATATTGTTAAAAGTATTAATTTTATTATTTTTAGGGGCAGCAAAAGAAAGCCTGCATTTAGAAAAACCTAGATTAATAATTTTTTCGATAAAAGTTCTTTTAAACAAGGATTTTTCAATAAGTACGTTTTCTCCAACAATTGCTAAATCAGCATCGCCATTTGAAACTAAGGAGGGAATATCATCACTTCTTACAAATAAAATATCTATTGGTAGATTATTAGATTTTGCCAAAAGATTATCACCCTTGGTTGAAAAGTTAATGCCAGATTTTCTAATTAAGTCAGCGCTTTGATCAAAAAGTCTGCCTTTCTTTTGAATGGCAATAGTTAATCGATTTTTCATTATGTAATCCTTTGAAGTATTTTTTTATAACCTTGATATGGCTCACTAGACAAAAAACGGGCAACCCTAGTTACTGTAGTCGTGCTTGTTTTCAGTTGCGCTGCAATTTCTCTATAAGATAATGTATCTTGATAAAGAAGTTGTGCAACGGCCCATCTCTCATTCAAGGCCTTTAATTCAGTCGGCGTACAAAGATCATTAAAGAACTCCTCAACTTCTTTTTTATCTTTTAATAATAAGATTACTTCATTTAGTTTTTTCATGCGTGCTAGTGTATTACTATGCTAATACAAAGTAAAGCAAAAAAAGGCACTTAAAAAGCGCCCTTTATTTAATGTCTAGATTATTTAGAGCTATTAACCCATAAAGGTAATATTGCTATCAAAAGACCACCTAAAGAGACAGCCCAGAATCCAAACATTCCAACAGGATTTCCCTCATTAACACTTTGTATAAATGCTTGTGAACCTGGTCCTATATCAATATCACCATTAGCAGCATCTAAAGCGCTTAAAGCTTCAGCATGTCCAGCAAATGTATTACCTATAACACCACCTAAATTTAACCACATAGCAAAAACGCCTAATGCAAAAACAGACACGATTATTTTTGCCAATGTATTCACACCTTTATCTACTGATACACTGGAAAATCTTGCTGCAACCCATATTGCTATGATTCCAGACAGAAATGCCGTAGTATTGGCTCCTCTAGTAGATTGAAATAATTCCCATAAGGCTATTTCTGTAGTAACACTTGTTATAATATCCATAATTCCTCTCCTAAGAAAACTAGTTAAAAAACTATTAATACATACATTTAATTTAAGTTATCAAAGATTAATATATAAAATTTACATATATTTATAGTTTTGATAGTAATGAAACTATTTCAAGGTGTTTTGTATTTGGAAATTGGTCATATATTTCTATATGTTTTAAATAAAATTTATTTAGCTTTTTAATATCTCTTATATATGTTTCATAGTTACATGAAACGTAAATAATATTTTTAAATTTATTAATAATTTCTATTACTTCATCATTTAAACCAGACCTTGGTGGATCTACTAGAACATGTGAAAATCTATAAGTATTAATATTATTTTTATTCATTCTTCTAAATACTCTTCCATTAAATGCTTCTGAGACTTCTTCCGCTGAAAGCCTAGCAAAATTAATATTATTTATAGAAAGCTTATCAATTGATTTTTTAAGACATTTTATTGACTGTCTATTATTTTCAGTTGCAAATACTCTATTAAATTTATATGACAAGGGAAGGGTGAATGTACCTGAGCCGCAATACAACTCTAATAGATCCTCTGGTTCATTAATAAAAGATAATGTTTTCTTAACCATTTCTGGCATATGGAAGTGATTTGGTTGATAAAATGACTGGTCTGTCTGATATAGCAATATGTTATTAATATTAATATCATCAACCAAAAGCTCATCACCTGTTGAATAGATATCTTTTCTTGATCTAAGATTAATATCAATTTTAAATTGATTTGAAATTTGTTGAGCCTCTTCTTTCATCTCATCATTAAGTTTTCTATGAAATATAAGAGTTACTAAAATCTTATCTACACTGCTTGTTCTAAAGTTAACTTGAAATAATTTATGATTAAGAAATTTAGAGTGATTAATATTATTTCGTAATTTTGGCATCAAATCCTGAATAGCAGGCCTGGCAATATTGAAAACCTCAAGATACTTAATATTTCCCGATCTATCGTACATGGTATAAAAACTATTTCGATAGCCAAATTCACACCGAGATCTATAACCATAAGCAGGGCTTAAATTAATCTTAATAGCACCTTTATAATACTCACTGATTAGAGATGTTGCTTTAGTAAATTTATTCATTTAGATAATAAAAAATCTTGTTATAACAAATATAATCCCTATAAATGTTATATTGAGAGCTATAAATAAAGTAATTATCTTTGTTATAGAAATTTTTTTTAAATCATTTTCTAGTTCTTCTTTCTTGCGAACACCTAGTATTGATTTTATTAATCTTTTTAACCACATAAATTATGAATAAAATTGTAAATATTACAGAAACAGCTGAAAAGTATTTAGCCAAACTTATTGAGGATAGAAATGAGCCAAATCTTGCAGTGAGAATTTTTATTTCTGATCCAGGAACTCCTAAAGCTGAAACTTGTCTTGCGTATTGTAAACCAGAAGAGGGAATGAAAGATGATGAAATATTAAATCTGAAAACGCTAACAGTTCATATTGAAAAAAGAAGCATTCCATTTTTAGTTGATTCTGAAGTAAATTTTGATAATGATACATTTGGAGGACAGTTAACCATTAAAGCTCCCAATGCAAGACTTCCGAATATTTCTCCAGATAGCCCACCTGAAGATAGAATAAATTACGTTATATATAATGAAATAAACCCAATGCTTGAATCACATGGCGGAGAGGTTAGCTTGCTTGAATTTACTAATAAAGGAGAGGCTATTTTACAATTTGGTGGAGGGTGTCAAGGTTGTGGAATGGTAGATGTTACTCTAAAAGACGGTATTGAGAAAACATTATTAGAGCAAATACCTGAGCTTAAATCTGTTAAAGATAGTACCGATCATTCTGTTGATGACAATGCATACTATAAAAGTTAAATTTCATTAACTGATATCACAATGCCAAAATAAGGGTGATCAAAATAATGAATTTCATTGTTAAAAATTCTTTTATCTTCATCTATAAACCACTTAATTTTTTCTGAGGTTAATATCTCATTTTTATCAGTTTTCTCATTATTATTTATATCAATAAAATCATTTTTATTATTTAGTTTAATTTTAATATTATTTTTCAGATTTGTATTTGAAGAGACTTCAAGTAACTTTTTATCATATTTATCAATATATGATTTTGTGGTGTCTGTCTCAGATAAGCTTAATGATCCCATGTAAGCTTTAAGATCAGTGTGTAAAAAACGGCTTTTATAAAATTTTACAAAAAATCCATATTGTTTATCAAAGTCCTCATGATATAAGTAGTTTGAATTATCTTTATTCTCAATGTTTTGAATCCACGAAAAGCTACCCAATAATCTATAATTGGTATTTTTTGATAATCGTTCATTAAGTTTTGCAAGAGTTTGCAGATTATTATCTTTTCTATACCAAGATTTTGGATTAGCTACTTTTATATTAGTTTTATTTTTATTAATTATTCTATTTCTTGTATTTATGGGCCCTACATTTTTAAAAAGTTTAGTAAAGAAATTTTCTTGAGTTTTTACATTAAATGATTTTTTATTTAATTGTAGGTTTGGATTGTAAAAATTTAAAATCTCCCCTTCAGGGGCTCTAAAGTCATTTTGGAATACTTCATCTGTATTAGTATTAGAGTATTGAAAAATTATTAATTCTATTTGATATTCTTTAAAATCCAATGAATCTTCAGCCATCAATAATGATGATTGAAAGATAATTAGTAGAGCTTTTTTATAAAATGTCATTTACTAAATTTGCTATCTTATTTCTTCTTGAAGAAGCACTTGGCTCTTCTAAATTAATGATAAGTTTATTTTCATTATTAATGCTATAAATATTGGGCTCCTTTGTAATCAGTGTCAATATGTTATCGAAAACACCTTTATCTATTTTTGCAGATAAAAGAAGTGATGTTTTATATGCATTTGAGTTAATTTTTATAATTCCTGAGCTTTGTATAATTATTGCTAATTTTGTGTCGTTGATAAGATTTTTAATTTCATCAGTAAGAGCGCCGCATCTGTCTATTAAATCATTTTTTATTTGGTCTATCTCATAAATGGTAGAAGCCTTATTTAAGGATTTATATATTTTTAGCCTCTCGAGAGGCGATGGCAAATAATCGTCATTTATATAAGAGGAGTCATAAAAATTAATCTCAGTTTGAATCAGTTCTTTTTCATCATTATTCTTAAATTTATTAAGAGCACTTTTTAACATTGATAGATATAGGTTTATCCCGACACTATTTATATGACCACTTTGCTTATCACCTAGCATTTCTCCACCACCTCTAATCTCTAAATCCTCTTGAGCTATAAAAAACCCTGAGCCAAGATCTGACAGCCTAATTATTGAATCTAATCTATTTTTAGCAATTTTAGATAAATCTGGTATTGGTATTAAAAAATAACAATAACCTTGTTTAACGGATCTTCCAACTCTGCCTCTTAACTGATGAAGTTGAGATAAGCCAAAATTTTGAGCATCTATTATTAAGATAGTATTAGCATTGGGTATATCTAAGCCCATCTCAACTATTGTTGTACAAATTAGCACATCTAAAATACCAGTGTCGAAATTCCTCATTACTTTAGAGATATCATTTTTATTTAGTTTCCCATGGGCTATATCGATTGTTATTTCTGGCAGGATTGATGAGATATTCCTTTTTAAAAATTCCATTTTTGAGATATCATTTTGAACAATAAAACATTGACCACCTCTTGATACTTCTCTCGAAATCGCCTCTTTAAAAAGTTGTAAATTTTCTACTTTTAAGAAAGATTTAATACTTATTCTATTTGTTGGTGGTGTGTGCAAAAAAGAAAACTCCTTCAAACCTGAAAATATAAAATTCATAGTTCTAGGAATAGGAGTTGCAGAGAGATAAAGGATGTGAATATTTTCTTGCTTGCTTTTAATTATATCCTTTTGTTTGATTCCAAACTTATGCTCTTCATCAACAACCAAGAGTCCTGTATTTGAAAAATTAATACCAGATGTAAAAAGAGCATGAGTACCTATTAAAATATCTACATTCCCTTGATTAAAATCATTTACGATATCATCCTTATTTTTTCTATTTACATGCCTATTAATAATTTTTGTATTAACCGCAAGTGATTTAAATCTTTCTAAAAAGGATTCGTAGTGCTGTTCACTTAAGACTGTACTGGGACATAGTATTATGACTTGTTTACCTGATGATATAGATATAAATGCTGATCTCATTGCAACTTCAGTTTTTCCAAATCCAACATCACCACACAAAACTCTATTCATTGGCTTAATTAATGCCATATCTTTTCTAATTGATTCTATTGCCTCTAATTGATCTGGTGTTTCCGTGAAAGGAAAGAGACTATTAAATCTTATAAATTCATCATCATTCACTCTAAGCAATGAAGCAGTTGAGGCTTGTCTTCTTGATTCAATATCTAAAATCTCAGCAGCATGATCATATGCTCTTTGTTGTGCTTTAATTTTGTTTTTTGACCATTTGTTAGATGATAAAGAGTCCAAGATAACATCACTCGTTAAATCATTTTTATGATATTTTGAAATTAATTCAACGCTCCTCAGAGGTACATATAAAGCCTCATTAGAGAAATATATAATTTTCATATATTCATTTGAAATATTATTCGTGGATACTATCTCTAATCCTGAGTACAAACCTAAACCATAGTTTTCATGAATAACATAATCGCCTTCTTTGAAAAGAACATCCTTATGCATAACAGATGAATTAGTATCATTTTCGTTAGAAAATAACATGTTCACATTTTCATAATATTCTTTGTGACAAACCAAGGTGTCCATAAAATCTATAGGCCTTACTATGTTTGATAGCATTAAATTTATAGAATTATTAGCATCTTTTATATCTAAAATTTCATTTATATTTGGTGAAAATCTCCTTATAAGAAGTTCGTATTCACTTTGAATTGAAGTTATTAGAATTATTTTTTGATTGATAATTTTTCCGCTATCAATCAAATTTAATAATGAATTAAAGTCATCAAACTTTGGATTATTATAGTTATTAACTTCTTTAATAATTTTATCTTTTGAACAAAAAGATTTAATAATATCTTTATTAATAAAGGAATCTCTGGGCTTTATTAAGGGCCTGCTAGCATCTATATTTTCATCTTCATATCTTTGATGTACATAGGAATCATATAAAGAAATCTCATCATCTAGATTTTCTAATAGAAAAAATTCATATCTTGAAAATAAATCAATAAATGAAGATGTTTTATTAAAGAATAGTGGTAAATAAATATCTGAGCCTTCTGCTGTTTCATTATTATTTAATTTTTGGAATATCTCACAATGTCTTTCATCATTATTTTGAAAATAATTTCTCCAATTATCCTTAAACACTTTAAGATTATGCTCATCAAAGCCATACAGTGAACTTTTGGTTAGTTTAAAATTTTGGATTTTATCAATTGATAATTGTGTTTCTATGTCGAAAAATCTAATAGATTCTATTAAGTCATCAAAGATTTCAATCCTTAATGGATTTTTATAAATTGGGGTAAAGATATCAATAATTCCACCTCGAATGGCGTATTGATTCAGTGATTCAATTTTATTCGTTTTTTCATAATTTAATGATATTAAAATTTCTTCTAAACTTTCTAGTGAGACTTTATCTTGAATCTGAAAAACCTCTCTAGATTTGTATAAGTCTAATGTTGGGAATAGCTCAAATAAACTCTTTATAGTAGTTATTACTATTTCTTTTTCTTCGTTTAAAGAATTAAAAATTTGGAAACGTTCTTTTAGAATATTTTCAGGTATTGAAAAATGATCGTATGGAAGAATTTCATTTTCTGGAAAATATTTAATTTTATTAATATAAAGGGCCAACTCATTTTCTAATAATTTAGCTTCTTTACTATCTTTTACTAGAACGCATAAAGAACGATCAGATTTGTGATATAAATCACTCAATTGATGTGCATGTCTATGGTCAATAATTTTATTCATTTGATGGTAAATTTTTTACAATTACTTGTATAATGTTGTGCGTATTCTATCAATTCAAAAATAATATAGGTAATTATGGACATTAA
>Ga0315320_10002816_pt1 | contig 14328 bp, 11 predicted proteins | sample M140m21515metaG_FD_203458 | JGI IMG/M metagenome (GOLD analysis project Ga0315320, IMG submission 203458) | Ammonia-oxidizing marine archaeal communities from Monterey Bay, California, United States - M1 40m 21515 | ecosystem: Environmental > Aquatic > Marine > Coastal | place: USA: California... | reverse complement strand
GAAGACGGTGATGGGGCTGCGACCTGAGCGATGATCGCTCAAGTGCAGATTGGCCAGTGTAGTCGATCTCTCGTTTTTCGGCTGAACCAGCTTGAAAATCATGTCGCAATAAAAAAACAGAAATGCCACATTGCGACAAATAACCCACCAAGATCCCCTGAGGTGGTTTCTGGTTTTGGTATTTTCTTGTCCTAAGCCTGCTCTGCGAGGGTCTTTTTGGCCCTTCTGGCGGCTTCATATGCCGTGGCACCTGACAGAGCGAGAAGCCCTGAGCCCGCCCAACCGATCGAGACAAGCAGGTCCATGATGGACTTTGGTTCGGGATCTCCAGCTGCAGAGGCCTCGGCGGTGTCGGTCTGTTCGGCTTGAGGTTCTTCTGAGACCATGGCCTGATCGGGGGCGGGCGTCATGCCCGGTCGGTCCGCGCCGATCATGTCGAACCATGAGAGAAGCCCCAGGCTGCCCAGAACCAGGGCGCCGATCGCGTTCCCCCTGAGGATCCCCCTCGGATAGCGCATTTTCAAGGCACCCACGCCCACCCAGATGAAGAAGCCACACAGACCACCCACCAGAATGAAGGTGACCAGGGCGGCGAAGATCACCGCACCCCATCCGAATTCATCACTGCTCCCGATGGTTTCAACCCCCATCATGATCAGTGCGATGAGCATCCAGATCAGCCCGACGATTCCGTTGAGAATCCAGAACCAGCCCGCGAATCTGATGGAAACAGGTGCCTTGAGTGTCATGTGTGAACCCCTTCCTCCCCATGGTAGTTCTCAACAAAGGGCTGTGGGTCGATCAGCGGCCTCGAAACTCAACCGGTGGGTCGGATCCGGTGGGATTTTCTTTCGGGGTCGTCCCCCTCATTTATATGATGAACCCGAATCATGCGGGAACCGAACACGACCATCTATGACCACACCCAACCCGGCACCGTGACTCGGGTGGTGTTCCTGGTGACGATTCCACTGCTCTGCCTGTTCTGGTGGTTCGGGTCTGCGCCGATCTTCACCGTGCTTCCCTTCGGGGCGGTCATGGTGCTCGGGCTGCTGTGCTTTCATTCGTTGAACGTCAGGATCGACGACCGAGCGGTGCACCTTCGTTTCGGCATCGGGCTCATCAGGCGATCCATTCCGCTCGAGACGGTTCTCGGCGGCACCCCGGTTCGAAACAGCTGGCTGGCAGGGTTCGGGATCCGTTACCTCGGACGTGGTTGGATGTGGAACGTTTCGGGGCTCGATGCGATTCAAGTGGACCGCACCAGGGGCGGCCCATTCTTCATCGGGACCGACGAGCCCGATGCCCTCGAGGCCGCGATCACTGGGGTGATCTCGAAGCGGAACGATGTCTGAGGCGTCGTTGCTTGACGGCTCGGAAGTCACATCCCGACTGCCTGACCGTCCGCCCGCGGATCGCTTCCCGCACACCACCCGTGTTCGACACGATGAATGGCCTGGCCTCGACCGAATTCCGCGCTTCTCTCCTTCGACACGGTGATTTCGTGACCAAGTGCTTTCAATCGTTCGATCACGGAGTCCTCGAACCCCGGTTCGAAGTCGACGGTCAGTCCCTTGCGCCACTGCCAGCGCGGTGCATCGAGTGCGGCCTGTGGATTTCGGTCGAAGTCGACCATGTGTGAGACCACTTGGAGCTGACCTTGCGGCTGCATGAAACCACCCATCACGCCGAACGTCATCAGATCGGTGTCGGGTGCGCCCTCCGCCGGGGTGATCATGCCGGGAATGATGGTGTGGTAGGGACGCTTGCCCGCGGCGACCGCGTTCGGATGACCTGCTTCCAACGTGAAGCACGCACCTCGGTTCTGCATCGCGATTCCGGTCTCCGGAATCACCACGCCCGAGCCGAATCCCATGTAATTGCTCTGGATCCAGCTGACGCAGTTGCCGTCATCATCCGCGGTGGCGAGGTAGATGGTCCCGCCGGGTTTCGGGACTCCGGAATCGAAGGTTCGTGCACGTGCTCGATCGATCGTCTTTGAAAGATCTCGAAGACGTTCATCATCGAGCAAGGCCTCCGAAGTGGTCTGAACGTGGTCGGGATCCGCGACCCACCGATGCGCGTCCGCGAATCCGATCTTCATCGCCTCGATCTGCAGATGGAGAAGTTCCGAAGAACCGTCCTCCATCGCAGCGATGTCGAAGTGTCGCAGGATGCCCAGCGCGATCAGGGTCGCGATTCCCTGTCCGTTGGGGGGGATCTCGTTCACGATCCTCCCTCGATAGTCGAGAGAGAGTGGTGTCACCCATGCCGTGTCGTGCGCTTCGAGATCCTTCATCACGAACGTCCCTTCGGCCGCGTCCGAGGCTTCGATGATCCGTGAAGCGAGTTCGCCGCGGTAGAAGCTGCTCCCACTCGTCTCGGCGATCGATTCCAGCGTGCGTGCGTGGTCGGGAAGTCTGACGAGATCTCCTTCGGAAGGTGCTCGACCGTCCCGAAGGAAGGTGTCGCTCCAGTCCTTAAGGTGTCCGAATCGGCCGGCTGCCCGCTGCCAGGCACGAGCGGTCTCCGGGGAGACGAGATACCCCTTCGTCGCGTGCCGGATCGCGGGCTGCAGGCATTCGGCGAACTCCAATGCCCCGAAACGACGGCTCATGTCCACCCACGCCTTGACCGCACCCGGGACCGTGATCGAATCCCATCCTTCCACCGGGTGGGTGTCCATGGCGAGCAAACGCTCCGCATCAAGCCCCATCGGCGAACGACCGGATCCATTGAGACCGTGCAGTTCACCCGACATCCACGCAAGACAGAAGGCGTCGCCGCCGATGCCGTTCGAGGTCGGCTCGACGACCGTCATGCAGGCGGCGGTCGCGATCGCGGCGTCCGCCGCGTTGCCTCCGCGTCTGATCATCTCGAGACCGGCCTGGGCCCCGAGTGGTGTGCTGGTGGCGGAGATGGCGCTCGCAAGAACAGGCTGTCTTCGCGAGCCGTGAGGAAGTGACCAGTCGAATCGTGTCATGCGTCTCAGGCTACCACGAAGCGTTCATCCCGAGTCCACCGGGTCAGGAGTGATTTCCGTCTTGAAAAGCACGAGTGAATGCGAAGACACCCGGTCTGGGAGAAGGTGCTTCTCCTGTCCGGGTGTCTTCACATGGCGGCCTTTCGGGTCGCGTGTCCGTTGGTTCAGGCTTCGACCCTGCGACCCGCATCGATTCTGGCTCGTGCATAGGTCACGGCGGCTTCGTAGGCGCTGGCGTGGTTCTTCGTCTCGTCGAGAACCTCACGCGTGGTCGATTCGATCTTCTCGACCTTGACGTCGATCTCTGATTCCGTGAGGCCGAGATACAGACCGGCCAGTCTGATCAGTCCACCGGCGTTCGCGATGAAGTCGGGAGCGTAGACCACGCCCTTGTCCTTCATCAACTGTCCGTCACGGTCGGGATCGACGAGCACGTTGTTGGATGTTCCACAGACCATCGACGCCTTCATCGAATCGATCTGCTCCGGACCAAGCACCCCACCCAGGGCGCAGGGCGCCAGGATGTCGAGGTCCTTGCTGAAGAGATCCTCGTCGTCGCCGATGACCTTGATGTCGAGTTCCTCGGCCGCACGCTGGATCGCGTGAGGATTGACGTCGGTTCCGATGACCATGCCACCGTGATCGACGATCAGCTTCGCCAGCTTGTAACCTGTCATGCCCAGTCCCTGGACTCCCACGGTGACACCCGCGAAATCGACCGGTCGTCCCGCGTGTGCGAGACACGCCTTCATCGCGTTGAACGCGCCCAGACTGGTGAAGGGGGAGGGGTCTCCGCCACGGGAGACGTTCACGCCGCCCATCACGTACTTCGTCTCGTTGCCCATCCAGTCGCAGAATTCCTCGTTCACACCGACGTCTTCCGCGGCGATGTAGTTGCCGTTCAGGGTGTCGACGAATCGACCCATCGCACGGCCCTGTGCCTCGGTGGCCTCCTGTCCGGGGTTGTCCAGAAGGATCACGCTCTTTGCGCCGCCCATCGCCAGGTCGGCGGCGGCCGCCTTGTAGGTCATGCCTTCCGAAAGTCGCAGAACGTCGTAGATCGCTTCGGCTTCGGTGGCATAACACCAGCGTCTCGTGCCTCCGAGGGCATCACCCAACGTGGTGTCATGAATCGCCACGATCGCGCGCAGGCCGCTTTCGGGATCCTGATGAAAGACCACTCGTTCGTGACCCATGACCGACATTTCCTGAAGCATCTTCATGTCATTCCTCTTCGAGTTCTTGCGTGTTGGAGTTTCGAATCCTGGAGGATCGAAATCAGAGTTCCTGGCCCGTGAACACGGACCCCTCACCGAATTGCGGAATCTGGTTCTGGTCGACCTGCTTTCCTTGTCCTCGCGCCGAGGCATCGGGTGTCGATTCCGGAATGGCGTAGTCCGAGTTCTGAAGACCCTTCGACCATTCGAACGCGGCGTCGGCGGCGGTCGCCATCGTCTCGTCTGAATTGTTCCTGAGTTCCATTCTCTTGATTTCGATGTCGTGTTCGAAGAGCGTGAAGAGGTGCTCGACGACGGCTCGTTCCTGCTGCAGCTCCTTGCCGCTCAGCCCGTTCCTGATGTTCAGGTCGTGCTTGGACAACGAGCAGATCATCGCATGGAGCTTGATGAAGCAGTGCGAGATTCTTTCCTGCGTCAGGTGGTCGGTCGCGAACTTCTCCTTGAGTTCGGCGGCCATGCGCTTGAACTCATGGCTCAACTCACGGGTCATCGTGCTGATCCGGTTGGCGAGAGGCGCCAGTGAATCATCGAGCATGTCCAGCTTGGGCGCGCCGCGTTTGATTCCCAGAAAGACTTCCGCGCCGAGGCGTGCGCCCGCGGCCATGTTCTTCACGGGAGCGTTCTTGATCTCGAGCATCGATTCAAGCAACGGCTTGGCGCCGTAGTTGCAGATGAACTGGTGCATCACCTCGTTCGCGCCTTCGACGATCCGGTTGATGCGGCTGTCACGCCACAGTCGTTCGATCTCGTTTTCAGCCATGTAGGATTCACCACCCATGATCTGGATGCAGTCCTCGGCGACCAACCATCCGTGATCGGAACAGAAGACCTTGCACATCGCGGTCTCGACCATGATGTCCTTGTCTCCTCGGTCGAGGAATCCGGTCGTCATGTAGAGCATCGCGTCCATGGCGAAGCACCATGCGGCCATGCGGGCGATCTTCTCCCTGGTCTGGGCGAAATCACCGATCGGTCTCTGGAACTGATTTCTGTAGGTCGCCCACTTCACGCCTTGCTCGTACGCGTACGAGCCGGCGCCGACCATGCCCGCCGAAAGCGTGCATCGCCCGTAGTTGAGACAGGTCAGTGCCACGTTGAGGCCCTTGCCTTCGTCGTGCAGCCTGTTTTCGACGGGAACCTTGACGTCCTTGAGCCGGATTCGCGCCTGCCACGTTCCGCGGATTCCGCACTTCGCACGGTTTCGGCTGAAGATCTCGACGCCATCCATGTTCGGGTAGCAGATCAGAGCCGTGACCTTGGTCTTCTTCTTGCCGGTCTTCGGGTCTTCGATCTGCTGCTTCGCCATCACTGTGAACAGCCCTGAAAGCGCACCCGAGGTGGCCCACTTCTTCTCACCGTTCAGGATGTAGTGCGTGCCGTCCTCCGACAGTTCACAGGTCGTCTCCTGTCCACCGGCATCGCAACCGACATTGGGCTCGGAGAGGCAGAAGGCGGACAGTGAATTGGTGGCCATTCGGGGGAGGAAGCGCTTCTTCTGCTCGTCCGTTCCGAAGAGCATCACGGCCTTGCAGCCGATGGACTGATGCGCCGAAACCAGAACCGCGGTGGATCCGCAGGTGCGTCCGATTCGAGTGAGCACGCGGTTGTAACTGGTGATGCCCAGTCCCAGGCCACCGAACTCGGCGGGAATCGTCATGCCGAGAACGCCGATGTCGAAGAGACGCTGGACCGTCGCCGGAGGGATCTCCTGTTTCTGGTCGATATCGATCGTCGGGTGCTCGTTCTTCAGATAGACATCAAGCCGCTCCAGAAGTTCATCACATCGAGCGGTTTCCTCGGCCGGGGTCTCCGGATAGGGGAAGCAGAGCTTCTGGTTGATGTTTCCGTAGAAGAGGTTCTTCGCATGTCCGAGAGAGTCCGGATCCGGACCGAGCATCTCGAGTCCGCTCTGGATGTACTCTCGATCCTTGCTCGAGACCTTCTTGAGTTCCTTCTGGAGGTTGCTTTCAGCGGTGGTCATTTGACGGCTTCCAATCAGCTTTGTCGGGAAAGAAAGGCTTCGAGTCGCTCGCGAGCGACAGGCGTGTGTCTGAGCGACACGAGAAGTCTGCGTTCGGTTTCAAGTGCGGTCTTGAATCCATGGTCCATGCCGCTTCGAACGCATTCGATCACGGCCTTCGCGGATTCCGCATCCGGAAGATCCGATTCAAGTTCGTCGAGCGCGACGATGAGAACGTCACGGCTCATGTCGTCCAGACAGCGCGGCACGTCCCAGCGTCTGTGTCTGGGATGCTGTTTGAGCCAGCTGCGTGCAGCTTCCTCGAGAAGCGAGGCATCCGAGACGTGTCCGTCGAACAGTCCCGTGGGCAGTGCATCGCTCTTCCAGGGTTTTCCTGCGGCAGTGGCGCGAATCGCATCGACCGCGGACATTCGAGCGGGAAGCATCTGGGTGCCGCCCCATCCGGGACAGAGTCCGAGTCCGGCTTCGGGAAGACCCACCAGATACGGTCTGGCTTCACCGGAGGTCTCGACGGCGATCATGCCATCGCAATGCATGGCGATCTCGAGACCGCCTCCCAGCACGCTGCCTCCGATGATGGCGACGCTGGGACATTCGAGGTTGGTGATCCTGAGGTAGGCCGCCGCGGCCCGTTCGAGATAGCCGAACAGCTGCGGGTCGTCCTTGGCTTCGATCTCCGCGAGATCCGCTCCGGCGATGAAGGCACGCTCCGAGGCACTTCCCAGAATCAGACCGACTGATGGGGGGCGGCTCTCGATTTCATCGAGCGCCAGATGGAGCTGCTCGATCAGCCATTCATCGAGCACGACCATTCCACCTCTCGGGTTGTCGGGATTGGGGACCAGTTTGAGCGTGGTCACGCCATCCTTCTCTTCGAGTTCAAGTTGGTGTCGTTCGTTGCTCATCGTCTCCGATTCCCCGTCAGCGCTGAGTGCGCTGATGTGATCGTTGTGGTTCTTTTCTGTTCCCGACCGTGAGAATGCCGGTGGGGCGGCTCTTGTCATGAGTCGTCTGGATCTCTGGCCTCACCAGACCCGTCATTATAGCGGGTACGAAGCTTCCGCTCCATGATGGCTGGAGTCAGTCTTTCCAGAGCCTTCTGATGCGACTCTGTGCCTCTTCGCCCTGAATCACCGAGGCGGATAACTGACCCCCCTTGAGGACATCCTGCCGTATTTTGTCGCCCTCAAGCTCGTTCAACCAGTCTTTCGTGACTCGAACCGCGTTCTTGCCACCAGCGATGATTCGCCCGGCTCGTCGTTCCACAGCCTCATCGAGCGTTTCAAGCGACACGCATTCATCCACCAGCCCACAGGCCAGTGCCGCCTCGCCGTTCATGGTTCCGCCGGCAAGAAGGAGGCTGCGAGCTCTGCCCGCCCCGATTCGTTGGATCAACCAGGGTGCGACCACGGCGGGGCAGATGCCCAGATCGACTTCCGGATATCCGATTCTCGCTTCGGGGTGCGTGATCGCGAAATCACAGATCGCCAGCAGGCCGCACCCACCACCGATGGCGGCACCATGCGCTCGGGCGATCGTGGGGACACTCAGATCTCGAATTCGCACGCTGATTTCGGCCAGTCCCTCGAGCATGCCACCCATGGCGGTCGGATCGTCCCGAACACCCTTCAGATCCATGCCGGCACAGAAGGACTTCCCTTCACCCTCGATGATCACCACCCGCAGATCTGCATCCGCTTCGACTTCTCCGATCACGGAGGCGAGCTCATCGATCATCACGGCGGAAAGTGCGTTTCGACTTTCGGGACGCTGCAATCGCACGCGTCCGATCCCGTCTTTCTTCGTCAGTGATACGAGTCGTTCCGTCATGATTCAGTTTCCCTTGCGGATCCAGTTCTTTTCGAGCATCTCGGATGACTCGGAATGTCGGGCGGTGTCCAGTGATCTTTCCAGCGCGGCGTCGAGCGTCGAATCCTCTTCAACAGATTCGAGTTCGTTCAACCATGACTTGGTGGTCATGAGTGCTTTCGGAGGCTTGGCCGCGAGGTTCCGGCATCGATCTTCCGTCAGTTCCTCGAGTTCCGAACGTGATTCGGCGAGTTGATCCGCGAACCCGAGTGCGACCGCTTCGCGGCCCTTGATCACACGGCCTTCGAGCACGAGTCCTCTGCTGGCCGCCACGCCGAGCTTGCTCACCAATGTCGGCACGGAGACCGCGGCGGAGAGTCCGACCCGGGTCACCGGATAGCCGAGCTTCGCATCGGCTTCCACGCAACAGAAATCGCACCCCGTCAGCAATGCGCTTCCGCCTGCGATCGCGGCGCCCTGCACACCGGCGACCACAACCTGGGGAAGTCTTCGCAGTCTCCTGATGACATCCGAAAGTCCTGTCAGCAGCGCCACCGTGTTCTCGTCGGATGCGTGGCAGGCATCAAGATCGATGCCCGCACAGAACACATCACCCGAGCCTCGAAGCGCGAGCACGGAGGTCTCGTGTCGTGAATTCACCTCATCCAGAGCCTCGCTCATGGATTCAAGCATCGACACCGTCAGGGTGTTCCGTCTCGTCGGATCGTCGAGCGTGAGCCGGGAGATGCCGTCGTCCTGCTTCAACGTGATGGTCATGTCGATTCCTTCGTCATGCCCTTCACCAACTGGTTCCAGTGGATGATCGTTCGATATTCATGTTCGAATCCCAGCACGGAGACCGTCCCGGTGGAAAGCATCAGATCAGCCCCGTGTTGTGGTGCCATTCGCAGCCAGGTCGCTCCCAGCACCCTGAGATAGTGGCCGTGCGAGACCAGTGCGACGTCGCCTTCCACTGAAAGCGCTCGATCGATCACCGCACGCGCGCGTGCCGCCACCTGTTCTCCGGTCTCGCCTCCCGGACATGTCCCATTCCATATGGTCCAATCCGGAACGGCCTCTCGAATCTCCTTCGTGGTGATCCCGTCGTACTCGCCGTAATCCCACTCCAGAAGGTTTTCGTCGAACTCTGCGCCTTCGAGAATCCCTGCAAGTTCGGCGGTTCTTCTGGTTCTCAGCATCGGACTGACCAGAACAAGGCCGAATTTCCGCTCGGACACGATCGGGTTCAGATCCCGGGCCATCTGCTCGCCGGCCTCGGTCAACGGGATGTCCGATCGGCTTCCCGTGTGCCTTCCGTTGACACTCCATTCCGTCTGTGCATGACGCAGGAGCCAGATCTTCTTCGGATTCGCAGCCATCAGAACTCTCTTTCGCCCTTCATCGTATCGAGATCACCAATCTTCAACCATCCATGAGTCGGGAGGGCTCTGAATGGCCGGGTCACCGATGGCGGTGCCGTGTGCCTGGTTTCCGGAGTCGTCCGGGTGCAGGCGGCCGTAGGCGAGACCGAATTCAAGAAGCGCGACCGTCTCATCGTCAGCTTTCAATCTGTCGGGAGGAGTGAATTCTTCACCTTGATATCTGGCGACGTTCGAAAGTCTGACATCGTTGATCTCACCGCTGAAGAAACGCGTCGCCGCTCCATTGGAATCGACGTCACCCCCGACCACCAGCGGTAGTTCGTTGCGAAGGCGCGGTCCCTTTCCGGCCACACGCCCCACGAGTGCGCCGTTGACGTAGAGTCGGGCTTCTGCACCATCCCACACCCCTGCGAGGTGGTACTCCTCGTTGATCTCAAGCTTCATTGATTCCGGTCCGGCGACGAGGTATTCGCCGCCGGTCATCACCCAGAATTCAGGCCGCCCGTCGGTCGCGAACAATCCATACTCCGACTGCTCGGTCTTGGTCACCAGTCCCCGACTTCCGGTCAGGGTTCGTGCTTTCAACCTCACTTCGAGCGTGAAGGGGCCTTCCTCGAGATCGATCGAATCGTGTGGAATCAGAATCGCATCGTCATAGCCGTCCAGAACGAGCCGGCCGTTGCTGGGACCTGGTGATGGTGGAAGCATGACCTCGGTCCGCACCATGTGCTTCGAGGTCGGGATGTCGAACGAGCGAACACCATCCAGCATTCCGATCTCGAGATCGATCTCCGGCGCGAAGAAGAAATCATCCATGACGAGTGGATCTCTCGTGGCGCGTGTGGTGAGTACGGCGGTGCCTCCGGGTCCGATCCTCTGATGCATGCTCGATGGCTCGAACCGCCACCGGGCATCATCCGATCGTGGCTTCGCCGTGACGAGAATGGTTCGATCCGTCGGGTTCTTCAGACTGAAACTCAGTCTCTGGTCGCTTCCACCCTTCTGATCGACCACGATCGAATCGCCGAACAGCGGTCGAATCTTCGCGAGAGCCCGTGCATCGCCCGAGATGTCGCTGGTGATGCTTCGCACGTCCAGGGTCTCTCCCACGGGTATGGCGGCCATTTCGAGCGTGTCCGGCCTGACGGTGATCACGTGGAATTCGTCGTCCCATCCGGCGTCCGGTGCGAAAAAGTTCTGATGACCTCCGACGGTGGCGAGGCTCACGTATTCGATCCCATCTCGTTTTCCGTCGTAGCGCATCTGGTGAATGTGTCCCGCGAAACAGGCGCTCACGTTGCCCGCATCCCTCAACACTGCATGCACCTTCTCCCAATCATCTCCGTATCCACCCTTCAGCCAGCGCGGGTGATGAAGAAACACCAGAACATGGTCCGCATCGGAACCACGCTCAAGCGCTGATTCGAGAAACTCGATCTGCACCGCGCTCATCCTCTGTGATGCAGGTCGTCCGAAATTCCGGATCCCCGTCTCCGGATCCGCCTCATCCGTGTACAGAACGATGAAGTGTGCGTTCTTGTGCGCGAAGTCGTACCAGAGCGGTCCGAAATGTTCCTCGTAGTTCGTTTCGTGTTCCTGCTCGGGCCTGTCGGGCCCTCTCCAGTACACGTCGTGATTTCCAGCCACCGGGTACCAGGGACAGTCCAATCCCGACATGATCGCCTTGTACTGCCTCATCTGAGGCATCCATTCATCGGTGGTGTTGTAGCCCTGAATGAGATCACCGACCGTCATCACCAGATCCGGATCGAAGAGGTTGGTCTCCGTCACGGCTTGCTGCAGGACAGTCACGCCATTGGCTGATCCCCCGGTTCGATCTCCGTACACCACGAAGACGAATCCTTCCTCCTCCTGGGGGGGGGTCAGTTCGATCTTCGAAGAGCGTGTCGTGGTCACGGACTGCCCGGCGACAACGGTTCCGGCCATCCACGCCTGAAAGAGTGTGGCGCAGATCAGACATGACATACCGATGAGTGATTGATTCTTCATGTTGACGATTGCAACCGCTGGGCATCGATGGTGCAACGCCTAATTCGATCAGACTTGAGGTAATCGCCGCACAACGACGACCGTGAGGTCGTCGTAAGGATTTTCACCTTCTCTGGTTCTGACGGACCAGGCGATTCTTCTCGCGGTCTGGGAGGAATCGACATCACCGACCGCGGCAAGCAGCTTGTCGAAGCCGTCGTCCTCAAGCATTTCGCCCGCTTCATTGCGGGCCTCGAGCACACCATCCGTGACCAGCACCAGACGATCACCCGTTTCGAGCGTGCAGGACGTTTCGGTCCACTCCGCTCCGGGGATCACGCCGAGAATGGGACCCGTGCGTTCAAGTGCACGTTCAACTCGACCGTCCGCTCGAATGATCCTTGCCGCAGGGTGACCCGCGACCGCGGCATTGATCCGTCCCGTCGAGGGATCCATCTGGAGCAGTGAGAGGCTTGCGAACATCTGTTCGCGGTTGCGTTCGGCGAGCTGCTCGTTGGCCATGCCGAGAACCTGTGACGGCAGGATTCCCGTTCTTGACAGTGTTCGTACGACCGAAAGACATGCCGCGGCGAACAGACCTGCGGGGACGCCTTTGCCGGCGACGTCGGCGATCACGATCGCGAGATGCTTGTCGTCGATCGCGAACCAATCATAGAAGTCGCCTGCGACCTCCTGAATCGGGTCCTCCACGGCTTCGACCTCGATCGGGGGATGATCCGGAAAGAGGGGGCAGGCATCTGGTTGCAGAGCATCCTGGATCTGACGGGCGATTCTCAGCTCTCCTTCGATCGCCTCGCGTCTGGAACTTTCACTCCTGACCCGTTCCACCAGTTCGGAGAGTCTGCTCGCCATCAGGTTGAACGCCCTCGACGTGTCGGCGATCTCATCCTTGCCTTCAACCGGGACTCTGCGTGAGAAATCGCCCTCTGAGATGCTTCTGGAGGCCGTCTGCAGATTCGAGAGCCGCCCGAGGAGCCAGTTGGCCAGCCAGAGAGAGAATCCGATCGATGCCACGATCTCCAGCACGGCGATACCTATGGAGCGTGTGAGGGCGTTGTCGATCGCTTCCTGCATGCCCGTTCTGTCGAGTGCCACGACCACACGATCGCCCGACTCGAGGCCTGATTCATTGGTGATGGTGACGGTGCTGATCAGAACCTCGGGGGTCGACTCCGGAACCACCTGATCCTCGTTCAGAATGCGGATCCAGACGAGCCTGGGATCAGCCTCCTGCATCAGTCCGATCTCGGCATCGAACGCCTCTCGTGAATCCTTGGCCGCCGACCACGCCCTTTGAGCGGTCAGCGTCGCCACCGCACGCGCCTGATCATCGAACATCTGCGTGTTGGATCTGCTGAGAATGTCCAGATTCGCCCAGACCACGACCACCAGAGCTGAAATCTGAATCAGCACGATCCCGAAGATGGTCTTGAATCGAATCGACATGGTCCCTTTCGTCCGCCCTGAAGGCTCGAAACTCAGCCCCACCTTATGGGCAAGCCCCCTCGAGTGCCTCCCTCGTTGTTGCAGAACCCGGTTGACGGTTAGAATCCGTCAAATCATTTGGAGTCCTAAAGATGGTCGAAACAGTCTGTTCCACAACCGTTGATTCTGTGATGGATGATCTCAACACGAGGTATTCCACCGAAGGCGATTTCCTTCAGGCAGTCGGAGAGGTGATTCCTTCTCTCGTGCCGGTCCTGGACCGTCACCCTGAATTCATCACCGCCGGTATTCTCGAACGCATCGTCGAACCCGAGCGCATCCTTCAGTTCCGCGTGAGCTGGATGGACGATGCCGGAAAGGTACACGTCAACCGTGGATACCGGATCAACTTCAACGGCTCGATCGGGCCCTACAAGGGGGGACTTCGATTCCACCCTTCAGTGAATCTCGGCGTCCTGAAGTTTCTCGCCTTCGAGCAGGTGTTCAAGAACAGCCTCACCGGTCTCCCCATCGGAGGCGGCAAGGGGGGCAGCGACTTCGACCCGCACGGTCGCAGCGACGCCGAAGTCATGCGCTTCTGTCAGGCCTTCATGTCGGAGCTTTACCGTCACATCGGACCAGACACCGACGTTCCTGCGGGCGACATCGGAGTGGGGGGGCGTGAGATCGGCTACATGTTCGGCATGTACCGTAAGCTCACCAACACCTTCACCGGAATTCTCACCGGGCGTGGCATGGAATACGGTGGCAGCCTGATCCGACCCGAAGCCACCGGATACGGCGCGGTCTACTTCGCGGACGAGATGGCGAAGGCTGCAGGCAAGAGCATCGAAGGAACCACCTGTCTCGTCTCCGGAAGCGGCAATGTCGCCCAGTACACCATCGAGAAGCTGCTGGACCTCGGGGCGAAGCCCGTCACCATCTCCGACTCATCCGGTTGGATCCATGACCCTGCAGGCATCGACCGTGAGAAACTCGCCTGGATCAAGGATCTGAAGAACGTCCGCCGTGGAAGAGTCTCCGAGTACGTCGAGCAGTTCGATGGCGCGGTCTACCACGAGACCGATCGATCCGCGACGTCGAATCCGCTCTGGGCCGTCAAGGCCGACTGCGCATTCCCATCGGCGACTCAGAACGAACTGCTGGGACCAGACGCGCAGAACCTGGTCGAGAACGGATGCTGGTTGGTCTCCGAAGGGGCGAACATGCCGACCGATCCGAACGGGCAGGCCGTCTTCCGCGAGCACGGTGTTCTCTACGGACCGGGGAAAGCCGCCAATGCCGGCGGTGTCGCGGTCAGTGCACTCGAGATGTCTCAGGCCTCTCAACGCCTTTCCTGGTCTCGCGAAGAAGTCGATGCCAGACTTCGCGGCATCATGGAGACCATTCACCGCGAGAGTGCCGCGGCCGCGAAGGAGTATGGGTTCGGAAACGACCTTCTTCACGGTGCGAACATCGCGGGCTTTCTCAAGGTCGCAC
>Ga0315320_10002814_pt1 | contig 14339 bp, 8 predicted proteins | sample M140m21515metaG_FD_203458 | JGI IMG/M metagenome (GOLD analysis project Ga0315320, IMG submission 203458) | Ammonia-oxidizing marine archaeal communities from Monterey Bay, California, United States - M1 40m 21515 | ecosystem: Environmental > Aquatic > Marine > Coastal | place: USA: California... | reverse complement strand
GTACGCCATTATGGCGAAGATGCTGAAGTCATCATTCAAATTGATCGGGAATCGGGTGCTATCGCTGGAACCTGCGATGGCACAAATATTGACCCGGAAGAGATCACAGGACGAATTGGTGCACAGACAGCCAAGCAGGTGATTATTCAAAAAATCCGCGAAGCTGAGCGGGATTCAATTCATGATGAGTATGAAGAGCAAGTTGGCCAGATGGTCTCTGGGCTTGTGACGCGTTTTGACGGTGGCGTTGCCACCGTATCTCTCGGGGCAACCGAGGCGATATTGCCTCGAAGTGAACAGATCCCGGGTGAAAGTTTTCATGTGAACGAGCGGGTAAGGGCTACAATTTTCGAGGTTCGGAAATCAGGTAGTCGTGTCAAAATAATTCTGTCCCGGATTCGGCCACAGTTGGTGCAGAGACTTTTCGAACAAGAGATTCCAGAAATTATTGATGGTGTTATTGAAATCCGTGCGATTTCTCGAGAGCCTGGGTACCGCAGTAAGGTGGCAGTAATAAGTTCTGATAATCGGGTGGACTGCGTCGGGGCTTGCGTTGGCGTCCGAGGCAACCGGATCAAGAATATTGTGGAAGAACTTGGTGGTGAGCGAATCGATATTGTTCGTTGGAACGATGATCTTCAGGTGCTTGTCCCGAATGCTCTTCAGCCAGCCGAAGTTGACGAGGTGATTCTCTGCCAGATGCTTGGTCGCGGCATTGTCCTTGTGCGTGAGGATCAACTGTCACTTGCAATTGGACGACGAGGTCAAAATGTCCGCCTCGCCAGCAAGTTATGTGGCTGGGATATCGAAATTATGACGCGGGAAGAACTCGATCAGCAGATTGAACGAGCAGTGGATGGATTCTCTTCGATTACTGGCCTCGAGGAATCAGTCGCGGAACGACTTGTCGGTGAAGGATTTCTATCATACGACGACCTGTCTGTGATTGAGCCTGATGATCTTATGGAGATGGGCGAGTTATCGGCAGAAGCAGTCGATACGATTGTGAATGAAGCTGAGAATCGAGCAACTGTCGCTGAAGAAGCGGCTGCAGACGAACGACGGAAGCAGCGTGAGCAGGAGCATGTCGAGCCGGACTCGGTAGAAGCAACTGCAGAAGGTAGTATTGAGAATGCTTCAGAGGCTGGTGGCGAGGTGCAGGAGCAAGAGGCGACTTCACAAGGTGAACCCTTGGATGCTGAAATTGCATCAGGGGAACCAAGTGAGGCATCATCACCTCCACAATCTGGTTCATGATGTTTCAGGAATTTTTACAGAGCCGGCAGAGTTTTTTTTGCTGGCCACAGAGGATCAAAAAAGGTCGGAGTAACATTCGTGGCGGTTCGCATATACAGTCTTGCGAAGGAATTGAAACTCGACAGCAAAGAGCTCGTCGACTTGTGTTCTCGCGCGGGTATTCAGGATAAGGGTTCTGCCCTAGCTAGCCTTGATGACACTGAAGTTTCTCGGATAAAAGAATTTATTGCAGGGAAGACCAAGACGCCTGATCGGCCGAAGACAACCGAGGCTGCGGCACCACCCAAAACGCCCACGGTGCTCACGCGAGAAGATTATGTCGCGCCGACTGGCGCAGTCCGCCAAGGTCGACCGAAAGAATTGGGCTCAAAGACCCCTGCTCCAAAGCCTGCCCCTCTAGGAAGGGCCGCGAGACCTACGAGCGAACGCCCGGAGTCAGAAGACCAAGGTGAGGAGACAACACCACCGATACAGGTGCGGCCGGGAGCAAATCGAGGATCGCGTTCAGGGAACAAGCCAGCCCCGAGGCCTACATTTAAATTGCCGCCAATGCCAGCAGCTGGCCGGAAGCCTGTGGCGAGAGTGTCCGATGAGCCAGTTGCGCAAAAACCAGATGTAAAGCTCCCACTCGATGCTATTCGAAGCGCAAAAGCGGGCGGCACAAAGCCTCTTGCAGAGCATATGCGGAAGCACGAGGGGCGGCAGCAAGATCAGGGCGCTGGCCAGCGTGGAGGCCAGCGTGGTGGTCAGCGCGGTGGCTTATTACGCGACGGAATGGCAGGTGGTGGCCTGGCTCCACCGGTTCCACCGTCAGGTGCTGCTGGCCGACAGCGGAAGTCTGGTAAAGGAGGAGGTCAGCGAGAAGATCTTCTTGGTGGCCGTGAGATGCGACAGTTGCATCGTAAGCGACCCGATCGACGCGGCCGTGGAGACGATGATGACCGGTCGATGAGGCGTCGCCGGCCGCGTCAAAGGCGCGGCCCCTCTGTTTCCACGGCAGCTCCAAGAAAAACAAATGCCTCAGTGCAGGTCCCCTGCACAGTCCGTGCGTTCTCTGAGGCAATTGGGCTTGCTGCCAGTGAGGTCTTACGAAAACTTCTCAGCTTTGGTCTCGATGTGATTCCAAACATGAGCACGACACTTGATAAAGATACCGTAGAGTTAATCGCTGCTGACCTAGGAGTTCAGCTCGATATTAAAACGGCAGAAGATCTTGAAAAAGAATTGCTTGCTGGCTTCGATGCTGTTGATGAAGACCCCGAACTGCAACAGGCTAGAGCACCAGTTATCACTTTTCTTGGACATGTAGATCACGGTAAGACATCCCTGCTAGATAAGATTCTTGGCAGTGATGTAGCTGCGAGGGAAAGTGGTGGCATTACCCAGCACATGCGTGCCTACACCATCGACCATAGTGGTCGGCCGATTTCATTTGTCGATACACCCGGTCACGAAGCATTCACACAGATGCGAGCTCGGGGAGCAAATGTAACTGACTGTGCTGTGCTTGTTGTTGCAGCGGACGACGGCATCATGCCGCAAACAGAAGAAGCAATCAATCACGTTCGAGCAGCCAGTGTGCCGATCGTCGTTGCGATCAATAAAATTGATCTTCCGGGCGCAGATATTGACAAGGTGTTCCAGCAGTTAGCTGCAAATGAATTGTTGCCGACAGAATGGGGTGGTGACACTGAAGTTGTCAAGACAAGTGCTACAACAGGAGAGGGTGTTGATAATCTACTTGACACCCTTTTGACCATTGCTGAGTTACATGACGTTCGGGCAAATCCAGATCGATCTGCTGCCGGTGTTTGTCTGGACGCCTCTGTGCACGAAGGACAAGGTGTCATCGCTTGTCTACTTGTTCAGAAAGGTACGTTGCAAGTTGGAGACGCGGTTGTTTGTGGTGAGGCAACAGGAACTGTCAAGTCGATGCAGGATACCTTGAAAAATCGACGAGTAAAGCAGGCAGGTCCATCGCGAGCGGTCATGGTTGCTGGGTTCGATATTCCACCGGGTGCAGGTGAACGCTTCCAGGTTGTTGATGCGATTGCTCTTGCTCGAGAGGTTGCCTCGAAAAGAACAGACATTCGTCGGCAGACGAATCTTCTTTCTTCTCCTGTTCATGTCACATTCGAAAACCTGACGGAGCGTCTTGGTACTCAGAAGACACCAACACTGAATTTGATCATCAGAGCTGACGTTCGTGGTTCGATCGAAGCAATTATGAAGGAATTGGAGAAGCTGGAGCATCCAGAGGTACGGATCCGTATTCTTCAGGCATCGGTTGGAGGGATTAGCGAAGCGGATATTCAGCTTGCAGATGCATCCGATGCTGTAGTTATCGGGTTTAATGTCGTTCCGGATGACCGGGCGAGATCACTTGCAAATGATCGTGGTGTTCAGGTGCGTCGCTACGACATTATCTATCAGGTAACAGATGATCTGAAAAATGCACTCGAAGGAATGCTTGCTCCAGAGAAGCAGGAAGTGGAACTTGGCCGGGCCATGGTTCAGCGAACATTTTCGATCAGTCGAATTGGGGTTATTGCTGGTTGTCGAGTAGTGGGAGGCATCATCTCTCGCAACGGCCGGTTGCGAATTATTCGTGACAGTAGGGTTCTTGGTGATTACCCAATTGATACATTACGACGTGAAAAAGATGATGCAAAAGAGGTTCGGGACGGCCTCGAGTGTGGAATAAAAGTTGCAGGTTTTAATGACGTAAAGGAGGGCGACATTCTCGAGTGTTATAAAATCGAGGAAGTCGCACGAACACTTTCGTGAGTACGCGTAGACTTCTCAAGGCAGCAGAAGCAGTACGGGGAGTGGTCAGCATGGCCATTCTCACCCAAGTCCGTGATCCTCGAGTCCAAGATGTCACAGTGACCGGTGTCGAAATGGCTCCAGATATGCGTTCAGCCAAAGTTGTAGTATCGATTATGGGAAGTCCTGCTAAACAGGAATTGGCGTTGCGTGGTCTGTCAAACTCAGCTGGTTTTTTGCAGGCAAAGATTGCTGAGCGAATCGATACTCGTTACATCCCAAAATTACGGTTTGAAATTGATGAGGGCGTAAAGCACTCTTTAGAGATTGCTCGAGTTCTTGGTGAAGTGTTGCCCGTTTCAGATCAAGATGAAGTACTCGGTGTAGAATCAGATGCCGCTCAATCTTCAGAGATTTCCAAACAAGACCCTCAGGATGACGCTGAAAGAACTGTATGACCGCTAAGAAAAAAACAACGAAGTCGAAGACTCAAAAGAAGCCAGCCGTCAAAGTGAAAAAGACTGCTGCAAAGAAGCCTTCGATTAAAAAGACAGTGAAGGCTAAAAAGAGCACGACTGCTGCGAAAGGTAGTTCTGCGAGTAAAAAAATATCTCCTAAAAAAAACACGGCAAAGGCTAAGAAAGCGGCGAGCCCCAAGTCGAAGAAGGCAGTTCCTGCTGTACTGAAGAAAAGTCCGACAAAAGCTAAGAAAGTGGCTGCTTCAGCCGGAGACAAAAAAGCAAAGCCAGAAAAAAAGAAGCCGGAACTTACAGGAGCTCAGAAGCAAAAGTTAATTGCAAAGATTCACAAAGTCCTAAAGGGCCACTACTCACCGAAGTTACCGAACACTTCTCGACCCTTGTTAGATCAAGTGCTTTTTGCGTGCTGCCTAGAAAATGCTCAGTATGATGATGCAGAGAAAGCCTTTTCTAATTTAGTTGAACATGCATTCGACCTTAACGAAGTGCGTGTGACTACTGTGGGTGAATTGGCAGATTTGCTTGTAGGCTTGCCTGATCCATCACGGGCGGCATTGTCCCTGAGAAGAGCTCTTCAGAGTGTTTTTGAATCAACGTATGAGTTTTCTTTGGAGCATGCAAAGAAACACTCTGTGTCGCATGGAATTAAAACGCTGGACAATCTTCGTTCGTTAACGCCGTTCACAAAAGTTTTTGTGATATCAACGTCGCTTGGTGGTCACGGTGTTCCTCTTGACCATGGAGCAGTTGCCGTTCTATATCTTTCAGGGTTGGTGTCTTTTGAGGAGTATCAGCAAGTGACTGCTCCGGGTCTCGATCGGATGGTAACAAAGAAAATTGGACGTGAGTTCAGTTCCCTCTTGCATCAGTTTGGTGCCGATTTGCTTTCGTCACTGCACGGTGTAAAAGCCAAGAAGATTCTTGCTGAGATTTCTACCGACACGAAAGAAAGAATGCCAAAGCGTGGTGAGAAATTACCTGAGCCACTCATTTCAGCTGTATCCGCAACAAGTGATGGTGATATGTCAGAGCAGTTTCGTCCGGCTGGTCCACAGGCAGCTCCTCGTCCTGCGGGCAAGACGCCGCAGCCTCCACCTGGTTCTGGTCCTAAACGAGACGCAGACGGCACGCCGATCGGTACTCGCACTGGGCCGAAGCCTTTTGTTGTGAAACCAAACAAGGCCCGGTCAATCACAATCAAGCCGGAACTCGCTGCCCAAAGAGAAGCAGCAGAGCGTGAGGCGCTGAAAGCTAAGTCAGAGGCAAAAAAGCTGCGTCAAGATGATGGCAAGCAGGCAGGCAAAAAAAGTGTGACGACTGCCAAGGCCAAAAAGCAGACCCCTGGCCATACTCGTAAGCTTGCGAAAAAGAAGCCACGTTAAACAGTGATGAACAAAGATTTGTTGCATTCTCGGTGTAGTGGTTTGGGGAATACTATCGAGAGATACATAGAAGGAGTTGCGGCACTGTGGCAGGGCATTCTCATTGGGCAAATATTGCAAGAAAAAAATCGCTAATCGATGCAAAGCGAGGCAAGTTGTGGAGCAAGCTGGCCAAAGCAATTATCGTTGCCGCAAAGCACGGTGGGCCTGACCCTGACGCGAATCTTCGGCTACGCTATGCCATCGATGCAGCAAAAGCGGTGAGCATGCCGAAGGATAATATTCAGCGAGCCATAAAAACTGGTTGCGGGGAGCTCAAAGGAGGAAGTCTCGAAGAGTCTGTCTATGAGGGCTATGCCGCTGGCGGTGTGGCAGTTCTGTGTGAAATTCTTACAGATAACCGTAATCGAACAGCACCAGAGATTCGGAAAATATTTGAACTCTGTGATGGTAAATTGGGCGCCACGGGGTGTGTTGCGTATCTGTTCACAAGGAAGGGCCTTGTGAGAGTTTCCGGAGAGTCATGCAACGAAGATAATTTATTTGAAGTGGTGATAGAGGCCGGTGCTGATGATGTTCAAGCTGTGGATAGTAGTTGGGAAGTGACATGCGACCCTCAGATGATGAGTGATGTCGTGTCAGCAATCAAAGACTCTGGATTATTAGTCGACTCGAATGAAATTATTCGTGTTCCTTCCACAACCGTTCGAATTGAAGATGTTGCAATCGCACGTAAAGTGCTCAATCTCATGGAGCGGCTTGACGACCATGATGATATTCAGAGCGTTTCAGCAAACTTCAGTATCCCGGATGAAGCAATTAGTCAGCTTGAATGAGCATAATGAGTGCAAAGTACGAAGTTCGTAGCTACTCTGCGGAAGTGGTGGTTTCGGTATGGTCGACAGACGGCCAGTAGTCATCGAATTCAAACTCAGGGCTGTTGTCGAGGTCGTGGCATTCAAGACAATTGGCAATCACCTTTTGCTTGCTCTCTGGGGTGCCAATTGACATCGTGAGTTCTTCTCGAAGTCGATCCCTCTCGGTAATGCTTGCACGGACGTCACCTCGTTCTACAGCTGTATGAGCAGCAGCAGGCCCGTGGCAATTTTCGCAACCATTGTGTGCGAGGTGTGGGGTTTTTTGCATGCTCAGAAAGCCACCCTCGAAGGGCTCGAATCTCTGTGGGGCCCACCCAACGACGTGACATGAAAGACACTCTGGGTCACTATCTCGTCGTGGCTCTTGATCTTCCAAGGTAGTGAGTGCGTACGAGTGAGAAGAATTTTCCCAAACCTCGTAAGCATATGCGTGGCAGTCATTACACGCATCACTTCCAGCGAACCGACGACCCGTTTGGTGTCGCACAGGTGACAGGCCAAGACCATTAAGCCCGAGTGATTCAAGTTGTCGTTGATAGGTGGCAAGGAGATCAATCATGTCTTCAGCTTCACCCCATCGAGCATCAAGCGGCACACGTTGGCTCTTTATTAGAGCATCTGGTGTATCGAAGAAACCAATCGTCACAGCAAACATGCCTTTGTGGCCAAGCTCAACAAGCCTCGCACCATTTTCGAGTACAGGCAGGTTTGCCGGTGGTTCATCAGCGCCTCCAGATGTGACAACAACATCAAACTGTGGAAAAGATTTTGCTAATGCACGTGCTTCTTCCGGATTGCCCCATGAGAGCAGTACATAGTGATCACAGAGACCTGGTTGCATTAGTTTGACAACGTCTTGAAGCGCAGCCTCAGCAGCAGTGACTTCGATCGCTGCATTCCGAAGGTCTGCTGACTTACTATCTGCAAGTACTGAAGTAATGCCTATACGGAGACCACCAATCTCAACAACACGAAAACGTGGTGTGATGTTGGCATCAAGCCCAAGCAGGCCAACGTTCGCGCTGAGAAAAGGAGTTGGCTCGTTTCCAACAGGCGCAACTGCTGCAACAAGTTCTTCTGCCGGGAGCCGCAAGTCGGCGGGACCAAATCCAATTCCACTGTATCCCATCTGCCGTAAGCCATCTGCAATAGACTGATATTTAACTTCTGCCTGACGGCCAAATCGCTTTACAAGGCCACCAAGATCGACCGCAACAACTGGCCATCCGGCTGATTTCATTGCCATTAAGAAATTCTGTCGTCTGCTAAGTCCGCCCTTCTGGTTTTCCTTTCCTGTGCAACCACATGGTTCAATGTAACCATCAAGTTCACCGGTAATGACGAGAACTGCTTGTGGAGTCGACCAACCAGTAAAGATACGGCCATTTCTCTGACGGAATTCTTCCTCAACCTCATCTGTAATGCCACTTCCTCTGTCCGGTAAAGCAGCAAATATTTCAAACGAGTACATGCCTCCTAGTGCAATAAAAAACAGGAAGCCACAAGAAAGCAGGACTGTGATGCGTTGTAGTTTTTTTCGGAAGTAGTGATACATAAATGAGCAGGTGCTAACAGAGATTAAAAGATGTTTGTGAGTGAACACATGAAGACCTTTCTGCCAGTTATTATCGACTGCATCTAGGTAAATCGTTTACTATTCAGAAATGGCGACGCACACGGGGATTTTCAAGGTGGGCGTATTTGGATGGCCTGTTTCTAAAAGGATAAACCCTCGATCTGCTGTTTCCGTGCATAAGTTGTTGGTGGTCGGAGCACCAGAGGGGATTTGGATTTCAATGCCGATCCGAACAACGTCTCCCCCCCCTATTTGGCTAGGCGAGTCGATTTTTATGTCGAGGCTTGATGGAACAACATCGACAACGTGGGGCAATACTTCATTTCGAAATTCACCTTTCGCAGTGAGGTAGATAGTGGTCTTCAACCCTACTTTACGTGAAATGGTTCCGAGCCGCAGCGCATTGGCGCGACGGTCCCATTTGCCACCAACAAGCATTAAGTCCCCACTCACACTACCTTCAAATGGAATTGTTGCTGTTATCCTCTCCTCACCAAGAAAAAAAGATGTTTCGATGAAGGTTCGTATCTTTCCTAGAGGCAGCCCTTGAGAGACGTCAATCGAAAAACTAAGCCCACTTTTTGCTTCGGGCTCTTCATCGATTTCATCTTGTGTCAATGGTCGATTTGACACGTTAATTCTACTAGCGAGTAAATCATCGGCTATTTGGCACTTCACACGACGAGGAGGTTCGTCACTAAATGTATAAATTCTACCCCGAGCTTGGGATGTCGAATTAGTAGAAATTCCAGCCAGCACAATTCCATTCGGTACTGCTTTCCAAGTTGGAATTACAGTCCCTTCTATTGAGAATGCAATCTCTGGACGGTGTGGGTCATTTGTCAGAATTGTCGCTTGCTGTCGAAAAGGGCCGCCCTCCCCTTTGCCTTTCCATTCAATACGCACAATTATTTCGTCACCAGGTGCAACTCTTCTACTGTCCTTCGCATCGCCCTCTCCTTCGAAGTCACTCACGGTGCATGTGCAACTCGTTGACCCTTTCGTGATGAGGAGAGGAGCGTCCCCGATATTGCGAATGACAAACCCGTGGTTTCCAGTACCGCCGAGGCTCACCTGACCGAACCTGTGTGTAGTCTCTGGAGTTTCTGCTGCTGGTCGTGGACCGGACGTGTCAATGGTTGACGTGGTAAACGAACCGTTTCGCAGTGGGGTAGTTGTTGCCCGTAAAAGAGCTGTGCCGGAGCCAGTCAAGCCACCGAGAAGCGCTGCAATCATCGCAACAACAAATGCGTTTGGGAGTTTGATTTTCATAAGGATCAACAATCTGAATGGGAACGTACAGAGTTATGCGACACCCACAGTAGCATTGTAGATCCAAGTTGCTGGCGTGAGTCAAAAATTAGTATGAACGGCTTATGACACTTCTGCGGCCTACGGTTTTCCCCGTGAAAAGACATTTCCCAGGCTCTTCCTCCCAGTCCATGGGCGTACAACGAACAGTTACTTTGAGTGGATCGAGTGCTTTTGCAACAGCAGGATCATCAGCAACATGGACGTATGCAAAGCCAGAGATGTCTTGCTGTGAAGCGTCGAAGAATGCTGGGATTTCATCTTTGTTATCAATTTTTGAAGAGTGCCTATCTCGAAAATCAACTGCTTTTTCAAGTAAATTCGACTGGATTGAGTCGAGGAGTTCAGCTGCCATTTTTGGAAATTCGTTCAGTGCGATAGCGTGCTTTTGTTTTGGCGGTTCATCCCGACGAGCAATGCTTACTGTTCCATTTGCTATATCACGCGGACCAATTTCAACCCGAATTGGAACTCCTTGCTTGATATGTTGCCAGGCTTTGTCCCCCCCACGCATTTCACGGTCATCAATTCTGACCCGAATATTTTCGTCTCGCCACTGATTCTTTTCCGTGAGAGCTTTTATCTTCTGGCAGCAGTCCATGACGGTAATTTTGTCTTCATCCGTACGATATATCGGAAGAAGAATAATTTGCTCCGGTGCTATTCGAGGAGGCAGAACCAGACCATCATCATCGGCGTGAGTCATGATGAGTCCTCCGATCAGACGCGTTGAAACGCCCCAAGAAGTTGTCCAGCAATACTCCTCTTTACTTGTCTTATCCGTGAAGGTGATATTTTGTGCTTTTGCAAAATTTTGGCCAAGAAAGTGTGATGTCCCAGCTTGAAGAGCCTTTCCGTCCTGCATCATGGCTTCGATAGAATATGTTTCAACCGCTCCTGGAAATCGCTCACTGGCCGGCTTTGGGCCTTTCCAGACGGGGACTGCCAGATCCTGTTCTGCAAACGTCGCGTATATGTTGAGCATTTGTAATGTTTCTTGTACGGCCTCTGCTTCCGTTGCATGAGCAGTATGCCCCTCTTGCCAAAGGAATTCAGCAGTACGCAGGAATACTCGTGGACGCATCTCCCAGCGAACGACATTCGCCCATTGATTGATGAGGATAGGCAGATCTCGCCACGACTGAACCCACTTTGCGTACATGGCTCCGATAATTGTTTCACTCGTTGGACGGACAACAAGTGGCTCCTCGAGTTTGCCCTTCGGTACCAGTCGACCGTCAGCGTCAAGTTCGAGCCGATGATGTGTGACAACAGCACATTCTTTTGCGAAGCCCTCAACATGCTTCGCCTCCTGCTCTAAATACGACAGCGGAATGAATAATGGGAAATATGCATTTTTATGTCCTGTTGCCTTGAACATGCCGTCGAGAATCGACTGCATTCGCTCCCAAAGGGCATAGCCATGTGGCTTGATTACCATGCATCCACGAACAGGAGAGGACTCAGCGAGTTCCGCTGCTCGTACGACTTGCTGGTACCACTCTGGGTAATCTTCATTCCGAGTAGGTGAAATTCCGTGTTTAGGCATGAGGCATTTTTTCTGAAGATGAGGGTTGGAGACACGCTTTAGCAAACGAAGCTTTCTGTCTGGTGGCTATTGTAGCGAGTCGATTGGCGGTTGAGATAGTTTGGTAATAGACTACCGGATGAATTCCCTAAAGCATCCGATACGCATCGGTCTTCCACTCCCCGCCCTACCCTTTCGCTACATGCCTACACCACAGCCATTACGGAATGTTTTTCCGCCACCAAGAAGTCGTCGAAAGTGCGTGACCGAACTTGCGCCGCAGGTAGCCGTCGATCAAGTGTTTTTGGCTACGAGGAAGCAGCTTCGACCAAATCGCCATGGTCAATTGTACCTGCAGGTTGAGTTAGCGGATCGTAGTGGAACCATAACTGGTCGGATGTGGAACGCCTCTGATGATCAGTTCGAGGCATTTGCCGAGGGAGATTATGTCCGGGTTGTCGGCACCACGCAGCTTTATTCTGGTGCTCTCCAAATTATCTTGACGGGTGTCGAGCAAGTTGACCCGACGAGTGTTGATGAAACTTCTTTTCGCGTCTTGACACAAGATGCTGTAGCCTGTTTGCGTGAGGAACTCAGTAGTTTTTCTGCAACTCTGAAAGCGGCCCTTCCAAAGCTTGTCTTTGAAGAAGTGTTGTCTGATGCAGTGTTGATGGAAGCGTTTGAGCGGTGCCCTGCTGGCATAAAACATCATCATGCATATGCTGGCGGGTTGTTGCAGCATGTTGTAATGCTAATGCGGCTCGCTGACCACGTTGCATCACTCTACCCGGATATCGACCGAGATTTGCTGCTCGTCGGAGTTCTTCTTCATGACATTGGTAAGACCGTTGAGCTTGAAAATGAAAAAGGTTTTTCCTACACCGACTCTGGTCAGTTATTGGGCCATGTTCTCCTTGGGCTTGAAATCGTTGACGAAAAAATACGAGCCGTTGAGAAAAAAACAAATGAACCATTTGATGTAGAAGTTTCGAATCGGATGAAACACATGGTGGCAAGCCATCATGGTGAATATGCCTTTGGTGCCCCAAAGCTTCCAATGACATTGGAGGCCATCGCTTTACAGTTCATTGACGCACTTGATGCGAAGCTCGCTGGCACATTACAGCTTTTTCAATCGGAGGCAGCTATTGATGATGGCTGGACGCAATACCATCCAAATCATGGGCGAAAGTTCTTTCGAGGCCGAGACGGCAGTCGTTCGTAGAAACGCGGAGCGTATTCTTGCTGTCCTCCATTACATAAAGAAGATGATATATGGCTAGGAAGTCAGTGGTTGGCCGCTTTTCTCGCAGTAAACATGGGTACGGCTTCGTACGGCCCTTAGATGCGAGATCGACTGAGCGAGATGGAGATATTCGAGTCCCATTTGTAGCTTCGGCAGATGCAGCTAATGGAGACACCGTGCGTGTCAGGATCACCAAGGAGTCTCACGTTGGAAGGCCTGGTCTATCGGGGGAAGTGGTTGAGGTCGTTGAGAGACGCACCACGCGTTTTGTTGGTGTGGCCTTTCAGTCAGCTGGAGAGCATTGGGTGCAGGTTGATGGCACGCAGTTCCCAAGGCCTGTCTGGGTGGGTGACCCAGGTGCGAAAAGCGTGCGAGACGACGACAAGGTGATTGTCGAACTTATTCGTTTCCCAAGTGCACTGCAGGATGGTGAGGGAGTCATAGTTGAAATTCTTGGAGCTGCTGATGCACCTGGAGTTGATACGCAGACGGTCATTGCCGAGTTTGGCTTGCCAGGTCCATTCCCTGAGAGCGTTCTAGACGATGCTCGCCGACAGGCGGAGAAGTTTTCCTCTTCGTCTGTTCCATCCGATCGGCAGGATCTTACTGGTGAGATAATTGTCACGATTGATCCAAAAGATGCACGTGATTTTGATGATGCAATTTCTCTTACGTACATTGAACGAGGGCATTGGTTGCTTGGTGTACACATTGCAGATGTCGCACATTTTGTGCCAAAGGGATCTGCTCTTGATCAAGAAGCACTTGCCCGAGGTACAAGTGTGTACCTGCCCGATCGGGTCATCCCAATGTTGCCAGAAATTGTTTCAAATAATCTTGCAAGCCTTCAGCCAGATCATATTCGGCTTGCCCGAACGTGTTGGATTGAATTCTCTGAAGATGGGGTTCCGGTGCATACTGAGGTCGAGCGTACGGCCATTAAGAGCTGCCGGCGGTTTACGTATGAAGAAGTAGATGCGTTCATAGAAGAACCTGATACCACGGCAATAGCGATAACGGAGTCGGTCCGCGGGCTGCTTGGAAGAATGCAGCGTCTCGCTGCAATCTTACGGAATCGGCGGCTAACGCGAGGTGCACTTGAACTCAATATGCCTGAAGTAAAGATCGATCTTGATCAGTCAGGTCGTGTTACTGGTGCCCATGTTGTTGAGCAAACAGAGAGCCATCAGATCATAGAAGAATTTATGCTTGCAGCGAATGAGGCGGTTGCAGAAAAAATTGCAGGTGTTAAAGGAAAGTTTCTTCGAAGAATTCACCCGTCACCAGATCTGCGCAAGTTACGACAGCTCACAGAATTTGTTTCGGAATTAGGCTTTGAGGTTGAGTCGCTTGAAAGTCGGTTTGAATTACAGCGTTTACTCAAAATTTCTGCCGCCGAGCCAGAGAAGCACGCAGTTCACTACGCAGTTTTAAGAAGCCTATCACGCGCGGTTTATGCTCCACAAGAACAGGGACACTACGCGCTTGCCAGTGATTGTTATTGTCATTTTACGTCGCCTATTCGTCGATATCCTGATTTAACGATTCACCGGGCGCTTGACTTTTTAGAAGCAGGTAAGAAATCGCCCGGTGATCACCTTGAGCAACTCGGAGAACAGTGTTCTGAGCTAGAGCGTCGGGCGGAAGCGGCAGAGCGTGAATTGGTTAAGCTTAAGCTGCTTCATTTTCTAAGTACGCGTGTTGGTATGGAGTTGGCGGGTGTTGTGACGGGTGTTGCGCGGTTCGGCATTTTTGTTCAAGGCATTGAGTTGCCCGCTGAAGGGCTTATTGAGACAGATGATTTGCCAGTTGACAGTTACCGATTTGATCGGTCATCGCATACGTTGAGTGGTCATCGGCCTGGAAATGTATTTCGATTGGGTGATCAAATAAGAGTACGTGTATGTGATGTCGAC
>Ga0315320_10002813_pt1 | contig 14341 bp, 8 predicted proteins | sample M140m21515metaG_FD_203458 | JGI IMG/M metagenome (GOLD analysis project Ga0315320, IMG submission 203458) | Ammonia-oxidizing marine archaeal communities from Monterey Bay, California, United States - M1 40m 21515 | ecosystem: Environmental > Aquatic > Marine > Coastal | place: USA: California... | reverse complement strand
TGCGTTGGGCCAGCCTGATTGCGTTTGGAAAGACAGAGATACGGATTGATCACGAGCGCCTCTCGCTGGTCACGAAAGCGGGACCGTTTTGGAAAACATGCAAGTGTAGGCTGAACGAGCTTGGGGGATTTCGAATTGAGTTTTCCCAAATGCTTGAGGCAAATAAGCATCTAGCAGAGCGTTCGAGTCTGGTCGCGGTAAAGAAGGATGGGCGGGCATTGCATTTGTTGCGGGCCTATCCCGATCAGATTGTTAACCAACTCGCCGATGAGTTGCCGTTGAAAATTGAGGAAATTACGGGGTTGAAACCTGTGTCAGAACGGGTGGGAGCCAGCAGCCTTGGTTCCGAAGTTCAGGCTGTTGGACCAACGGAAGTTTTGTCGCGCACCGAAAAACCGATTGGGAGTAATCTGGTTGTTGAAGATTCTAGACATGAATTGATCATTCGAATTCCTAAGCAGGGCTTCTTAAAGAAAACGAGTAAAGCAGCCAAGTTGGTGATTGCTGGGTTTATGTTGGCAGAGGTGTTGATTCTCGGGATCCTCGTTCCGGCTTTGATTGCCGGAAAAGTTGAAGGGGACCCAGCGGCGGGCTGGGTGATTGTCGTTGTGTTTACGTTACTTAACATTTGCGTTGTTCTCTATAATTTAAGCGAAGGAGTTCGCAGGGGAACTGTAAGAGTAAGTCAAAGCCAATTGCATTTAGAAGAGACGGGCCTATTCAGTACTACGCAACGATCCTGGCAAGCAGATTCGATTGAGAGTGTAAACCTGAAAATTGAGAGACACGAAGCTGTTGGGCAGGATCGTTCCGGAGTAAGTTATAGCTATCATTTAGAAGTGCGTTCACCTGTGGATTCTGAAGACGAATCTCAGTGGTTTGATAATCTCGAAAAATCCGAGCTCGAGTGGATGGTAACCACGATCACGAACCGTCTTGGTTCGGAGTAGCCTCGAATGATTGATGCGTAGCATTAGATCAAAACTGTTTTTGATCAAGATCGCGAAATTGTGCGTGCTCTAGCTAAAGTTCTACTTGCCGTCTGTGATTGGCATTCACTTAATCTTAAAATTTGACATCGAATTGAGTTCTTAAAGGAGGCCGGTTGATGAGTTTCTGTGATCTAGTGCGAGTTCTTGCCGTCTTGCCATTGGTAGCTTTGGGCGCCAGCCTCTCAGCGGATGATGGACGTCCAAATATCATTGTGTTTTTTGCTGATGATCTTGGCTACGGCGAGCTTGGCTGCCAGGGGAACCCGGAAATTCCAACGCCCTATATCGATTCAATTGCAGAGAGTGGTGTCCGTTTCACGGCTGGCTATGTGGCTGGCCCAAACTGCAGCCCATCGCGGGCGGGGTTGTTGACCGGCCGGACACCAACACGATTTGGGTACGAATTCAATCCAATCGGTGCTCGCAATGAAGATCCTGAGATTGGATTACCTATTAAAGAGGTGACGATTGCGGAGACGCTTCAAGATGCTGGTTACACGACGGGGTTAATCGGCAAGTGGCATCAGGGTGGAGGTGCTGCCTACCATCCTTTTCGGCATGGTTTTGATGAATTTTTTGGGTTCACTCATGAGGGGCATTATTTTGTACCGCCGCCATGGAAGGGTGTGACCACCATGCTCAGGCGAAAAAGTCTTCCCGATGGAAGTAAAGGCCGTTGGGTTGGTGAAAAGGGATTGAGCTATTCCACTCACATGAAAAGTAATGAACCGGACTACGATGCAAATAATCCGATCGTTCGCGGCGGCCAACCGGTGGTTGAAACTGAATACCTTACCGATGCGTTTACTCGAGAAGCGGTCGACTTTATTGATCGTCATGATGATAAGCCATTTTTTCTTTATTTGGCTTACAACGCGGTTCACAGCCCTCTTCAAGGGGCAGACAAATACATGAAGAAATTCGCTCACATCGAAGATGTGCATCGTCGAATATTCGCGGCGATGTTAGCCAACATGGACGACAGCGTTGGGGCGGTTATGAGTCAACTGCGGAAGTCCGGCCTCGAGGAAAATACGCTTGTCTTTTTCCTGAGCGATAACGGCGGACCGACCCGTGAGCTGACTTCAAGCAATCTTCCGCTGCGTGGTGAGAAGGGGCAAATGTATGAAGGGGCGATTCGCGTGCCCTACATGGTGCAGTGGAAAGGTAAAATTCCAGCGGGAAAGGTTTATCATCAACCGGTTTCCTCATTCGATATTTATGCGACTGCGGTCGCCAACAGCGCAGGCGTTACGGTTCCTGAGCAGGTGGAAGGTGTCGATCTCGTTCCTTTTTTGACGGGCGAGGATCGCGGTCGTCCTCATGAAACTCTGTTTTGGCGTCAAGGTGGAAAGGCTGCGATGCGGCATGGTGATTGGAAGATTGTCAGAATGGGAAAACGCTTGCAGGCCGGACGCGCGAAATGGGAACTTTATGATTTATCCAAAGATATTTCAGAGCAGACAAATCTCGCAGATGCTCAGCCTGAAATTCTTTCAGAACTTATTGCTCGTTGGAATGAGATGAACTCTGAAATGGCCGACCCGCTGTTTTAGTTTCGCTTCTAGGGCGGGTTTTTTGGGTGAACATTTCGATTTCTTAATTGTCCACCGCTCTATCAAGGTTGGTATTGGCGCGATCGCTGGCCCACTAAATATATTCCTGTGCTATTTAGTCAAATGGTTTTTGTTGGTTTTGGGCATGCTGTTGATTGCTGCCTGGAGCTTGCGGCGAGCGGATTCCGCGATAGGCGTGCCGGTGCCGGTCGCGATATTGTTGGTCTCGTGTCGATCATCGACCGCGATAAATTTACCATGTGAATAGAGTTTGAAGTTCTGATCTTGTGCCCAGATGATATAGGGTTTTCCCTCGCCATATTGTGTGGCAGCATCTTTTTTCTTTGGATAATAGTACTGAAAAATCCATTCTCTAGGACTTGCTGCTTTGCCAGTGCATTGTGGCCAGAAACTTTGGCCATCGAGTGTCACATCAGGCAGTTTCGCGTTTCCAACTTCGGCTAGCGTCGGTAAGACGTCTGAGAAGTCGACGAGGTCATTGGTTTCAAAGCCAGCGGTAACAGTTCCAGGGCAATTAACGATCAAGGGCGCATGGCAACCGCCATCGGTTGGGTACGCTTTCTCTCCTTTGCGGGTCTCGCCTTTGTATGGATAGGTCAGGTTGGTGTGTGTGCCGTTGTCGGTTGTAAAAATAACAATTGTGTTTTCCCGCAGACCGTTTTTATCAAGGGTATCTACAAGTCTTTGAACGCATTTGTCCATATAACTGACCATGTCACGATAGTTGTCGGAAGCGTTTTTGTGGTTTCGGTTTTTACTGTCCGGCGTCGGGAGAAACGGTGAGTGTACTGAGAGCATTGGATAGTAGGCGAAAAAAGGTTTGTCCCTTTTTTGCTCAACAAACTCGATGAGAAAGTCCGTGCATATTTTTGGTCCATAAGAGTTCTCATCAATCGGTACTTTTTTTCCATCGCGAAGCAGACTCGGTTTCCAATATCGAGATCGTTCTGTTCCGGGGTAGTTCCAAAGACAGAAAGTATCAAAACCGCAATCGGGTGCGAGCGCACCGTTGTTTCCGTGAAGCTGCCACTTTCCAGCAATCGCTGTGTCGTAGCCGGCATCCTGCATCATCGTCCCGAAGGTCTGCTCTTTGGGGTCAAGTTTCCCAAAAACAGTGTAGTTTCGAATGTTGTCCCGCCCGGTCATGATTTTGACACGACTCGCGGTACAAACGGGTTCGGAGTAGCAGAAGTTAAACTTGACGCCAGTTTTGGCAAGTTCATCGAGGCAGGGTGTTTTGAAATGGGTGCTGCCATAGCAACCAATGTTATCGTAGGCGATGTCGTCCGCCATGATTAAGATAATATTTGGTTGCACTCGTTGCGTAGACAAATCATCGGCTTGCAGTTGCGAGAGCGAAAATGCGATCACGGTTGTTGATAAAAGTACCAACCAAAGTCTAGCTATCATGAGAGCTTTCCAGGTTTTGGAGAGGGAGTGACTAATCGATCAAGCGGATTTGCTTTAGTATCGCATGCCCCTCGGGAGAGGTGAGGTCGATTTTGCCGCGAGTTTTTTCGTCGATAAGGGTTATTTCAAACGTCGCGATTTTTGACCATTCCAGTTTTTTCTTATCCGTATTTTTAAAGTCTGCGGCAGCGATGATGAGTTCTCTAGGTTGATCGGCAGAACTAGAGCGATCTTCCGCCAAGCCGGCGCGAAATGGGCAGTAGAAAGACTTAAATTCGGCTGGCGGCTACGCCAGTTTTTCTGCCAACGGCCCGACAAACGGAAGGACAATCTTCTTGTCGTAATATGCACTCCGCATTAAAAAAAGCCAGAGGAGATAGTATCCGAGTAGGAATGGCATGCCTACGTATCTGATCGTTAAAAGAAGCAAAACATGGTTTCCGGTGATAATACTCAGACCAATGCCCAAGATCACGGTAATAATAAGAAGACCTATCGGGAACACTGAGAAAAAGATCGACTGAAAAGCGTGAAAGCGTATCTTCTTGTTCAGGCGGTAAGGTTTGATCAGCAGAAACATGATGGGGAAAATAAGCTGAGTATAACAGGTCATGCTGACTATGTTGTCAGGCCACGGTCTAGCTGGCATGAGAGTTTTCCCGTCTTTAAAGAGAGTGCAACTAATCGATTAGGCGAATTTGTTTTAGGATGGCATGTCCGTCGGGAGACGTGAGATCGATTTTAGCACCGCTCGTTTCATCGATAAAGATCACTTCAAAGGTTGCAATTTTTGACCATTCCAGTTTTTTATTGTCAGCACTTTTGAAATCTCCAGCGGAGATAATAAGTTCTCTAGGTTGGTCACCAGTAATACGAGTGGTGTATGAAAAATTGCCAAGGTTGTTTTCACGACTCAGGAATTGACTACTGATGTTCAAACGAAGCGCAATTTGTTTTCCTTGTGGATCAATTTCAATTGCCAATTTCTTGTTCGGAGATCGATCAAGTTGAGGGTTTTGAAATTTGTAGGTCTTGATGCTTCTTTGATCGCGACTTGACCAATCTCGAGAGCCGTTGCTAAAGTCTTCAAAAATCAGGGCAGGGTCAGCTAAATTTACGAGTGAACCTAGATTGATAGATTCTGGCACAAAAGATTGTTCCTCTGAATTGAGGACGAAAGTGTTAGTTTTACCTCGCTCGAGTGCTTGTGGTTTATCCAGTTGGTAGCGACAGATTGCGAAGAAATAGATTGGCAGGTCAGCCGGTAGCGGGGCTTGGGCAGACCAAATCCCCTTCGCCGACTTTTCGTTGGCTCGGATCCAGAAACGGGTTCTGGAATTTGGATCATAGCTGTAATAAATTTCTGTATTTACAAGCCTGTCTTGATCACTTGGCGTTACCGTAAATGTGGCGGAGGGAATGAAGGAAGCCGTGTTGAGCGTCAAGGTCGAGGCGGGAGTTGCAGGGATCTTCTGATCAATACCTTTCAAGTATTGATCGAACCATAGATTGAGCATGACCCATTGCTCGGGCCCTGGTCCATGGTTTTGGTGGATGTTGGTGGTGACTCGCCAGTTTGGATGCTTGAGTAAATCCATCGATTGGTAGATTCGCTCAAAGGTAGAGTGGAAGTCATTCGAGGAGCTAATAAACATGACCGGACATTTGACAGACGGCCAGTAGGCACTGGCGTCGATGGTGTTTTTGTAGAGTTCTAGATTTTTGAAATGAGGTTTGAGACTGCTGCCTTGGATTCCGCCTGGGAAATCAACGTATTTAAATCCAGTTCCACCAACAAATGGTGCAACAGCTTTGAGTCTTTGGTCGATCGCGGTAAGTGCTGTGACCATTCCTCCCATTGAAAACCCAGTAAAGCCAATTCGCTTCGGATCGACCTCCGGTTGTTGTTCAAGAAATGTGATCGCTCGTCTGCCGGCGACCGTTAAGAGGAACCAGTTGGCGTTGCGGGGACTCGGCACTGGGTCGATCGAGTAATCGTCGGGTAGAAGGTTGCGCTTCCAGCCTTGGCGGAGTGCTTTCGAATAGAATCGTGGCCCTTGGGAAGGATCGACTTTGCCCCAGTCCGTGTTAACCGCGATGTCTTTCTCCATTGGCCTGCCAAGCCAATTGATGTCGACCGTTGCGAATCCCTGTTTTGCAAAATAAATACCACGTCCACGTTCGGCTCGTTGACCTCCTCCGTGGCTCCACACAAAGGCTGCGTTTCGTTTGCCGTTATCGGGATAGGAGTAGTAAGCTGCTATTCTCGATTCGGTTCCCTTAAACGTGCCGACTTTAAAAGTCAGGTACTGGGTAACGACTCCTTCTGCCTTCCATTCTTTGATGACCTGAATGTCGAGAGACTCTTTTCGAGCGTCATAATCCTGCCACAACTCAGTTGCAGTTTTTGGCACCTCAGCAGGTGCGGAATAAGGAATGAAGGTTTCTTGCGCGTCAATTGAGAGACAGCCAAGACTGAGTGCAAAGAGCAAGACGATTGTTTTCATTTTCATCAATTCGTACCAACGGGCTAAATAAATGCTATGACTCTTCCCAACGTAAGTGCTGGGAAGGAGTCAGAGGCATTCAAGCCGTTTAAAATTTTTAAACGACTGATTTTGAGTTGAAAGTCAATACTTTGTTGAAATCGCTGATTGCTTATTTTTGCAAATCAACCATGGCCGCTCCCATGCCGAGACCGACGTTCATGTAGGTTTGAGCATTGCCGCCGTAGTGGCCATTGGAGGCGCCGCCTTTGTTGACGGGATGGCTGTAGAAGACAGCACGGTCTTTGGGACTGGCTGCGGCCCAGGCGAACTTGCCTTCGATGATCATCTTTTCAGTGCCTTTGGCGTCGTCTTTGTTGGTCTGGCCGAGGGTGGCGACAACCATCGGGGCATTGGGCGCGTTGAACTCTTTGCGAAGGGCTTTGTGAAGGTTGTTGAGATTCTTTTCGTACATGACGGCGTGACCTTCGTTGTAGCGGTCCTTATCGCCTTGCCACCAGAGGAAGCCGGCGACTTCGTAGCCAGTTGCACCGGGGTAGTGTTTGTCGAGATCGGCGAGGACCTTTTTGGCACGGGCAACATCGCCGTCATACTGAACGCCGGCTTTCCAGCCAATTGGCTTGGGTTCGGTGCCTTTTTCCCAGCGATCGGGGCTTTGGCCGTAACCGGCATAGACAAAGGTCTTTTCGGTCTTCGATTTTTTGTCCATCACTTTGTACTCATAGGACGGGCTTCCCGGAGGCAGAATATCCCAGCCGAGGCTGCGGTTGCCGATGGAGCTCTTGAGGATCATGACCGGTTCGTCGAAGTGGTTGCCGAGATGGTGCCCGATGCCTTGTTCGATGCCGATCTTACCGCCCGAGACGGTGAGCCAGTCATTACGACGAACGCCGCCGCGGCCGTCGGGGCCACCGCTGCCCTGAGTATGGATATTGCGAACGTCTTTGCGAACGGTCCAACTGCCGGAATCGTCGACCATGAAGGGGTAGAGGCTTGCGGTCTTGGTGGCGTGTTCGAGCGTACCTTCCTTTTCCTCGCCTGCGACTTTGCCCATTTCCAGGGTGTTGGACTGACCCATGATGATGAAGACTTTAACCTTCTTGCTCATGTCGGCAGGTTTGCCATCAGGGTCGGGTAGTTGCTGAGTAGCAAGTGCGTTGGTCGACGCACAAAAAATTGCAAAAGTTAAAATAAGAAAAGGTAGTTTTAATGAGCTCGCTTGAAACATCAATTTTTCCAATCGGTGTGGATTCAAAGGTTTGTGAAAACTGGCTGTTGTAGTATATCTGAAATTAGTTGGTACCCAAAATTTGTGGTCGAAGTTGGGTGATATTGCCTCGATTCATTCGGAAAAATGACTCGCGTATGACACCTGATCGTTGTTCAAATCATGGGTCCGTCAGTGGTTTGCATTAATTGCGACACGATCATTAATTGCTTTGCTTTGCCATCAGTTCGGCAATCGAATCCGCGAAAGCATCTCCGAGTCGTACAAAGAAAGCTCCGCTTCCGAGATAGTGATAAGGGCGGTCGCTGCCAACGGTATCCCACTCGTGGTAGTGCTCGGGCCAGCCTTTTTTAAAGACGTTGTCGGAGTAGTGAGAGTACTCGGTGTAGCTTTCTACTGCAGCAACATTGTCTTTGAACTCGGGAGCTTTGGCTGCCTCTCTTTGACCGACCGATACCTGATTCTCCGCAACCTTTTCCGCAGTGACTCCAGTTCCAAGAACACCAATCACAAACGGCATGTTAGGCTCGTTGTATTCTTTGCGAATCTCTTTGATGAAGGAGATCATGTTGCCTTTATAGTTGTCTCGAAATTCAGGTGAAAACTGATCGTTATATCCCTGGAACCAAACAAAACCAGCGATCTTGTAACCCGCCTCTGCGTCGTACTCAGGATGATTGTCTTTTAGATTCGCGAGCACGTCCTTGATAGCTTCATTCATCATTCGGTAGTTTAGACCGGCCTCGTCCATATTGAATGGCTTGGGTTTCCGAGGTTCGCGCGGCTCACGGGGTTTGCGGAGTTTCTTGCGAGCCTTTTCATCGGCAGTTTTCATCTGCTTTTCGTAGGAAGCCAGGTCGACTTTGTATCGCAACTGATCCTGCGGGAATGATTTAACCGCAGCCTCATATCGTTTCAGATTCTCACTTGCCTTGGCCTTTGCCTCAGCGTATTCAGGAGTGGTTTTAAAGTCAGGCAGCGACGGTGGGCGAAAATTGTAGTTCAGCGACTTTCCGCCCCATGAGGTTTTGATAAGCAGAATTGGACCGTCGACCTTTTCTGCGATTGATAAACCGAATCCATATTCTGGCCCAATTTTAGAATCATCGGCACCGTATCCGATTCCGAGTTTTCCTGATTTCTGATTTCGATCTGCGATTGAATTGATGTAAACACGATCGGACGTCGCACAGGCAGCACTGACTTTTTTCTTATAAGCTTCGTGGGCTGCTTTTAATTCATCTACCTTAGCCTGGAGTGCTGTTTTCTCAGCACCATCTGCCATCTTTTTGATTTTGTCGTTAGAGATTCCGCCCGTTAGTTCATCAATTTGTTTACTGAGTGTCAGTTGGTCTTCCAGAGTTTTATTTGAAACTCCGCTGGTGCTGTCAAACACCATTTGTACAAGGCCTTGATCGCGGGCATTACTCGATGGGAACAGCGTTGCAATGGTATGAGCTCGCGCGTGCCCAACCGTATTTGACTGACCCGCAAGAATAAAGATTTTTAGCGGTTCTTCTCCGGCGACTGGGCTGACGCTAAATATTGCCAACGCAACAATAGCGACCAGGCTGAACTTTTTAGGGTGCATGGAATTCATAGTTGTGTTTTCTTTCGGAAGATTACGGATGCCAATCATCTGGAGTTGCGGCCTAAGAGCCTACTTCAGGAACGAATGTTACTTTAATGGGATCGATTCTAACAGCTTCGGAATCAAGTCGTCGCAAACCGTGATGATTTTAATCGAGAAATCATTCGGCATTGATTTTCAATGTTGAGATTGGCTCGGTCGCAGGTCAGAGTTACAAGGTGTCAGCGGTTGAGTGAGTTTAATTTTTTAAATCCTGCTCCGCTTCGATTTTAATGTTTTTTAAGGATTCATCTTCTGGTTTGAATTCCAGACCTTGGTTAGCGTAAATGATCGCTTTTTCCGGTCGACCATTGTTCAAGCACATCAGTGCAGTTTTTCTTATTAACCAAACTTTCCCCGGCGTCATTTCAAGGTCAAATTCCATGAGGCGAATCGCATCGTCGGTAAGTCCATCCATGGCCAGTCGTGTTGCCACGGTTGCGTTGGCTCCACCCCATCCAGCAGGCTTCCCTTTGGATTTAAACCACTTGATGGCCGCTTCGACGCCCTCATTTTTTACCATTTGATACATGCGTTGTTGTTGAGTAACACGAGGCTTTCCAGGCATCCGGTAAGGCTGGTCGGTGACGACATGGATTAATTCTCCACTAAGCCGTACTACCGAATTCCAAACTTCTGCGGATCCTATCATGTCGCCTTGATTGCAAAGTACGATGACAAAGGCATCGTCATTCACGAGTCGATTTTCCATGGCTCGAAATCCATTGATCGCACCGCCGTGGTTGATGATTTTGGTGGATCGTTTAGTCACTGGATGCCTTCGGCTATAGATTTGCCAGCCATACCCGTAATTGCTTTGAGGTCTACCTCCGGCCGCTTTTACTTCTGGTACGTCTCGATTGGGAGTGAACATCAAATCGCGATACTTCTTTTCCAACAGCTGGTCGGAATACAAAGCACGATCCCAAAGGAACATGTCTTCGACTGTCGAATATAACGCGCCGGAGGCTCCCGGCGTTGAACCCATGCTGATGAAGTCTGCATTTTCAAGACCGAATGGGCCGTATGTGTAGCCGCTGGCTCGTTTTTCGATAACGGTTAGATTTGAGTCGAAGCCACTGTTCTTCATTCCCAGCGGGTCAAAGATTCGCTCCTGAAGATTTTGCTGGAAACTCTTGCGAGTTACCTTTTCGATGATTCTTCCAAGAATGCAATAACCAGCATTACAATAGCTGTAAATGGTTCCCGGTTCATTGGCGAGATCTCCGCTGCAGTGAAGTTTAATGAACTCATCAGGAGGGAAGGATAGCCGTGAAATAACTCCCCGATAATCAAAACTGGAGGTGAAGTCTTTGATCCCGGATTGATGCGACATTAAATGATGCAGCGTGATTTTTCCTCCAGTGTCCTCGCGATAATAAGGTAAATGCTCGCTGATTGTATCATCGAGTTTAACTTTACCTTCCTGAACTAACTGCATCACGAGCATGGTGCAAAACTGCTTACTTACCGAGGCAATTCTAAATTTAGTGTCGGTAGTGTTGGGGATGTTCCACTCATGGTTCGCCATCCCGAAAGCTTGTTTGAAAATTACCTCGCCTTTGTCGGCTACGAGTACTGCACCCGAAAATAGACCAGTTTCGGCGGTTGCCTTGCACAGTTGTTGAATTGCCGCTGCTTTATCAGAGCCGACTTCTAGGTAACCCTTGGGAAGTGCAGGTTCTTTATCCTGAGCAACAACCGAATGGTTTAGTGCAAACCACCCTAGTAACAAGACAATTTGTAGACGTCTACGATTCATATTTTCTTTCGGCGAGCAAGTAATTATTTAGCTGTTTCGGCATTGGGAAGTGGCAAGCCAAGCTCGTCACTGTTGTGTTGGAATCCGTTTCCATCGAAATCTACATAGATTGGATTGCTTACGGCGATAGGCGGGCGTTTGCCGTAACGTCTTCCCATCACCTTTTCCATGGTCATGCCTTCGCCGATGGTTGCGACGATTAGGTGAGCGTCTGAGTCAATTGACAATTCAAATGAAGAGTTGAATTTTTGGACTGCATCAATTTTGCCAAATAATTCAGGCGATTCTCTGCGCGTGTAATTGTGTTTTTTACTGGGTTGGCCATTGATGAAAATTTGTACGCGATTGACATCTAACCAGTTGGGGCACTGCACGGTGATGTTGAGTGTTATTTGACCATCGTTCGCGGCGAGGGAGTCTCCTGGAATTGCTATCTCAGGGCTTGAGTTGGATTGTCCTGTGACCGACAGGAAAGGTCCGGTCGACATGATGATGTGCCCGGATTTAACTTGTTGCACCATTTCGTCCGTTGAGATCTCTTGAGGGTCGTCAGTGCTGGAGGCAAACCAATTTCTTCGCCAACCGCTACCGTGGTGGTTGTAGTGTGAGTCGGTATTGATAATGCCGGGAATGCGGTAGCCTTGATTGATTAATTGGAGCCACTGAAACATAGGGATTCGCATGCGACGCGCACTGGGAGGATTGTTAGGTATATCCTGAAAGATTGTTTCTAGTGGATGGACTTCGATGACGTCCGCCCACTTCAGCATTCCGCGGAATCCTTTGTCGGCAACCCCGTCCGTATCGAGATCGCCATAGATTTGGTGCAGATTAGGGTGATTCATTTGAACCAATTTCTCAGATTGCTTGTCCCACATCGCGAGACGTTCAATTTGCGTGAGCGGGTTATAGGAGAACCTTGGACCTCCTCCGTTCTGCGTGTTAGGTCTCCAGATAAGCGGGAATGAGTTTTGGTGGTTCACTGGCGTTGGCGAACCCGTTAGTTCAATTCCTGTGCAAGTGGCAAGTAGATGCTCCAGGTTCATCTGTTTCAGGTGCGGTGTGTAACTGTCGATTCGATTGTGCTCTGTACAAGGTGCGAACTCGATATTTTCGCAAAGCAAATTTTCGACCCGCCCATATTGTTCCGAGGTGTTGTCACCCGAGGGACTACTGTGGCTATGTAGGTCGGCACTGATCCAGCCGGTTGTATCCACAACTCGATCGAGTTTCACATCGAACGGTTGGATCTCACCAGCGACAACTTCGAAGTCTTTTCGAACGCTGTTGTATTCTGGTCCGCGGCTGAAATAGACCTCATACTTTCCGGGGTCGAGTGGGCAATACAGACGACCGTGGACAGAGTAGACAAGGTTTTCAACGAATGTCCGGGCACTGCGAAGTCCGTAGTTGGGGTTCTCACCCTCAGTAGCGTAGATTGTCGCTTTTGCTGGAATTAGATTGCCTTCACCGTCTCTAATTTCGGCAGAAAAGCCACTGACGTTTTTGAGAGATAGTTTTACGGTGCTGTTCTCTTGGCCAGCGGAGAATGAAACCTTGGTTCCTTCATATCCGATCGCTGAAACAGTGGCGATATAAGCGTCGGGAGTGAGCCTTGCGTACGCGATACCCTTGTCATCCGTTTGTAAAGTAAATGGTTCTTCGTTTTTGCCCTGATCGCTATTGGTGCGTAATTCAATTTTCGCGCGGCAAACGGCGTCTATTGTCTCATTGGGATAGGCTTCGGGTGAAACGATAAACTTGTGCATTGTTGGTGAATCGGCGGAAGAGTTAACAATGGCCTCGAGGTCGATTGGGCTGGTCGCTGGGTAAATGCGAACCTGCCATTGAAGTTGGCTGTCGGTGCGGGCAACATGTTCGTCAGTGTATTGCAGGCGGCTAGGTCGACCTTTTTTCCAACTTGGCGGTTTTGCCGTCAGGGGGATTTGAAAACCAATCGTTTGACGAAAGAAAGAATCTTCGCAATAGGCGACATTGCCGGATTGCTTAAATTCAAACCAGCCGTCCGCTCGAATACCATCAAACGGTTGAATGTTATTGGCAGAGTCTCCATTGATAGTAATGGTTGATTCGACGAAAGCCTCTCCGTCTTTTAGACGGTATTCGACGATGGCGGTCGTATCATCCTTGGCCACTGTTTTGGAAGAGCGGCACTGCCAAAATACAGTATCACCATCGCGTCCAAATTTCACCAAAGCTGGATCTTGAAATAGATATCGACCCGAGGTGGGCGTGTAAGCGCTCAACTGGTCATTGGATGGTTCATTGAGTGTTAAATCTAAAATCGACCCACCAATTTTCCGAATCGTGAAGTTCGCGTCGCGAGTTGGAAGCGGTGCGGCGATGGTAAGGGAAATAACTTCATTTTTAAGTAGATAGTCGCCATAGATCCAATCCACTTCCTTACCCAAGATGTCCGGTGCGGATTCAGGGGCGATGGCGTAAACCTCGGCAACGCCTGTTTGCCCGTCGGTTTGTGTTTGAGCGAACGTAAACGACATTCCAGTAACGAGGAAAGCCAAGGATGTAAGAATGAGTTTTGTCATGTAGGGCAGGGGAGGGTCGTTAAGGTGGGTGGATGGAAATTATTTAGTTTGAACAAACACTTTGGCTGAATCGGCGAAGGTCGGAATCTTGATATTCTTGCCAACGTTGCGGGCTTTCACTGAATACTGAACCTTAAACTCAGTAAACTTACCTGGCACTGGTCCGGGATTATCGTGTGCCCGGATTTCTTCTGAGGCAGTTACTTTGCAGAAGCCTTTGGGTAGTTTCTTGGTAAAAATCGGTTGCGGTACTTCGGGGAAAATTGCGTCAGAGTGCTGGTTGTTGATCCAGTTTTTTAAATTTTGCTCCGTTGTCGTGGGGGCAAATTGGTAGAGATCGCAGGAGAGTGGAAAAGATTGATCTTGGTTGTCGATGAGGATTTTCAGCACCACATTCTGTTTTTCGAAAGTGTAGAAAACGAGTGTGTTTCGAAAACCAAGCATCGAATAGGCAACCTCGTTCTTTGTAGGTTTGACTTGCTCGGTTGCGACGACGTCGTTCAGCGATGCCCAACCATGCCCCGACGTTGACTTCAAAGCCCCTCCTTCGATTTCCGGAATCTGAGCAAGCGGTGCCAACGTTGTAGCCCAGGTTGAATGCTTTGCTGCCATTTGAGTGACGATCTCTGGGTGATCTGCCGCAACATTACGTTCCTCTTTCGGATCTG
>Ga0315320_10002812_pt1 | contig 14342 bp, 10 predicted proteins | sample M140m21515metaG_FD_203458 | JGI IMG/M metagenome (GOLD analysis project Ga0315320, IMG submission 203458) | Ammonia-oxidizing marine archaeal communities from Monterey Bay, California, United States - M1 40m 21515 | ecosystem: Environmental > Aquatic > Marine > Coastal | place: USA: California... | reverse complement strand
AACTTTTTGATCTTTATTATCTTTTAAAATTGCAATGATGTCACAAGGCGTTACGGTGGGACTTTGATGTAAGTGTTGAGCGAAGCTGTGCTGAAAATCGGTCCCACAAGACCCCCAAATGATTGGTGCAGTTTGGTAGCTGATGGCAGTCTCTGATCTGTCAACCATTTTGCCATTGCTTTCCATCTCAAGTTGTTGGAGATAGTCCGGCAATAGGGAAAGACGCTCGTAATATGGCAAGATTGCGTGCGATGCGTGGTCTTTGAAGGTTGTGTGCCAAATTCCGACTAGTGCCAACATAATCGGCATATTCGTAATACTTGGCTCGTTCTCAAAATGGAGGTCCATTTCCTCGGCTCCCTCCAATAGAGCTTCAAATTCCTCATAACCTAAGCCCATCGCAATCGGTAGCCCGACTGCAGACCAAAGTGAGTATCTTCCGCCGACCCAGTCCCAAAATTCGAAAATATTCCCAGACTCAATGCCGAATTCTTTCGCAATGCCTGGATTGGCAGTAGTCGCTAAGAAATGATGACGGAGTGCCTTTGTCTTATTTATATTTAACTTTTTACATAACCAGTCCACTGCGACGTTTGCATTTGTAATTGTTTCAGCTGTCGTGAAAGTCTTCGATGCCAGGATAAAGAGAGTTTTTTCAGGGTCAACCTTTTGGAGTTTTGAGTCGAGATCCGACACATCGAGATTAGACGCGAATAGCACTTGAGGGTCATTACTTTTTTTAAGCGTGGAGTAAACCAATTTGGGACCTAGATCTGACCCGCCGATTCCAATATTGATAACGGTATTAATTACTTTTCCGGTGGCACCAAGAATTTTTTCGGATCGAAATCCGTGACAAAAAAGCTGCATTTTTTCAAGAGTTTTTTGAATCAGTCCTTGCTCTTTAGAAAGTGAGTTATCACGAAGCCGATTTTTGTTGTGTCGAAGAGCAGTATGTAGAGCGGCCTTATTTTCTGTAACGTTTATTTTTTTACCGTCAAACATTGCCGTTATTTGCTCTTTTAAATGCGCTTTCTCGCCTAGTTTTAGGAGCAAATTCAGCGCTTTATCATCTATTTGATTTCGAGAGTAATCTAGGTATAGGCCTCCTAATTTAAGGTGGAATTGTTCACTACGATTTGGATTTTTTTTGAAAAGTAATTCAATAGACTCAAGCTTTGGGTCTTTGGCGTGTTCTTCCAAATTTTTCCAGGTTTCTGAAGTACAAAGTCTGGGCATATGGTTAAAAGAGATTTTTGAGTCGTTTAGATTAGTAAATCCTAGTCCAACTATACTACCCGCTTTAAAAGCGGGCAGTCATATAATTCGGCTGACTTTAGAATTCTTTATTATGAAGAAATAAAATTTTTTTACCCTTAAGAAGTGCAAGATTTTAGGTTGTTCAAAATGTATCTTTAAATTAGTTAAAACAGTTTTTATACGCTTTTGAATATCGCTGCTATTCCCTGACCGCCACCAATGCACATTGTGACAAGTGCGTGTCGCCCTTTTGTTCGATTTAGCTCGTAAAGTGCTTTGATAGTTATGATTGCACCAGTGGCTCCAACCGGATGTCCAAGGGCAACAGCCCCCCCATTTGGGTTAGTTCTTTGCGGGTCAAAGTTAAGGCTTTGTGAAACAGCACATGCCTGTGCGGCGAAAGCCTCGTTGGATTCAATAATATCGATATCATTGATATTCAGCTTTGCCCGTTCTAGTGCTGATTTGACAGCGGGAATGGGGCCCAGACCCATAACCCTTGGATCAACCCCGGCGTGTCCATAGCTAACTAATTGGGCAAGGGGTTTGACTCCGCGACGCGCGGCTTCTTCTTTATCCATGAGTACCAGGGCTGCCGCGCCATCGTTGATCCCTGAGGCGTTACCCGCGGTTACCGTCCCTTCTTTTTTAAACACGGCTCGTAGCTTGGTCAAGCTTTCCATGGAGACATCGGCTCTGACATGCTCATCCGTATCAAACATTCGCGTGCTCCGGCCATGTTTAACCTCAACGGGAAGAATCTGTTCCTTAAAGACACCATTTTCAATCGCTTTAGCCGCTCTTTGGTGTGACTCTAAAGCAAATTTATCTTGTGTTTCACGACTCAATTCATACTCGGACGCGACATTTTCTGCAGTGACTCCCATGTGCATTCCTTCGAAAGGGTCTGAGAGTGCTCCGACCATCGAATCAACGATGGCTTGATCCCCCATTTTTGCACCCCATCTGGCGGAAGGTAACCAATAGTTGGAACGACTCATCGACTCGCCCCCTCCAGCCACAGTGATTTTCGCATCTCCTAGTTTGACCATTTGCGCAGCCGTTATGATTGCTTGCAAGCCCGTCCCGCAGAGCCTATTTACAGTTAGCGCTGGCACCTCTTTAGGTATGCCTCCATTCATACTGGCCACTCTAGCAAAGTACATATCTTTAGGCTCTGTATGTATGACGTTTCCAAATACGACGTGCCCTACATCTTTAGACTCAGTGTCAGCTCTTTTTAGCGCTTCCTCGATGCATTTAGATGCCAAGTCCGTTGGTGCTATGTCTTTTAGAGACCCGCCGTAATCTCCGATCGCTGTTCTCACGCCTGAAACTACTACTACTTCCCGATCATTCTCCATTATTTTCCTTTAATTTATGATGTATTTCTCGATCTAGGCTGCTTTTCGATCGCTGAGATGTTAGGTTCCTTATCTATCGCGATGATGCGCTGGAAAGGTTTTAATACGACAGTGTCTAATGTTGGTATTGAGTATAAATAATTTGATACTTTTTTGCCTAACAACCATTTTGATTATCCTGCTTATTCTTCATTTTGCTTGAAGCGAATAATTTGAGTCCTATCCCTTTTTGTCGGTCGGCCTTTGTGACGAGGACTGTGAAGTTCTTTTTCTAATTTAAGCTGCTCGTTGATTTCATGTCGTCGCTCTTGGCTTTTCGAAGACTCTTCGTATAGGTTTTTTGCTAATTCTGCCGACAAACGTTGTAAGGATAGCCCCATGATTTCTATTTCCCATGTGAACGGAGACAACTGGATGCTAAGTCGATTCCCAACTTTGATTTGCTTTGAAGGTTTAGTGCGATCACCATTAACTTTAACCCTACCAATTGTGACAGCATTAGCAGCAAGTGCCCGCGTTTTGAAAAACCGGGATGCCCATAGCCACTTGTCCACTCGGATTTGTGACTCATTGCTCATTATTAATCCTCATGAAATTGAGTAATGGGTGAAATTTAATAACTAGTTAACAGCATCACTTGGTTTTTGTATTGTTTCTCCACTCCGGTTGGAGAAGATCCTGTCAACTCCTGATGATGAATATATATATTTTTTTCCGCAAAATTCACAAGTAATGTCTACTGAATCTTGTTCCGCTAGAATTGATCGTGCTTCCATCTCTCCCAGCGATTGGAGCATTTGTTCGGTTCTTTCCTCCGAACAAGAGCAGGAAAAATCAATTTTTTGTTCTTCAAAAATGCGAATCGTTTCTTCGTGGAATAATCTTCTCAGTATGTTTTTTGGATTTAGCGTTAGTAACTCTTCGTCTGTGATTGTAGATGCTAGTGTTGTAATTCGGTTCCAGGCTTCCGACTCAGCATCATAAGTTTTCGGTAGTTTTTGAAGCAGGATACCTGCTATTTTCTGATCATCGGACGCGAGCCAGAGTCGCGTCGTCAGTTGTTCGGATTTTTCCATATAATTTTCCACAGCTTCTTGTATGGATTTTTCACCGACCTCTACTAATCCCTGATAAGGCTGTCCCGACTCCCTTGGTGTTATTGTCACGGCGAGAACCCCATTGTTTAAAAGATGAGTATCTTTTTGGTTAATCTCATCATTATTTTTCCACTTAGCCATAGCCCTGAAGGTGCATGAATTTGTGGTTTCTGAGATTAACAATTGCAGTTTAGATTTACCTTTGAATTGAATCGCTAGAGTTCCATCTATTTTTATGGTTGCAGATAGGAGTATCGTAGCGGCAGTTATCTCTCCTAATAAGGTTCTGATCGCAGGCGGATAGGCTCGACGTTTCAATACGCTTTGCCAAGAGCTATCTAAACTTACAATTTCTCCGCGTATATCTGAGTTTTCAAACACAAATCGCTGCAGTGTATTACCCACTAATTCATCCTGCCTCTCTTTTATATAGTCGGTAGCGCTCTGAACGGTCTCCTGCACGCCCACCTTCCCAAAGCAAGGACCAAGGCAGTCCAATGTCATTAGGGGCGCCCCACCGGTCTTGGTAAATGAGATAGTCACAACTGTGACCATCGTTTTCTAAATAAACTTTTGTCGTCTTTATGTTTCCATAATAGTGAATTAGCCCTCTCTGGGCTGGCCCTACTTGAGCGATAACACAGTTGTGAATCGGATCTATGTGCATCATCATTGAGGTGATCATCGGCGCATATGTTTTTCTTTCATCAACCCAATCAAAAAGAAGCATTACGGTTATGACCCATCCGAACGTTAGATTTATAGCCCATATGAGTACGGATCTCTCCGGTCGACGTTTTATATTGAATAATAAAATAAACCAGGCTGTCGAAATCAAGCCTGCAAAAATCACTTCGAGGTGTCTGTTGTCGGCGTTATATCCCGGCTGGAGTTTTAAAAGGTGTTCAGATAGTTCGCGTGGTATTCCGAAATACGAGGCTGAGAAATAAACCCATGCTGTGATGGTAAACAAAACCGCAGTCATTACGGCGAACCAATAAAGAATATTCCCACTAGCTCTGGGTATGCGCCCAGCGGCCATTGATCCAATTAATGCGAATGGCAGCAGGATCGGCGTCAGTCCGGACTCTTTATTGATTTCGGTGAAGGTTAACACCAACGTAATTGCCGCCCAGAGAAAAAGGGGCAATTGCAGTTCTTTGCGTTTCAGACCATCACGTCCAGCAATCCATAGCGACCAAAATACAAAAATCCAAGTGGGCCATGTAAACCAGGGAAATACGGAAATTGGGTACACGATATTGTCAAACGTTGGAGGCCTGAATGGATTAGTTATGGCCTTTGAAAACAAATAAATCCAATTATCGACAAATGACGGATCATTCACGTAGAGAGTAAGTAACCAAATTCCAGTGAGGCCTAAGACTACGAAAGTGCTGATTAGAAGGGATTTCGCAAATCTCAAACCGCGATACCGGAAATTTATCGTTGATATAAAAAAAATTGTAAGAAGTGGGATAACGATGTTGTGTGCTGGAGCGCCAAATTGAATAATGGAGAAACCTACGCCCATCCATAGCCCGCCTTTTATTGAAAGACGCGGTGCTGCAGTCAGGCCGTAGAAGAAGACGGCGAGCCCGGAGATGAGAAGAGGTGCTGTTGAAATCTGGTGGGATTTGATTAACAGTCCTACAGTGCCAAGAAGTAGAAGGGGAGCAAGCCAAGATTGACCCTCTCCCCAAAGTTCTCTTCCAGCAAGCCCTGTAAATATAAATGCAGACAGTAGCCAGACAGACATCGTCAATCTAGCGGCATCATGAGGTGATAAAACTGAGCTTGTCAGTTCAATTACCGCTAATGCTGATCCGTAAAATAGAGGGCCGGCAGCGGTGTCACTATGTAGATTGATGAAGTCAAAATAGAAATTTCCGGTATTGAATTGTGAGAGTAAGCCTATGAGTATCGCTTCCTCTGATTTCCAGGGGGCGTGCCCGACAAGACCAGAAAACGACCATATGAGGCAAATTAATACGGTCACTACAACTGGATGGCTCGTTATAGCTTCCGCGATTTTTTCATGTCTAAAGAAATTGCCTGGACTCAACATTTTAACTTTATTTATTTTTTATCTTTTAAGTTGAACTTGTAATGGTTAAGGCACTGATTAATTGAAAAAGGCAGCTCCAGGCTGCCTTTTTCAATTAATCAGTGCTAACAACAGAGGATCGTTATTTCCCGGCTTTCACTCCTAAGTTGGCATACTTCTTTTTAAATCGCTCAACTCTTCCGGCAGTATCCACTATTTTTTGTTTTCCGGTATAGAAGGGATGACAGACTGAGCAAACCTCTATCGAAATATCTTTTCCGCTGGTTGAGCGTGTGTTAAATACTTCCCCACAACTGCAAGTCACTTTAACTTGAGCGTAACTTGGATGAATATTAGCTTTCATTGTGATGTCCTAATGTTGTTGCAGCGGATTTTGCGCCGCACACTTAATAAATATAGTGGAATTTAAAATAGGGCGTGATTATGGTCGAAAAACACCAATTTGACAAGAATTGGATTGTTTCTAGTGCTACCCCTTTTTCATACTATCAAAAAATTCATCATTATTTTTCGTTGCTTTTAGTTTTCCAGTTAGGAATTCTGTCGCCTCTAACTCATCCATTGGGTAGAGAAGTTTTCGTAAGATCCAGACTTTTTGTAAGATCTCTGGTTCAAGTAAAAGCTCTTCTTTACGTGTTCCTGAGCGGTTTACGTTAATCGCTGGATAGATCCGTTTCTCTGTCATGCGTCGGTCAAGGTGTATTTCCATGTTGCCTGTACCTTTGAATTCTTCATAGATCACGTCGTCCATCCTCGATCCTGTGTCGATGAGGGCTGTTGCTATGATAGTGAGCGAACCTCCTTCTTCGATATTTCTCGCTGCGCCGAAGAACCTTTTGGGCCGCTGGAGTGCATTCGCATCGACACCACCTGTTAATACCTTACCAGAGGCCGGTGCTGTGGTGTTGTAGGCGCGTGCAAGTCGCGTAATTGAGTCCAGAAGGATTACAACGTCTTTTTTGCTCTCAACGAGGCGTTTCGCTTTTTCCATAACCATCTCTGCAACTTGAACGTGTCTTGTTGCAGGTTCATCAAATGTTGAGGAAACGACCTCACCCCTTACTGAACGTTGCATTTCAGTGACTTCCTCGGGTCGCTCATCGATTAGCAGTACGATCAGGTATACATCAGGATAGTTGGATGCAATTGAATGGGCGATATGCTGAAGCATGACTGTTTTTCCGCTTTTCGGGCTCGCCACTAGCAGTCCCCTTTGACCCTTCCCAACGGGTGCAATGATATCAATGATCCTGCCAGTTAAATTTTCATCAGACTTTATGTCTCTCTCCATTTTTAATCTGTCAGTTGGAAAGAGTGGTGTTAAGTTTTCAAAAAGCGTTTTGTGCTTGCTGTTTTCTGGAACCTCGTCGTTGACCTTGTCCACTTTAACAAGCGCGAAGTAACGCTCCCCCTCTTTGGGAGTTCTAATTTCGCCTTCAACGGAGTCCCCTGTGTGGAGATTAAATCTTCTGATCTGGGATGGGCTAATGTAAATGTCATCTGGACCCGCTAAATAAGAGGTGTCAGGTGAACGAAGAAAACCAAAACCGTCAGGAAGTACCTCTAATGTACCTGAACCTGAAATGCTTTCTCCTTTCTTTGCTTGATCCTTCAAGAGGGCAAACATGAGGTCTTGCTTGCGCAGACGGTTAGCGTTTTCAACCTTGTTCGTTATCGCCATTTCAATGAGTTCACTGATGTGAAGCTCTTTTAAGTCAGATAGATGCATAGATTAAGTAAAGATAGGAAAGGGGGGAGGGAGGAGGCGATGCCAATGGTCTTCGCCGGATGTGAAAATTATATATTACTGTCAATAAATGATGTTAGCTGAGACTTAGAGAGCGCACCAACCTTTGTAGCTTCTGCATTTCCGGATTTAAACAACATAAGAGTCGGAATGCCTCGAATACCAAATTTAGGTGGGGTGCCTTGATTCTCATCGATATTAAGTTTCGCAATTTTCAATTTTCCTGAGTATTCGGAGGCAATTTCGTCAAGGATCGGAGCAATCATTTTGCAAGGACCACACCACTCGGCCCAATAATCAACTAGTACAGGTAGATCTGAATTTAAAACTTCGTTTTCGAACGAATCGTCCGTCACGTGATGAATTTGTTCGCTCATTTTATGGAATCCAATATTGGGGGTTTGAAAGAATTATTTTGCCTTAAAGGGTTAGGCCTGATTTCTGCAGGTCCTATCTAAAGCTAACTGAAATATATCCTAGAATCCAGATTATAAAACATCTTTTTAAATTCTGTATCCGTATATTGATATTCTATAGGTTTTTTGATCCGAATATCATAATATTCATAATTACCCTGCCAAATGCGATAGTAACTTTGGTAAAATACTGGGGTAGACATCAATTTAAAATATTTAAGGTTTTTCAATGACTTATGTTGTAGTAGAGACTTGTATCAAGTGCAAGTGGACAGACTGCGTGGACGTCTGTCCAGTTGACTGTTTTCGAGAAGGTCCAAATTTTTTAGTAATAGACCCCGACGAGTGTATAGATTGCACGTTATGCGTCGCAGAGTGTCCGGAGGAGGCGATTTATGCAGACGATGACGTACCAGAAGATCAAAAGGATTTCATTGAATTAAATGCTGAACTTGCCAAGGAGTGGCCATCAATCACCGAGCGTAAAGATGCTCCAGCTGACGCTGCTGAGTGGCAAAATAAACCCAACAAGCGACACCTCTTAGAGAGGTAAATCTGTCTCCGAGATAAGCCGCGGCTTATGAGAGAAAATCTAGCCCACGAAAAAGTTTGGCCGCATCAACTGGTCGATACGCTCGCTAATCGGATTCTTGGAAGTTCGAACTCCGTTAGCAATGACTTTTCGAATAGCGTTGTTGTATTACCCTCTTTAGCTGTAGCCTCAGTCGTTTCCCGTAGACTCATGACTTTGGCGAGCTCGGGGTTAATTCTTCCGGAATTTACAACTTTTGACTCATGGTCACGTAAAGTTTCTCAGCCGTTTGAAACAGAAACTAAGCGGTACTATGAGCTATTAATTTATCAAGAGCTCGAGAAGTATCAATGGTTAGATCGGGGAAATAACTGGAACCTTGCTGTTGACATGACCCAGTTAATAGGCGAGCTCGATTTATATCAATCAGATCTGGTTTTGGATTCAGAGAACTTAGACAGTCAATTCAACCAGGCATATCAGACTTGTTCGCACAAACTCGTTAGTTTTGAGTCGAAATTACTTTTTGATATTTGGCATGCTATGACTGGAGTCAAAGGTGGTAGAGCCTCAGAGCAAGTCGCCTACCGTTTTAGGCTCGCGTGTTTGGCTCGAACCGAAGGTCGACGACTTTATGTTGTGAAATATCCAGACTTTAGTCCGGCAGAGCAGTTTTTTATTGAGAGTTATGCCAGCCGAAACCCTGTGCTAGTGCTAGATGCAAACATTAGTTGTTCGATTGAATCAGTCAAGGCTAACTTTTGCAGAGCAGCTTTTCAAAGTGGCGATTTTAACTCGGAAGCATCTGACGTACAAAAGGAACATCCCAAGATAGACCCCTGGAAACCAGTAGTTAAATACTACTCTGCGGTCAGCTTGGAGCAGGAGGTTCGGGCAATTCAACTAAAAATTCAGCAATGGCTTAATGCTGATTTGACTAAGATTGCAATCGTTCCTTTTGATCGGAAGGTTGCTCGTCGTTTAAGAGCCTTATTGCAGCAATCGAAAATTCTCGTGCAAGACGAATTTGGCTGGAAAATGTCTACTACCGCAGTTGCCGCGATATTGAGCGAATGGCTTGCTTTGATAGCGTGTGACTTAGAGATAAGGCAATTAATTTCTTTCTTAAATAGACCAGGGATAGCGCGTATGCCGGGAGCTACTCAACTCCGGTTAAGTTTGGAAAAGTCCTTTAAGAAAGATAAACGTTGGGATGTGGACTTTGAATTAGAAAGCCAGACCAATCAAGGTGCAACTAAGGCCCGAGAGATTTTACTGCTAATCCAAGGTGCAAAGCACCAGCTTGAATACCCGAAATTTAGGACTCATCGAGATTGGACTGTGGCGGTGCTCTTGAGTCTTGAGTCCGTTGGTGTCCAGAGTGTTCTCGAGCGGGACGCAGCTGGGGAGCAACTGTTGGACCTATTGCGATCAATATCAGTGGAGCTAAATTCCCTAGGTCGAGTCGTTGATTTTAAAGACTGGTTCGAATGGTTGAAAGCTCAACTCGAGGTTAATACTTTTAGGGACTCTGAGATAGAAAGTTCGATCTGTTTCACCACCCTTAAAGCGGCACGAATGAGAAGTTTTGATGGAATTATTTTTGCCGGTGCAGATGATGTGAACTTTCCTTTATCAGAGGTCCAAAGTACGCACTTTACGGATGGTGTGAGAGAGCAACTAGGCCTAAGAACAACCGATCACTTTATGCACATTGAAAAGGTCGGTTTAATCGAAAGTTTACTTGGTAACCAAAACATCTTAGTCACATGGCAAAAGCAAAAAAATAACGAGCATAATTTATTAAGCCCATGGTTTGAAAATTTTCGTATACAACATGCAATTCATTGGGGTGGGGATCTGATGGATGAGGAGCTTGAGCTTAGCGTTCGTCTTTTTGAGCAGCAGCAAAGGCTTTTGCAAAACAAGCATGAACGGCTAGATAGGCCAGCTATTGGAATGACGGCATCAGAGTTGCCAGAGCGTATATCCGTTAGTGGCTATCAAAGCTTACTGGATTGTCCGTACCAGTTTTTCATCCGTCACGTGCTTAGAAGTAGGGAGCCAGATGCCCTTGACATCGATCCGAAAAAGCGTGAAATGGGTAATGTTCTGCATGAAGTGCTCGAGAAGTTTCATAAGAAATATCCGACGTGCTCTGAAGTAGGTTTAGATATTCTTCATAAATCAATGATGAAAATTGCTCGGGAGACTTTCGCCTCCACCGTTGGGTCGAAAGGGGTCGTGCACGGTTGGTCGAACCGCTTTCGTGGTTTGTTTAGTAAATATCTTGAATGGCAGATGGAATGGGAGCAGTCGGGTTGGACCATTGCGGAGACCGAAACAACATATGAAAAATCGTTCTCGACAAGAGCTGGAATATCCAGAGTATTTTACGGTCGGGTTGATCGAGTTGATGAAAGGGATGCACGGCGGATGGTGGTTGACTATAAATCTCAGAGCCCAAATGTGTTGAAAAAACTTCTGAGTTTGGCAAGAGAACATATCCAGCTGATATCGTACATTTCAATCCAGTCCGAGAGTCATCGTGGCGCAATGTATTTGTCGTTGGATAAGAAGTCAGTCAGTGAAGTCGGTCTAGATGTGGGAGATATCGATTACTTCGTTTCTGAGCATATGAACCGTTTAGCGAACCTCTTTAGCGATATGGAAGAAGGAGTAGCATTGCCAGCAAACGGTGACTCTAACGCATGTCAATATTGTGACGTAAGGAGTGCGTGCCAAAAAGGGGTGTCATGGCGCCCCCAATGATTAAGGGTTTTGACGATAAGGCGTCTATATTGGACCCGCGTAGCGACGTAATTGTAGACGCGTGTGCGGGTTCTGGAAAAACCTGGTTGTTGACGTCTAGAATCATTAGGGCGCTATTGCTTGGTGCGAAGCCCTCTGAAATATTGGCGATTACCTTCACGAGAAAGGCCGCTCGCGAGATGAGCGCCCGATTGACCGATTGGTTAAAAACACTGTCCACGAGCTCCGATGAAAAAATCAGAGTATTTCTTGTGGAGCGGGGGATCGCTTCCAGTGATTTGGATCGGTATGTCTCTAAGGCTCGAATCTTGTATCGAGAGTATTTAGCCACTCCATCAGGTGTGAATATCAACACATTTCATGGTTGGTTTTTTCAAATTATTCAGTTTGCTCCGTGGTCGGTTCAATCGGGCCGTGGTAAAGAATTGTTGGAGAGCGAAGAAGTTATTCTTCGGGAGTCTTGGGAATTATTTTTTAAAGATCAGACGCCAAGCGAGGATATAAACGATGTCCTATATTGGTTATACGATAATTTTGAGTTGCATAATTCGCATAAAGTAATTAATCAATTTGTGAGTAACAGATTAGATTGGTGGGCTCATAAAGAGACCTTTGACACGTCAGGCATCTTGTCATTATGGCGGAGTAGGCAAGGCCAAAACCCTCTGAACGAATTAGTGCGTAACCGAGTGATCATGGGCAGTCTTCCGCAATTTAAAAATTTACTCATAAAAAATAATTTACCTAGTGAGCTTAAGAAATTAAATGTGTTTGAGATGGTCTCGTTAGCCAATGACCCCGTTGCCTGGTTTTCTTCGCTTAAAAAACTACTGAGCCCTGAGCGACGAGCGACCGGTGCCATGAGAGAGCGAATGGGAGATAGTAGCGCTGAAGAATACGTTCACCTTTATAGAGAAATTAAAGATGAGGTTGGTCAGATTGATATTAATCGAACTCAGTGGATAGCTGATCAGCTTGACTTCGCAGTAAAAATCATTGGAGACCGTTTGATCGACATTTTTCAGAGTATTAAAAATTCCTCCCAAGTGATGGATTTTTCAGATCTGGAGTGGATGGTTAGATCAATGTTGCTGGATGATGATCAGGCAGATTTTGTGTTGCACCGTTTGGATTCGCGTTATACCCATTTATTGGTTGATGAGTTTCAAGATACTAACCCTATTCAATGGACTATTCTTAAGTCTTGGATAGATGCGTCGGTTCAGGCGGGAACGCCAATGAAATTATTTTTTGTCGGGGATCCAAAGCAGTCTATTTATCGTTTTAGACGTGCTGAACCGCGTTTATTTGAGGTGGCAGAGAAGCTAATCGTTGATGAGTTAGGTGGGCGGAAAGTCACTCAGAATCAAAGTTATCGTAATTCTCCTGGGATTACAGAACTAGTCAATCAGTATTTTTCAAAAGAGAATATTGATTTTATGGAGCAACACTCAGTGCATCTATCATTAGCGTCGGAGATTGAGCTATTCCCATTAGTCGGTGGCGTTGAAATGCCGGCGAATGCCAACCAACTCGACGGTCCCCTTTGGAGAGACCCGCTGGTATGTAGTAGATCGGAGCATACAGATCAACCTCATTTTAAAGAAGGACTAATTATTGGCGGAAAAATACTTGAATTAATGAGGTCAAAGGGTGTTAGTGATCAGGGTAAATTAAGGAACATAGCTTATTCAGACATTCTCATTCTCATTAAGAAACGAACGCATTTAAAAGATTATGAAGATGCATTCAGAGCGCTTGGTATCCCATTTTACAGCCAACGAAATGGAGCCTTACTAGACACTCCAGAGATCCAAGATATCATTTCGTTACTTCAATTTATAGCGAATCCACACGTGGATTATCATCTGATTAATGTGCTGAGTTCACCGATATTCTCGTTAGGAGATATTTTTTTAAAGAACTTTATTCATAGAGGACATCAATCTATTTGGGAATTCTTGTCGGAGGGGGTTAGTCACTCCAAGTTTTCCGCTCATGCGACCGAAGCTACAAATTTTATGTCGTCTTGGATCGCGAGTTCAGAATATCTTCCGGTGCATGATTTGCTAGATATGATTTACGGAGATTTAGATTTAATCAACCGGTATGCTGGCCAAGTATTACCGGATATTGCCGAACGTATACGGTCCAACTTATCGGCATTTTTGGAGTACACACTGGACTTTTCTGCCGGTAGATACCCAAGTTTAACGCGCTTTCTTGACGAAGTTCGTCACTTGCAAGACCTGAAAGGTAAGGGTCCAGGAGAGGGTTTACAAACCGACTCAATAGACGTTATTCGTATTATGACCATTCATGGTGCCAAAGGACTTGAGGCGCCGATCGTGTTCCTAGCTGACGCAAACGCTAAACCAGACTCCGAAGGTTGGGATTGTTTGGTGGACTGGACACCGGGTGGAAGAGAGCCTAATCATTTCTCCGTATATGGTGGTAAAGACATGCGTGGGAAAAGCCGGTCTAGCCTGTTCGAGCGACACCAGCTATTAAGTGAGGAGGAAGAATCGAATTTGCTTTACGTATCAATAACACGAGCCAAACAAGCCTTTTTTATATCGGGCGTCGCGCGAGGAGAAGGTAGATGTGAGTCGTGGTATTTTCGTTTGAAGGATGCTATTGATAATTGTCGTCTTAAAAGTGGACTTAATCCTCTATCTGGCACGAATGTGCCACACCGAAAAACTGATAGCGATACTCACTTAAAAAAAAATTCGGATACAGATCAGAGTGTGGCTCCGGTTGGAGTAAGACGCTCAACCCATAAAAGCCGCGAGATCGATTTTGGGACTTTAGTGCATAAGATGCTTGAGATCGTCACTGCCGGAAATCAGGAGGTTGGTAAGGATGAGCTGAGAAGAATGGTGGGTCTAGATTTCGCCGACTTTGATTTGGCTTGGGATGTCGCTTTCAAAATCTTAAATAGTCCACAGTTACAAAGTTTTTATAAACCAACAGAGTTTTTAAAAGCTCAAAACGAAGTGGCCTATGTCAACATTCGTGGCGATGTGAAGAGGATCGATCGTCTTGTGCATTTTAATGAAGAAATATGGGTCCTCGATTATAAG
>Ga0315320_10002811_pt1 | contig 14343 bp, 9 predicted proteins | sample M140m21515metaG_FD_203458 | JGI IMG/M metagenome (GOLD analysis project Ga0315320, IMG submission 203458) | Ammonia-oxidizing marine archaeal communities from Monterey Bay, California, United States - M1 40m 21515 | ecosystem: Environmental > Aquatic > Marine > Coastal | place: USA: California... | reverse complement strand
ACCTACACCCATATTATCATAGGCTGCATCATTATTGTCGCCGTGATCGTCGACCAATTGAGGCACGGGTCACCCGAATGGTTCTTTCGGATGTTTCGAAATCAAAACAGAGCGTGATACAGATCGTTACCGCACCTTTTTCCACTCGCCTCAAACAGCATTACGGCGTGCCAACACATCCGCGGTGGCTACAATGAACGGCGTTGATACACAGATTGATGCTCCGCGCACCTCATCCATAACTTCCACTGACAAACTACACAAAGACTGACTGACACCTTCACCACAAAAAACTCACACCGGTTCGCGCCCAATCAACACAGCGAACCAGCCTATCCTGCAAATTCATGAAGGTGATTTGCTCGTGGAAGCCTCCGGTCATTTTCTTCTCGTATTGAGCGTTGGATAACGTTGACCGATGACACAGAGCATGCAGAATGCAGTGCAAATTTGACATAATGCAAACGCGGAACATCACCACATAATGCAGGACAGAGCATTGCGGGACAGAGCATTGCGGGACAGAGCATTGCGGGACAGAGCATTACAGAACAGCGCATTGTGTGACCAGACACAGCACTGATCTTAAACAGGGGTTATGCACCATGAATAAAACAACTCTACGAATCATCGGATTCACGACATGGGTCGCGCTCACAGCACTGCTGGTCGCAGGCATGCGAAATGAGCAGCAACGAGTAACCACTGAATCTGACAAATCACTGAAAAACTACCTGTTTGGCCAGCAGGACGAAGTCCCTGTAAGCGTTCCTGCCGGAGCGCTACGATTGCATGATCCCGTTTTTCTTCAGCAGGCAAATGGCTCTTGGATACAAGTTGGCTTTGTACAGGAGATCAATCGCGTTGCTGCCGAATCAGGCAGCACCTCTTCATCTGCCATTTTGAATTGGCATTCCTCTCAGATCAAGGCAACCGACTGCCGTTTCATTCTTTACCGCAACCGCGGCCGATTGGAGGATGTAATCGCAACCATGCTTCCGCCCGCCACGCGGGCAAAGATCCAAGAGCGTTTGGAAGCCACAATGAAACAGCACGGCGAGGAATTATCAAATGCTTTTGTCCCATTGGTCCAAGACAGCCTAAAAAGGTCGCTGCCGATCATTGAAACTGAACTTCGCCTATCTGTCCGCCGCCATCGCGGTGAAATAGAAGCCTTGGGTGACCGTTGGAACGATGAGGTGGTTAGCCAACGCCTGGTTCCTCTCGCCCGCCGCGAGATTGTTCCCATTGTGAGAAAACACGGTCAACCCACGGCGGAAGATATTGGTCGCGAATTATGGGACCGCGCGTCGATCTGGTCGTTCGGTTGGCGTGCCGCATATGACGGATTGCCTCTTGTTCCACGAAAAGATCTGGTGCGAGAAGAGTGGACCCGTTTCGTCGAGGATGAAGCGATCCCGATTTTCGAAGGGCGGATGGATGACATCGTCACCAGCATCCAGAGAATTGTCGCTGATGTAGCTGCCAACCCGGAAGTTCGAAAAGAACTAACCGATGTTGCGATCGTGATCGCGAACGATCCGGAAGCCCAAAAACTGGTACGACAAATCCTGAAAGAATCTTTAGTCGACAATCAGCAACTCAAGGATTCATGGAAAGAGGTATGGAACAGTGACCAAGCACGCAAAGCATTCAATTTAGCTGGCGATAAACTGGAGCCTGTGATACGCAAGATTGGCGACGACCTGATCGGATCACGTGAACTTGGTATCAATCCAAATTTTGCCAGAGTTCTACGAAGTCAAATTTTAGGCAAGGACCGACAATGGATCGTCGCCATTCCAAATCAAGGAGACGACTCCACACCAATGCCGCAGATTGAAACTTCAACAGAGGCAATGCCTTATCCCGTCGTCTACCTTGCCAATCCGGAAAACATGCAACTTGCAATCACTGATGCAAAGGTAACCACTGCTGGCGGATCGAATCACGACAAGAACGCTGATTCCGTGGAGGCAAACGCGAAATGACAACGAAACCTTCTGCTGAGCCCCCCTCGAACAGCACTGAACCATCGGCTCCCAAATCGCTGCATTTGAACCACCTGAAAATAAAAGCAGGTGATCGCGAACTATTAGCTGAAACAGATTTAACGATCACTGCGGGCAAGATCACCGTGATCGTGGGCGGAAGCGGAGCCGGAAAATCGGTTCTGCTACGTACACTTGCCGGTTTGCTTCCCAACAATGGCCCAGTCATCAAATGGGATGGAAAAATCGAAAGTGGACATGTGTCCCAAACGACATCCGCACCCGAAGTTGAACCTGAAAGCAACTCTGACAAAGATAACCAAGGCACTACATCCGCTGCTGAAACCATCCCAACGATTCTACCGCGCATCGGCATCGTGTTTCAGCAATTTGCACTGTTTGATGAATTGTCACCAACTGAAAATGTCCAATTCGCACTCGATCACCGCAACGACCGAACCCGGACTTCTGGTCAAACATCACGGCAATGGCTAGAAGAACTGGGGGTACCAGCCAAGACTCCCGTGGCTGCATTGAGCGGGGGGCAAAAACAACGGTTGGCAATCGCTCGCACGCTTGCTGCAAACCCTGACATCATCCTTTATGACGAACCAACATCGGGCCTGGATGCAGCCAGCGGTGGAAAAGTGGCTGAGTTGATTCGCCACACACATGACACCTACCACCGAACCAGCATCATTGTCACCCATGACTACGAGACACTGATCCCGATTGCGGACGAAGTCTTGCTGCTGGACAGTGAGACCCGCCTATTGGTTCCCGTCCCCCGTCAGAATTGGCCCCAAATTCCGACGCGGATGAGACCCGTACAACTCTCCGAAACTCCAAGCAGTCCGCCGACCTTGGCTCAGCAGAGCACGTCAAAACTCGACGCGTTCCTGAGACAAACCGGTTCAACCGTGGTTGCAGCGGTCAGGCTTCCGTACGACCTGCTGCCTCTGTTCCCGCGTCCTCGCTGGGGCCTGCGTTTCTTTGCTCATTACCTGCGGTTGGTAGGCGGTGTATCTGCGTGGATTTATCTGATCCTTGCAGGGCTGATTGTTGGATTCACAGGAACTTATTTCACATTCCGATTTCTTCCGTTTCGGCTCTACACTCAACCTTTATTGATTGATGAGCTGTTGTCATCGATTGGCTTTGCACTCTACCGCATTCTCGTTCCTGTGCTGGCAACCATTCTGATTGCGGCACGTTGTGGAGCAGCGGTCGCAGCTGATGTCGGCGTGAAACAATATGGGGGACAGATTGATGCGATGCGAACACTCGGAGTAAAGCCAAGACTCTACCTACTGATTCCAATTGTGCTGGCCTTCATGCTGGCAACGCCAATTCTGGAATGGATGGCCTTCACGTCTGCTCGCTTCATCAGCATGCTCAGCTTCACAGCAACACACCCGAATGTCGGGCCTTTTTTCTGGGAACAGCATTTCTATCGGAACCTGCTCACTTCGGACGGGGGCTGGCCCCAAGGCTGGGGATGGGTGATGCTAAAGAATCTGGCGTGTGGTATTGGAACCGGTGCGATCGGTTTTTATCGTGGCTTGGCTCCAAAACAATCCGCCAGTGACGTGAGCGACGCAATCACGTCCACGGTATTATGGACCACTTTGTATGTATTGCTGGTTCACTTCATCATTGCCTTGATTGAATTCTAGCAACCCACCTCATCTCCTCAGGAAATCAGCGCATGGATAAAAAAGCAAAAAAACGACTCAATGTCATTAACAAGAAACTGCAAACCCTGCGACCACGATTGTCAGGCTCACGAGAACAAGCGGACGACGCCGAAGAGCTGAAAGCCCTGGAAGACGAAATCACCAGCCTGGAAGAAGAAGCCGCCAAGTTAAAGGCTTCCTGAGAGCCGCAGAACTTTCAGCCGAGAAAGCAGGTCACCGCGTCATTTGCAAGCCTGCATGTCAAGCGTCGCTAGGACCATGACGACAATGCAGACTCACTCACCCAAACTGGTTCGCTAGCTTCAAAGTGAACCAGTTGTTCTGTGTGTGGATGCCTGAACGAGAGACGCTGAGCATGAAGGCACATCGGTGGATCCGCCAGCGTCAACGTTTGATTTGCAACACGCTCGCCATCAACAAGATAAGTAGGGTCGCCCAGCACAGGCGTCCCCCTTCCCCACAGATGCAAACGAATCTGGTTCGTGCGTCCAGTTTCCGGAAACGCATGCAGGACAGCCGTGCCATCAGCCAACTGATCCAGGACAAGAAAACGAGTGCGTGATTCCTGACCATCGTGACGGAGTTCGCGCGTTCCCCCTTTCACTGTTTCTTTTGCGATGCGTTCATCACAAGTGAATTGCTGATCAGATGGATGACCAATGCACCGCACCAAGTACTGCTTCTGTACCAGATTCGACTCAAATTGTTGCCGCAAATCGGTTGCCACGCTTCGGGTTCGTGCCAGCACCATGACTCCGGTCGTGTTGGCATCCAGACGGTGCACCAGCCTTAAATCCTCCTGGGGGTAAACCGTCGCCAGCAGTGACGTCAGTGTATTAAGATTGAATCGACCACAGGGATGAACCGGCAAAGGAGCCGGTTTATATACGACAATGAACTCCTGTTCTTCGGCCAAAATCTGAACAGTAGCATCAACCTCAGGTTCAGTAGTGTCGGGAAACAAATGTTGAAACTGCTGCCCGCCTCGCACGATGGCAGCAGGATCAGCACGATCATCACCGAACAGAATATGCCCTTCCGAGAACCACACCTGCCACTGCGATTCACTAACCTGCGGATAGACACTGGTCACACATTCCAACAGTGTTTTCCCATCACATCTAGCCGGCACATTGATTGGTCGAAGATTGTCATAAGGTACGCTGCCAGGCAGTTTTTCCTGTAGCTTTCGCAAATTTTCATTTCGCTGCTGCAGCATCGCGTTCATTGCTTTCCTAACCTCAAACCGCTCAACGAGAGAATGGCCAAATCTCAGTACTACAATTCATTGACATGACAATACCTGAGCCAGCGCAAACAAAACAACACTCTACTCGCTAGCCTGCAAGGGCAGTGGAGTATCCGCCACTCTCTCTGAACAAGGTCTCCATTGCAAGATTTCCCGAAGCATGGACGAAGCGGGCCCGCTCATCAACTGCCCTCATCAACTGCCGCGCAACTGACCGCATCAACAAAAACGCAGCTCGTCCACTTCAACAATCACACAACTGACCTACATAAAAAGCCGCCCAGACGGTCCACGCAAACACCTGCGACAATCATCCACATAAACAACTGCGACAATCACACTACCGGCCACGTCACTGATCAGAAATAGTCTCCAAAACGCTCCCCAAATGGGACCTAACCTGCCTCAGATGATTGATTATTGGCTACCATAGAGTCATGCGACGCACTCACTCCCACCCCATCGGGCGACTCGCCCCCGCCATTGGCATCCTGCTGCTCTTGCTTGCTGCCCCTAGCCGTTTTGCGGATGCTGTCGAACCGGAGACAGCCGCTGTGACGAAGATCGATTTCGCCCGCGACATTCGGTCGATCATCTCAGAGAATTGCGTCTTTTGTCACGGACCTGACGCATCAACTCGCGAAGCTGATTTGCGACTGGATACTCAGGCGGGAATCGAATCTGTCATCGAAAAAGGTTCCGCAGCCAACAGCGAGTTGATCGACAGGTTGATGTCGGATGATCCGGATGAGGTGATGCCACCACCAGAGTCGAACCGATCAGTCAAAACCGACGAGGTCGAACTACTACGTCAATGGATTGACGAGGGTGCTGCCTGGCAAACCCATTGGGCCTTTCGCCCATTGAGCCTGCCAGAGATCCCAACAGCGAAATCGTTAAATCACAAAGACACGGATCGACCACTCAGAAACCCGATCGATCATTTCGTTCGACAAAAGCTGCAAGAAAACAAAATAAAAGCTTCGCCAGAGGCTTCTCGCTCAACTTTGATCCGGCGGCTCTCTCTTGACCTCACTGGGCTTCCCCCGACACCCCAAGCAGTCGATGACTTTGTCACTGACACATCAACGGATGCCTACGAGAAGCTTGTTGACCGATTACTAGACTCCCACGCCTACGGGCAGAGAATGGCTTGGAACTGGTTGGATGCAAGCAGATACGCTGACACCAATGGCTACCAAGGCGACCGAGAACGTACCATGTGGCCTTGGCGGGACTGGGTCGTCGATGCCTTCAACAAGAACCTCGCTTATGACAAGTTCACAACCTGGCAGATCGCTGGTGACCTGCTACCCAATGCGACAATGGAACAGAAACTGGCAACGGGTTTTTCTCGGAACCACATGATCAATGGTGAGGGCGGTCGGATTCCCGAAGAAAATCGCATTGAATACGTGATGGACATGTCAGAAACGGTCGGTACCGTTTGGCTTGGCTTGACTCTGAACTGCTGTCGCTGCCATGACCACAAATATGACCCTCTAAGCAATCGCGATTACTACAGGTTCTTTGGCTTTTTCAATCAATCCCCCGTGACAGGTGCGGGCGGAGATCCGCAAACCGCTCCGAATCTCGCGGTACCAACTGCTCAACAATCCAAACAACTTGTTTCGCTTGCCACCCAGATCGCGCAAGCCGACAAAGACATTGAAGCACTCACCCAACAGTTGGCAACGGGCCAGAGCCAGTGGGAAGCACAGGAACGGGAGCGTCTGGACACCAAACCACGTTGGCAAGCTGCCAAGCCAATCAAAGCGGAAGCAACCGGATCAAAATTATCGATCCTGCCTGACCAGTCGGTGCTTGCCAGTGGGCCTGCCCCGGACACAGACACCTACACCATCGTGACCGAGGTGCCTGAGCAACAGATCACAGCGGTACGCATCGATGCGTTACGGCACGAGTCCTTTCCACGCAACAGCCTTTCCTATTCCGACAGCGGGAACTTTGTGTTGACGGAACTGGAAATACATGTCGTAGGTAGTGATTCAAAAAAAATCGCCCGACTCGAAATCGCATCAGCCGAAGCAACCTTCGAACAGGGATCACTGGCGGTCACGAATGCATTCGATGGAAACAACAGTACCGGCTGGGCGGTTTACGAAGGACGCCATGTCGACCGTGCCCACGCTGCAATTTTTCGTTTGAAAAATCCTCGCGAAATCATGGCAGGCGAGACACTTCAGGTGGTGTTGCGGCACGATTCAGTGCACAAAAAGCACAATCTGGGTCACTTCCTGATTTCGGTCACTAACGAGCCTGAGCCTAAGCTTGCTGAGAGCGAAAACGATCTGCACGCTGCACTGAAAGCGAGCAAGGCTCAACGCACAGACGAGCAAAAACAACTGATCACCAATCGCCGCCAGGCAACGTCACCTGCTTTCCAGCAACTGACAGACAAGAAAGCCAAGCTAATCAAGCAACGAGATGCATTAAATCGAAGTTTGCCCAAAGTCATGGTAATGGCTGACATGGCAAAGCCGCGTCGAACATTTGTACTGAACCGAGGCTTGTACAACAAACCCACGGACGAAGTCCAACCTGGGCTGCCTGCATTCATGCGACCACCAACTACTGGTGACACGAAATCAAATCCAAAACAACCGGCCAATCGGTTGACGCTTGCCCGCTGGCTGGTTGATTCACGAAACCCACTCACCGCCCGTGTGACAGTGAATCGGTTCTGGCAGCAAATCTTCGGCATCGGACTGGTCAAGACAACCGAAGACTTTGGTACTCAGGGTGAAGTTCCCGCTCAGATGGAATTACTCAACTGGCTGGCAAAAACGTTTCAGCAGAACGGCTGGAACGTCAAAGAATTGATAAGAACCATTGTCACCAGCCACACCTATCGCCAAACATCAATCATCCCAAACTCCGAAACCTACCAGCGAGATCCAGACAATCGCCTGCTTGGACGGGCATCGCGAAATCGATTGCCGGCTTGGATGCTCCGAGACCAGGCATTGGCAGTGAGCGGGCTTTTGTCTCCGGTCAGCGGAGGCCCAGCCGTCAACACTTACCAGCCCAAAGGCATCTGGGAAGAAGCATCGTTTGGCAAAAAGAAATACACGCAGGACAGGGGAGAAAAGCTTTACCGAAGAAGCTTATACACGTATTGGCGACGGATCATCGCGCCCACCATGTTCTTTGACAACGCAACACGCCAGACGTGCACGGTAGTCGCCAGTCGAACCAACACGCCCCTGCATGCACTGCAGACCTTGAACAACACAGCCTATGTGGAAGCCGCCCGGGCTCTTGCCCAACGAACCCTACTGCAACATTCCGATGGTAAAGAGCCTGCAGACGACACCGATGCGGATCGCGTTGATGCGATCATGAAGCGAGTTTTGGCGAGGTCTGCGTCGAATCAGGAACGCGAAATCCTGCTCCGGGGTTTGAAACGAACCCGCAGCCAGTTCGCTGATGGATCCAAGGATGCGTTAGCTTTGGTTGCCGTTGGCGAATCGACGCCCGACGAACGAATCGCACCCAACGAACTGGCGGCATGGACCAACCTTTGCTTGGCCATCTTGAACTTAGACGAAACCCTGAACCGGGAATGATCCCTTACCCTACGACTCGGCTCATGAATCCTCTGGAACAACACCAACAACATCTCAATCGCCGGCATTTCTTCGGCCGATCCGCAACCGGCATCGGGACGGCCGCTCTTGCATCGCTACTTCAACGTGATGGCTTGGCAGTTGATGGCTTACCAATTGGTGGCGAGGGGGATGGATCTGCAGCCACTCGCATTGGCGGACTGCCCGCTCTGCCACACTTTGCGCCCAAGGCCAAACGTGTGATTTACCTGTTTCAGAACGGTGCTCCTACCCATGTGGACCTGTTTGACTGGAAACCCAATCTGAAGAAACGGCACTCTGAACCCGTTCCTGCGTCTTACATCGGCGATCGGCGGTTCAGCACGATGACAGGCAAGGCAGATGGCAAACTGCTGCTGGCCCCCGTGGAACCTTTTTCTCAACATGGCGAATCGGGTGCGTGGGTCAGTAATTTCATGCCCCACACCGCAAAGGTGAGTGACGAATTGTGTTTCGTCAAAAGCATGCACACGGAACAGGTCAATCATGCCCCAGCGATCAACTTCAATCTCAGTGGTGCCGAAATGCCGGGACGACCGACGCTGGGAGCGTGGCTATCTTATGGGCTGGGTAGCGAAACCGATGAGTTACCCGCCTTTGTTGTAATGACCAGCATCACCAAGAACACAAGCTGTGGGCAAATCTTTTACGATTTTTATTGGGGCAACGGTTTCCTGCCATCCCGTTACCAGGGTGTCAAATTCCGAGGCAGCGGCGACCCTGTACTTTATGTTTCAAATCCTGATGGCATCAGCCGTGAGGTTCGGCGTGGCTGGCTGGATGACATCGCCGCCATCAACGAACTGAAACTCCAGGAATTTGGTGATCCCGAAATCGCAACACGGATTGCCCAGTACGAGATGGGCTTCAAGATGCAGTCCAGCATTCCAGAACTGGCAGACTTTTCGGATGAGTCACAGGAAACACTGGACCTTTATGGTCCTGACGTAAAGGAGGCAGGCACGTTTGCACACAACTGCCTGCTTGCTCGACGATTGATCGAACGCGGCAGTCGATATGTTCAATTGATGCACGCAGGCTGGGACCAGCACAACAGTTTGACGACGGAACTGTACAACCAATGCCGCGACACTGATCAGCCCAGCGCGGCTTTGGTGATGGATCTAAAACGACGCGGTTTACTTGAGGACACGCTTGTCATCTGGGGCGGTGAATTTGGGCGTACTCCTTTCCTGCAGGGCGACATCAACAATCGCCCGAGGTGGGGCCGTGATCACCATCCGTATGCCTACACCGTCTGGATGGCTGGCGGGGGAGTCAAACCTGGGATCAGCCACGGGTCGACTGACGACCTGGGAATCAACGTCGCCGACGACCCTGTGCATGTGCATGACTTTCAAGCCACCCTCATGCACCTGCTGGGCATTGACCATGAAAGGCTAACCTACAAATTTCAAGGTCGGCAATTCCGCCTGACTGATGTTCATGGCAAGGTAGTTCACAACGTCCTCGCCTGAACCGCTCGTTTTGTGTTTATACTGTGCGGCCTGCCAACCACGAGGTACCGGCCCAGAAAGCCTGAGCCACGCAACCCGTGCCCAGCACTTTTTATTCCTGTCACCAAGTGACACGCCGGATATCCACAACGTCAGGCGTCTTTTATCCTTGAGCGGGTCAGTTAGACAACAACCACCCACTCTGATTTACAGTTCGACTGACTCACGTCCCCCCCACGCACTCGCTCTCCCCCTCAACCCCATTTGATTGCAGGTGAAACGATGACCGATCACGCACAGATTCGCCGCCGCCGATTCATGGCCCTTTCAGCAACCGGCATTGCAGGCAGCAGTTTCATGCACAGCTTTGGACAAAACGCTCACGCCGACACCAAATCGGAGCAACAACCGTGGCTGCGAAAGACTCTCAAGGTTGGAATGATTCGCTCCAAGGGATCGCTGACCGATAAGTTCAACATGGCCAAGGAAGCCGGGTTTGAAGGTGTGGAACTGAATGTTCCCGGAATCGACATCGCAGCTGCCAATAAAGCAGCCAAGGAATCAGGCATCATCATTGATGGAACTGTGGGTGGCTATCACTGGGGGCAACGGCATACCGACCCAGACCCAAAGGTTAGGGAAGTTGCACTCGAAAAGCTCAATCAGGGGCTGACCGAGACTGCAGCCGTTGGCGGCAAAACAATGCTGTTAGTACCCGGTCATGGAAAAGATGGCACAGACGCCGAGGTCATGGAACGAGCACAAGCTGCTATCCGGTCTGCTTTACCCGTCGCCAAAGAAAAAGGCGTCTCGATCCTGATCGAGAATGTCTGGAACGATTTCTGCTACGACCACGAGGGTGGCAACGATCAATCTGCCGAGCGACTGGCTGCCTTTATCGATTCGTTTGACTCGCCTTTGGTCGGCGTTCAGTATGACATCGGCAACCACTGGAAGTACGGCGATCCCGCAGAGTGGATTCGCACGCTCAACAAGCGGATCAAGAAGCTTGACACCAAGGGTTTCTCGCGAGAGCAAGGCAAGTTCACGAAAATAACCGAAGGGGACATCAACTGGCCCTCGGTTGAAAAAGCTCTTCGCGATGTCGAGTTCACTGGTTGGCTTGCCGCCGAAGTTGGCGGCGGTGATCTGACACGACTCAAAGAAGTCAGTGACCATATGGACGAATCCCTGAACTGCAACAAGAGTATCGCTGGTGCCGGCTGAAAATCGCCCACAAGATCGTGAGCCAATCGCGACATGTCACATTCCTGTGATGCCAAACGAAATCGTTCACTGGCTGGGTGAGATATCACCCAGCGTGATCGTCGATGGCACCTACGGTGGCGGCGGCCACTCTGCGTTACTGCTGGAAACACTGCCAGCAGATCGGGGACACCTTGTTGGACTCGACCGTGACCCGGCTGTCAGCGAGCGAGTGGAGTCAGAACAACACGACTCCCGACTCAATGTTTTTCTTGGTAGTTACGAGAAAGCTCCGCAGGCGTTGGCAGCCCTTGAACTGTCGATCGCTGACGGTGCTGTCCTGGACCTCGGCCTGTCGAGTGATCAATTGGCTGACCCCCACCGCGGCTTCAGCTTCATGCGTGCGTCAGCTGAGCTAGATCTTCGTTTTGACCCTGAATCAGGGCAATCGGCAGCCCAGTGGCTGGCTTGGAATAAGGAAGCCGAAATCGCCAATGCGATCTATCGCTACGGTGAAGAACGCTACAGCCGCCGGATCGCTCGCGAAATCGTTGCCAGACGCCGACGTGAGGCCAGCGTGAAGACAGTGGAAGACTTGGTGGATGTCTGCAAACGCTGCGTGCCACGCAGTAAAAACCATGACATCCACCCAGCAACGCGGACATTTCAGGCTCTGCGGATTGTCGTCAACGATGAACTGGGGGCTCTCGAACGCACTCTGCAATCGGCGCCCGGCTGGATCTCAGAGCGGGGTCGCTTAGCCATCATCAGCTTTCACTCACTTGAAGATCGCATCGTTAAGAATGCGTTCCGAGACGACCCGAGATGGAACGTGTTGACAAAAAAGCCGCTGCGTCCCAGCGAAGAGGAAATACAGCAAAATCCTCGCAGCCGAAGTGCTAAGTTGCGTGTCGCGGAACGCGTATCTCACTCAGAGCCAGGCAACGCTGGCATCTGAAAGTTCCTTGGCTCAAATACGTCGAGTTCAAATCGGCATTCCCAACATGAGATCAAAACAGCTCATCGCACCAATTTGCAGTGAACTGCGCTACTGAAAACTCTGTGAAACATTTTGTCGCCGACAGTGCTGATCGGGTGTTAGCAAATCACGCACAGCACAAGTCATCCTCACAAACGTACCGTGAGAGCTGTCTCAAAATCTCTGGCTGCTTGCCGCCGCCTACATGAGCACGGTTCACAAGCAGGCGACGCGGACACGAGGATCGAGTTCAGCATGCAACCGTCGAGAGACTCGTGCCTCACCACCAAGTGATCAGTGAGTACGCATGAACCATCGGTAGAAACGGCTATGACTTTCCAATGCTACAATGTTTGCGCGCTTCCTATCCTCTCACACACTTGTTCATCACTCTTTGGATACTTCTTGCGTTACTGCCATGCTCAACGAGAAACCAAAATCTTCGCCGACAAGGAAAGCGTCCAGCTATAAATTTTCCATTGCCAACAGAATCGAATTCCTGAACGCGGATCACTGGGACAAGGTAACCGCAGAATCGTCAGTGTTCATGAGTCGCCGGTACTTGAGCTCCGCTCAGGACGAGTTCTCGGAGGACATTGTTCGCAACTTTGCCATCATTTACGACCACCAAACCCCCGTGGCAGCGATCGCGACACAGACCTTTGATGTCGTCGGAACCCAGCTGGTTGGTTCAAATTCAGAAGAAACAGAGAACTTGCCAGAGCAATGGAAGCGTAAGTCTCTGGCACTGCTGAAACGTCGGCTCATGATATGTGGCAATGTACACACTTGGGGCCCGCATGGTGCGGCAATCGCAGCAGGCCAGGACCAACAGCCGATTTGGCACGGCATCGCCGATTGTCTTTACCGAATCCGACGCGCCGACCGACTGCATGGCCAAGTCGACTACGTGATCGTCAAAGATCTAGTCGAATCTGATCGCTTGGATGCGACGGCACTGGAACCGTTTCGCTACCGATCGCTAGAGACCGAGCCGAACATGGTTCTTTCATTAAGCCCACATTGGCTAACTCTGGACGACTATCTGGGTAGTCTGACCAAACGCTACCGGGCTGCGGCGAGGAAAGTCAGGAAACCATTCGAATCGGAAAGTCTCACAGTATCACCGATTCGAGACATTCGAAGCGAAGCAGACCGAATCCTGCAGTTGTACAAAGCCGTGGCCGCGAAGGCCGATGTCTGCTTGTTTGAATTGAGCATCACGACACTTCCAGGAATTGCCGAATCCCTGAACGATAATTTTGAGACCATTGGGATCCGTGAAAATGGCTTGTTGATCGGGTTTGTAACCGTCGTCCGCGATGGCGAAACGGCAATCGGGTTCTACTTGGGAATGGACTACGCAGCAAACGCGCGTCTGCCCGTCTACCACGCTTTACTATTGGCAGTGATCGAACAGGCCATAAGCTGGCGTTGCAAGAACATTTCTTTTGGAAGAACAGCGTTGGAAGCGAAGAGTCGTTTGGGTTGCAAACCCGAAACTACTCACGTTTGGGTCAGGCATCGCGTGCCTCTCGTCAACTTTGTCGTTCAGCAAATACTCAAGAATGTCAATCACGACGAACCACCGGAGCGAAATCCGTTTAAGAATGCGGACTGAACGGGCTTAAAGGCCTGTACAATTTGCTCGGATCATGGTCACAGTTGTTCGGATCATGATCTCAGACAGAGCAGGCTTTCAAAAGCAACGCACCCGTGGGCCTTGTCCCCCCAAAAAAGTTCTCCAACCACATCGTCTTCCATGCGGGCCTAGGGCCTATGCCACATAAGGCTCACACAGGCTCTGGTCAAACGAACATTTTGGTCGACCATTCTCTGGGCGATGTTGCTTTGCCAGACACTGGCGTTCGGTGAATCGGATCCCCTGTGTCTTACTGACCTCTCGCGAAACTGTCTGCCCATAAGCCAGACATGCCATTGCTTGCACGCAAGTCAGCAGCAGCTTATTGCACGTCGACCGTCGCCGTCACTGCAAGCCTGTCCAAGTATGAGATACAGGAACGCACTCATTCGCGATAAACCGGATAGTATCCGTCATAGTAGGGAGCCACAGGGTAGGGCGTTCCCGAACCGGAAGGATAAGGATTGAAAGGACTCGGTTGTGGAGTCGGACG
>Ga0315320_10002805_pt1 | contig 14357 bp, 12 predicted proteins | sample M140m21515metaG_FD_203458 | JGI IMG/M metagenome (GOLD analysis project Ga0315320, IMG submission 203458) | Ammonia-oxidizing marine archaeal communities from Monterey Bay, California, United States - M1 40m 21515 | ecosystem: Environmental > Aquatic > Marine > Coastal | place: USA: California... | reverse complement strand
TTAATCACTTTCAGGGCGAGATGGAAAATGATGATACTGGGAGTATTCCCAGGCACAAAACATTTTTGTACATGCCGTTTCCGTACACGCAGCGTATGAAAGCACCCCTACCATGTGACGGAGAACTCCTTCTGTTTGAACTGTCTGCATCTATGTTTAGTTCATGGGCTACATCCTTTTCACAATGTGTACAAATCAGAGATCACATGTTAATATTGTCACTGTTTACCACTCTCATCCAACACTGTATAGACAATAAATTACATTTTGTTTTAGAAACAGTAGTTGATGAAGTAGATTTTTGGGGTATTAATCGTGGTATATTATCAAACTGTGTCCAGCCCAAAAGTTATCGATTATGGATTCCATTAACTCATATTGGTACGATTATATTTTGCAAATCAATGGAAAACAAATTTGAAGCAAATGCAGATTCAAATAACGATGAAAATTCTGATGCACCAAGAAAAAAATCTCGTACTAATACAGATAAAAATAAAGTACCGCAATGTTGCATTATAAAATCCAAGGAAACGCTTATGGCTGCACTACGACTATATTTTGGAGCACGGAGAACTATTAATGATATTGTGTTTTCGGAAACCAATAACGACGAAGATAATCCTTCAGATTCTAAAGATTCGGATCATATTTTACATTTACTTTCTGCCGCAACCTATTTTCAGGATAATGCAGTAGCCGAAAAACATTGTCAGCAACGTTTGCATAGTTGTCAATCGGATTTAATGGCATACAAACTTAATGTAACAGTCAATGACGACCACAATCCAATTGTTGCTTCATTTATGCCAAAAGAAAAAATTTTGAAAGCACAATTGTGTCGTCTAATAAATACAGGCCCAGGATGTATTTTTCAATCAGGAATGGATTTATTTAAATACCTATTACCTCACTTTTTGCCACCAAGACGACTGGTTTTGAACAAAATTCGAACTGTATTGGATAGCATTGGTGAAACGTTTGACCCAAAATACAATGACATGAGTTTAGAAGAAATTATAAAAATTAAATCCTCCTCGTTGGATAAAGATCTTAGCGATGATATTTTATTTACAGACCCAATTGCATATTCTCCCATTGAAGTGTTTACAAATGATTCAATTTTATCCTCGGACATATCTGGGTTTCAAACAACTACTGATAGTCAATTACAAGAAATTTATCCCATTTGTGCTCTTTTAAAATCAACCAATATGAATCGAATTCGTGGCGCAGCAACAGTTGACATGGAAGAAGTTAAACGAGTCTATTCAAATATTGTACACGAAACAAACACTTTGTTGTCCTCCAGCATTGAAGGTGTTCCTACAATTTACAGCGAATTGTTAAAAGATACCAATCATGTATTAAATTCATTTCGAGATGTAGACAAGATTGAAGATTTTGATCGCAACATGAGTGCTGGTCATAACATACGCATTCCTATGATGACTTTGAAAATGTTTAAACAAAAAACCACTCAAAAACCAAAAGCAGGGTATACGGGATTGGGTACTCGTTTATTACGCACAATCATTGGTGCTAATAATTGTTTACGACTCATGGAACAACAAGCTTCGTTATTGCTTTTGTTGTACTGTAGACATTTTACTACAACTTGCAATTCTGCTGGTATTGGTGGGGGGTTTTTTATCATTTGTGGACCACCAGATACCGGAAAATCAAGAGCATGCGAACAATGGCTTGGTTGCTGTTCAAGAGCATTACGAGTCGAAAACGATGGATCAAGTAGCAAATCATATACCGCTAATGATACATCTCAAGATTTACGGTGCATCTATCAAGATGAAATTAAAGAATTACTCACTAGTGGAGATAATTCAGATGCCAGTAGCAATTCCAATATCAAAGCACGACAAACATTGTTAAGTAGAGGTTTTGTCCGTTATCGAAGACTTGTACAAAATCCTAAAACCAATCGATATGAAAACGAAGACATTTTGGTTGTTTCTCGTGTCATGCTTGTTGGTAATACCAATGCTGTTAATGCCATTCCACCTGCCATTCAATCTCGTGCTAGTATTGTCCCAGTCGTCAAAGATTACAACCGTAAAAAAACTCAACTCAGTGTTAATACACTTGTAGCTTCCAGAGATAATGCTGGCGTTCAATTATGGGAAAAATCATTCATGAATTGTATGCAATTGTTTTCCGGATTACAAGGTCGTTTTTGGCAAGCAGAAGCATTTGGTTGCATGCCTAATGGTATCAATGATAATCTATATGTATTATTTCAATTAATGTACGAAAAAGAATGCAATTCAGATCCTTTGCCCCCACGTCGTTGTTTAGACATCAAAGAAACTGCACAAGGCATTATGGTTTTAGATTTGATCTCAATTTGGTATTCTAGAGGATTGGGAGCAAAATTCAAGTTTTGTCAAGTCACGGAATATATGTTTTATGCTACACGTGCTAATCTCAGAATGGAACACATTGTTTGTGCAATGTGGATGCTTACAAGTAGTACTTCTCTTAGTGGGCATGTATTAACAGTAGCACAAATTCTTAAAAGTCTCATCAAAATGGAAGGTGATTATCCAAGCATGACAGTGGATCGCGATTATTTTGTTTTAAATAGTAGCAAACGATCATTGTTTTGGGATATTTCACATCAACTTTCCCATTTGGGAGCGGGATTAGTCAAACAAATTTTAACTCAAATTCAAAGAGGGTTAAACAATGGACTTCCAAATATGAAATGTGAAATCAATCAAGTTGGACAGGAAACTCTTTTAATTAATAGTCGTTTTATTGCGGATGTTATGGGACCACTAGAGAAAAAGATTTTGGATATTTTGGTGGGACATACAGAACGAAACGAAGACGTTTCGTTTTCATATGACGAAGAGTTTTATGTCTTTAATTCTTGTGTACGAAAATCAATTTATAACGTAACAGAACAAGAAACTACTTTACACGAATCATTGAGAACTTATACTTCTTCTCAATTACGCCGTGCAATTACAATGCTTGGTCACCGTACAATAAACATCAAAAAAGTTATTCCACCAGATGCAACAAATCCTGTAGAAACTATTCAAACCAATGTTATTCAAATGTGGAACACTCCTGCTAATTACGATATCGCTCAAATGGTAACCCCCGGTACTCCAGGTTGTGAACCACTCAAAGCTCAAAATGGCACATTTAAAACAAAAGCAAACAAGATAGCACCATTGGTAGTTCATCGAAGTTTATTGGATAAACATGGATGTAAAGAAGGAACAGCATCAAAAAGCACTCACGACGAACTATTTTTAAAAGCATTATTGGTTTCAGGTGGATATAGAACCAATTCTCGTGTTTTAATAGGTGCTGCGCCAATCAGTGATCCACATTGCGTAGATCATTATATTACTATCCCACCCGCACCACGAAATCAATGTTCAGTTGTTGTCAAAAACCCTTTTTATAGTGCTTCGGGTAATTTAGGAATGAATTTATTATTTGATTTACCAGATGAACAAACAGACCCAATTAATGAAAATAATAGCACAATCATACCAGACGATCCCATGTTCCCACGCCACAAAGAATATGTTACACTCACACACGAATCAGAACTAGAAGAAAATATTGTAAAAGCTGCCCATATGCAACTTTACAATACACCATGCCCAAAAGAATTCTTACCAAGTTATACAAATTATCTTTAATTCAATAAAAATGTTTATAAAAAATAATAAAATATACAATATTGGCCTATTTATATCACAGTCTTTTTGGGGTAAAGTTCATAAATATCATCATATGTTTTATGAGGTTTATATTTAAAGTATTTTTCTGGAAAAATTTTTAGCATTTCAGCTCTATTATCTTTATCCATGGATATTGCTATATAGAAATTTTCATTGCATCCTTCAAATGCAGTTGGGTCGACTTTAACAATTTTTGTTAACGCGAGGCCCTTTAAATTATTACAATTTTTGAAAGCACTTGCGCCAATTTCAGTTATATTGTGGGTATTAATATCCGTGAGATTGTGGCAATTTTCAAATGCACTGGCGCCAATTTTTCCTTTAAAAATTGGCAGTGGAAAAATGCTGTTTATAATATATTTTCTTTTAAAATCCAAAGAAAAACAATTGAAAAATGCAAATTCTCCGACATCTTCAATAATTTGTCTACCATTAATACTTATTGTTTCAAGACCAGAAAAATTATAAAAAGCATATGGTCCAAATGTCTTTGGTTCTTTTGAAGTAAATGTTATTGTCTTAAGACAGGAGTAATATTCTGGTGGATGTTCTGTTGGTTTTTTTAAGCGCCCTATGTTACTTTCTGTGGTTATAAAATTAAAATTTATAGGGGTTTGTAATGATTTTGTTTTTTCTTTAGTTAATTTAATTTCATCATCTAATGTTTTACGCCAATCATCATTATCATGATAAGTAACAAAGTTTGTTTTGTCTATATATTTTGTACTTCTAGATGATTTGGGCGGGGCTTGTTTTTCAACACGAGGTTTTTTATTCACTGGAATCGGGATTATATCCTCATCAGACAAAGATGGTACCATTTTTGGTAAACTCATGTTTTGTATATTATAATGTATAAAAAATTATTACATATTTTAATTAATGAAAATGGTATATACTTACAATTAACAAAGTTTATTAAAAATAATAATAAAAATAATATTATGCTTTGCGATACTTTCCATTTTCAAATACGTACTCTTGTTCTGAATCATCTGAATCATATGAATCATCTGAATCATATGAATCATTATGTTCTGAATTATTATCAATTGTAAGTCTTAGCCGTGTAATGGGGCGTGATGTATTATTTAGACTATGGTAATACATATCATACCAACAAAAAGTATTAAATATTTCAATGTGTCCAACAAGTTTTTCAATTTCATTTCTTATTGATCGAAACTCCAAAAAACGTAGCTCTTTTATATATTTAAAGCACAAAATTTCGGAAATTTCTACAACAAAGTTTGTGTTGAGGGGGTTTTTCTTACTGGCATCTGAAAACATGTTGCAAATTTCTTGTGCAATATTTTTTGGTGATGTTCGAACAAAATGAATTTCAGTTAAAATATTGTGACCAATGTTATAATACTTAAATGAATCAGGTTCTATGTTCATGGATTTTAAGCGCCGAATTTCTCCTCCACCCGTTATTCCATACACCAAAAAAGCCTTTTCGTCTTTTTGAACCCTTTTCCAAAATGCTTCAACAACACGGAATGGGAAAGTTTTTGGGTCAATTGAAAGAACACCAAAATCATTAGTTTTACTGGCATTATATAACTCCATTATTTTATTTACGTCTTTTTGTAAGCCAATGTCGCGTTCATCAACCGCATCCCGGCGTCTACGCTTAAAAGCTTGTAACATACTCATAATGGAAGTTAAACTTGTAAAATGAAACAAACAATGGAATTATTCCAAATTTTGTCTTTCGCGAAATTGACACCATCGACCAGTAGTGCATTTATTAAAACACAAAATAGCTATTATTTTATAAGAAATGACAGCAGAAATAATAATGAGAACCAACATTTTTATTATATACATGAATTTAAACAATGAATCCCATATATACATAATTAAAAATGTTCAATATACATTTTGCTTCATAATCAAATGATTACCAAAGAAGATTACAACCATGTCACGAGCATATGCAACCAAGAAAATAAGACCTGCATACGCAGGAAAGACAAGTCGTGCACCACAACCCAAACCCCAGCCAAAATGTAAATTGGGCCAAAAGGCGCACATACGAGAAAGAGCTTTGTTTCCATACAGAATTGAGTTTTTAAAACTGGCAGTGGAAAACTTTATGCCTTATGCACAAAAATGGCAGGAAAAGGTATCAAAAATGAAAGTGGAGAAAATCCCCCGTTATGATGAAATATATAATGAAAGATCGCCACAATCTGTATGGCTTCATACTCATATTGCATTGAAATCCATTGTACAAATATTAATTGTCTATATAAATCGAGAATTTGAGTTACCCGACAATCTTATCAATGAAGCAGAAAAACTGAAAATCAAGCAAGACAATAAACTTGCGTGGTTTTTAAAGACGCAGAAACCAACAAAGGATATTGTTCCTTTAATGTCAAGGGCTATACTAAGTGGATTCAAATTCCGAACAAAATCATTGCCATTATGCGATTGTTATTCTCGTGGATATGATCATTTTCCTTATTATCGATTTAAGGAGATTATATTAGACGCACTCAAAGAATGTATCGATTTTGAATAAAATGACTATACTTTAAACAAATTTTATTTACCTTGTGTGTAAATTCAATAAAATCCACATTTTTTTATTAAAATTTTACAATAATGTAATGTGTTGTGTATCAAATAATATCTTTTTCAAATCTTTTAACTCTTGCAAACATTCATTAAAAACCTTTTTACGTGGTATGTCTTTTTGATCCTTGTGTGGTTTGTAACAAGAATAAAAATTACTGGCAACCATGCTTTTGAGTCTTTTGCTTTTGTCGTCCATTGGATTCAATAATTGAATTGTTTTCAATAAATATTGACTATGATGAGATAATTTATTGTTAGAATTGTCTGAGGGGTGGTCTGTTTTTTTCAAATCATTTTCGGAATCATCAGCTGGATTGAATGAAATTAAAATGTTTTTATCTGAACTATACATTAAATATCGTGGAATGGGGACATCTGAGTTTTCGTCGCCAAATACAAGAGTTTTTATCCCACGATTACGTAATTTATTCAGTGTTTCACAATAATCACAGTCACGAGTAATAATTGCAACAGTCGTTTCATTGTCGTCCAAACAATTCCACAAAGCGCTCATCATTTTTTTGTCTACAATTTCTTTTCCCATTTTAGTGGAAGAACAATTAACAACATTGACACCCATGTGATTAAATCGTGTCACTAAATCCTTTTCTGTTTTCTGACTTCCTTTTGTTGACGTTTCATTGCACCGCATGTAAACATTAATATCTTTGATAATATATTGTTCTTCTAGTAATGCTGTTCTAATTACATTACACATGACTTCACAATCAACCCCATTTCTAATTGGACAATTTTCATAATCCCAATGTACTATTACTTTCTTCATGATGCTTTTATTCTAATAATTTGGGCTGATTAAAGACTAGAGGAACAAAAATAGCTGATGCCGCAAACATTAATAAAGGAATAGAAAATTCAACTGGCGCTACCCCAACTGATATTACAGATGCAAGCAAAAGTAATACGGGACCAGTGCCGACACTTGTGATAATCGAAGCAGCAGCAGGTATTACCCACCACGAATTCAAATCTATGCCCATTCCATTACAAGAAAATGGTAATAGTATACCAAAGGCAAGCCCGTTTAACCAACCCAATACAAAACTCCCGATCATCGTGATATATGAATTAAAATTAATAACATACATTATTTTGCGTATATTATGCGTTTAACGGCATTTCATATTCAATCTTAATAGCACGTAACATGAGTTCTGCATCTTTTGGCATATATGTCCGTTCTTTGCGAGTTACACCATTATACATTACATCTCTTAATGGTGCCATTCTATTAAACGTTTCCATATCTGTCCGAGCAATGCCATATTGTTCTTTAAATAGTATACTCATGCGTCTTCCAACCGCTTGTGCTTTTAATGGATTGTATTTGATATTATTCTCTTTACAAATCATTGGCTGATTAATTGGATACAAAATAGCCGGTGGTGGAATAACAACAGTAGACTGACTAGAATTGCTAGAAACATCTGGTCCAATTCCGATGGCTCTATTGATTGGTTGTTCTTGAAGAAGTTGCGGTACATAATTGTTTCGAGTATTAATTGCACGAAGTGAATAAGAATATTCTTCAAATAATCGAGTTGATAAATCTTTCATTTCAATTTTTGCCAAAGGATCAGTAGCTATATCAATCCCACAAAATCCCTGAAACTGTTTATATGCATCCATTTGTGCAGTTGCAGAATCCAACGCTGATTTACATTCAATCTTTTTTGCCTTTGCTTCGGCTTCGTTTGCTCTAGCTTTAGCTTCTTTTGTCTTAGCTTCATATTCGGCAATTTCCAAATCCAATTTTGAACATTCAATATCCAATTTTGAACATTCCAATTTTTGGCGTTTTGCAGAAATCAATTCCACATCCAAATTATGACACGTATTTTGAACGACTGGTTGTGATGGTAAACCACTTAAAAGAGCATTTTTGACTTCTGGTGCAACTTGTGCTGCTTGAGCTTGTATTTCTGGGATTAATGTTTCATCGCCCGCCATTAAACGGCGTAACTGTTTTGCAAAATTTCTTCTTATTTTTTGTGCCGTTTTACCGGGCAATTCAAAGATCATCTCGTATATTGTATACATATCTGCAACTGGAGTTTCACGTGAATCTCCTTGAAATCGATGTCGTTGACACAATTTCTTTGTTTCTTCTGACAACCGAAGAAATATTATTGTACATTGAGTTACATCTGTTCCGCGGACGACTCGTATAACATCGTATACTGATACAAGCTTTTTATCTGGTATCCATCGTACTTCGTGCTTTTCCCCCGTTGCCAAAGACTTTAATGACAATTTTTCTGTTTTGAAGTGTGTGTGTACAGACGCCATGATTGGTGTGTGTGTTTAATTTGATGTCTGATAGATAAATGGATACTTATTACAATATAATTCATACTTGACCAAATCAAATTTAGATTTTTGTTTAACGATTTACAATAAATCACACAATGCTTTAGTGCCATATTTCGACCCACTCAACCTTACAAAAAGAAAGGTTGCCAAAATATAAACACATGCGTGTGCTAATTACACACAATACAACACCGCGTGTTGGCCCCGCCCAACCTTACAAAAAGTAAGGTTGACAAAATGTGGTATTGATTTTTTTTAATAAATAATGATATCATTTAAGAAAGCATGAACGTCTGATTCGTTTGGTGGAATGAACCTACTAAATTTATGAAAATTTTTGTTATAATCAGTATAAACAAAAAATTCATATGAAAACAAAGTATGTGTTTTCCCTTGTATCAAAATACACGTATAGCACGATTTCAATCCATTAGAAAATTCTAAAGTTGGGCTTATTGGTATATTTTCTTTTCTTGAATAATAAAGTTCCGAAATGGCGTCAATTTTACGATTGTTTATGTTTTTTGCCATAAGTTTATGATTAACAATTGATATAATTATATCATTTACGGCAACTCCAGTAAAGATCTTACGGTCCAGTTCCCCATATATTGCATTCATGGTTAATTTTTATTGTTGCTGTGTTCATGAATGTGAAGCGATGTAAAATCCATTTGCGCAATGAGTTCTCTCATTTTACGTCGTCGTTGTGTCTTCAATTACAATATAATCATGAGTTCTGCATCTAAAACCACTGTAAAACCCAATCGATTGGAGGAATTGTTGAATAATAAAACCACTGAAAAACCCAATCGATTGGAGGCATTGTTGAATAATGAAAAAAGCACAAACAGACGGTTAAATAACGATATTGCAAAAATAAAGGATTTGCTTAGGGAAATCATAGACCTTGTCGATCCAACCATTATCCAGGAAAATTTGCCAAAAAATATGTTGACAACGTTAAGAGAAGAAGGTCTTATTAGTGAAGATGATGAAGAAGAAGAAAGTGAAGAAGAAGATTAAATTGTATAAACCATCTTGTTTATAATATAAAAATATTGAATTCTTTTCATACAAGATGATTCCATGTTTTCCTTATTCAAAATATAAATTTCGTTTGCCACGGAATTATGAATTATCGATTTCTAATATTTTTCATCGTATAAAAAAATAAAAACACAAACAACCGACCACAAAAACATTCCCCAAAGTGTGTCTATTATGGGAACTTTCCATGTATATGGTAATGTTTGTCCCCAACTTGGTGTAATTACTAGTGTTGTTATATTAAAAGTAGCATAAATAAGAAATCCTATACAACACCCAAATAGAATTGCACTTGAATAACTTTCAAAATATAAAAGAATAGATATAAATAATGCAGATATTAAAACGTATAAACATTCCATAAATACACCAACTTTGAAAGGTATTTTTTCTAACCTTTCATCTAAAAATTGTTTATATATATATTTAGACATACATAATAACCAGGTTGCATCTAATATTAAAAACAAACAAAACGAAATTAGAAATCTAATTCCAATGTTACTTGTAGGTCGAAACCCTTCGTCAAATACCACAACATACATTATAAAATGCTTTTATTTTGTAAATGATAATGGTAGTCTTTTATACAACAAAATATTTAAATGCTTATGATAACTTGTTTTTTATAATTCATCTTCAGATGCAATAGTTGCTTCGGATTTGATTTTCTTTTTTGCCTTTTCCGAAAGTGTTGATTTTGTTGTGCGTTTTTTCATATTATCACGTGCATCTGATGCCATTTTTATGGTCGAATTTGAAGAAGCACCAGTAATATTCACACTCACTGGAACAGTTTCGGTAGTATTTTTGTTGCTTAAAATATCAAAAACATTAATGGAATTAGCCTTTGGTCCATTTCCTCCACCGCTTCCAAAGGGAATACCATTTGAAATTATTTGTAAGCGTTTGAGGACAGTTACAATAGAAAGGCCTCCGCCAGAATACTTGGATTTATTTAATCCACGAATCCATATGACGGAACTAAAAATTCCATCGGTTGTATGCACATTTGAAAATTCAGACAATGGAAGTTTGGATCCATCTGGGCAATAAATGTCACAACACTGAAATTGCTTGTCTGAATTTGCAGCTAAATAGCCACTAAAAGCACCAGAAGAATCATATTCATCGGCTTCTTCAACATTTTGGCCTCCCTTGCAATCACCAAAAAGTTTTTTTTTGCAATATCCTGGATTGTATTCATGGATTGTTTTATAATCTTCATCTGTAATCCAATCAATTACTTTTTCATATGCACTTTCTTTGCTTTGTTTCAAAAGCTTTTGCAAAGTAGCAACTTGCTTTGGGCCAAAATATCCGTGATTTTCTATATTATCCACCAAAAATTTTGCAAGATCATCCGAAAAAAATTTCTTAAGTGCTTTCCAAGCATTAAAATAATCTTTGAATGTTTTTTGTTCTTCATCGGAAGAGTTTTTCAACAAAATTGGTTTAAATGTAATTGCAGATTCTTCCATTTTTTTCGTAAGTCTCAAAATAGATTGCGAATCAACACAAGCAAACATTGGTTTTACGGCTGGCATCATGACTGTTATACCATTTTTGTGATCATCATTGGATGATACTCCTTTTATTCCTGGATAAATATGAGGAAGTTCAGCATCTGCTGGATTGGCTTTTAATTTCCAAACTAAATCTTTAGCAATTTTGGATGCATGTGTTTTAGAATTTGCATTTGCCATGAGATCATTAATTTGACTCAATTGACTTCCTGTCAACTCTTGGTGCTCCATAATGTTGGTTTGGGATGCCATGATTACATTGATTTTGCCAATATACGCTTTGCTTGATAAATGCGATTAAAACAAGAGGCAATGGAATTCGGAAGACACTCTGTTGACATTTGTTGTGTGGTGATAGGGGTTGATATGTATTGACTGTACTTGGTTGCAAAAAGTATTAAATATATTAACAAATATTTGTCTTTTTTTAACATGTAAATGTTTGTGGCTCCTTCTAAAATTGCTAAAGGAGAAAGATTACGCTGAGTAGATGGGTCTTCACAATAAGTAGCAATAGATGCACGTAGTATGCACTCTTTAACAACGGCGTAAAATGGGGATGTCGAAACCAATTTCCATGGATGTTTGTCGTCCAAGGCTGAATCTAAAAATTCAAGAATATCATCCGTATTTTGAAAAATAGTATACAAGACCTTGTACCCCAACAATACAACTGTTTGTAAATCTTGTCTTCCAGAATAAAGTGCTTGTGTTGTTGCAGTGTCCTGATAACAAATATTTTTGACCGATTTCTTTAATTTTTGCAATATTTGTTTACGTGAAGAATCAACTTCGGCTGGATTTATAGTTAATATAAATGCATAAAGAGATTCTATATGATGCCCAGCATAATTTAACAAAGCCCAACACAATTTATACAACACGGAATCTGAAGTAATATGTGATTTAGTTAAAATAGCGGTTGGGCATGCTAATGATGTACCAGAAACAACAACATATTCTCCATTACACAAAAAATTTTCGTTTCCATTTTTTAATAAAATTGTTATTATTTCTAATACAGTCAAACTGGTCGTATCAAGCCAATGTCCAATGACGGTTTCAATGCTATTCATGGTGCAAAGTGTAAAATGAATAATCATTTACCAGACTTTCATTTCATCGTCACAGCAATGGCGCCCTTAACTTTGCCCCCCGGAGAATGCTTTTTGATTTGTAATGAATTTTATAATAACAAGCCAAATGAAATAACGTATGCAAATATTTTAATAGATCCAGATGGAGAACGCCCAGAATCGTTTATTAATGTGTATAATTCAGATCCGTCGATAACATTCAACGACAAGCGTAACAAATGTTGCAAGAATCCCATTGTCATTCGTTTTCCTCAAATGAATATTGATATATTGAATCAATTAGTGCAATTGCTCCAGATGAAAGGGAATCCATCCGATCATGAAATAGTCGATTCTATATTGAAACACAAGACCGCATTAACTTTACAACGATATTACATGTCAGCGTGTAAAGGCCAATTTGATCTTTTTCTGGATTTGATTATTTTAAGACTGGAATCGATTGTTTTGAACGCGTTTGTCAAGTGGTGGACTTCAAACAACAATACAGTCAAAGTTGGAAAAATTGTTGCAATTGAAGATAATTGTATTCTAATTGATTCAATCAATAAAAATTCAAGAATACAAGAAAATATCATACAGAGTGGTATAATGGAATGGACACGTCATTTGGATATCTACAAGTTATTTGATACAACAGTTACCAATTCAACTCTTTCTTCGTTTAACGGGCTTTTTATTGAAATCAAAGTGGAATATACAAATCATACTGATATGCCGGTATACGAACACAATTTTCAAACAGAAGATGATTCCATGTCTGATTCCGGAATGTCTGATGTTTCTGCAATTGAACAAGCCTATCAACGTTGGCCTCCCTTGATTTTTCAATTATCACCAGAAGAATGTCTCAGTAAAGATGTAAGTTGTGCTGAAATTGACCCAGAACGGGATGGATTTATTGAAATGGGGTTTTCTACTTTATTATCAACGTTTCCAAAATTTTGTGAATCGCCAAACAAATTAACCATCAATGCAACAATGGCTATAAGAACTTGTACAAAGTTTTTAAACTTTATGAGTGGCAGTAACAATGATACAGATGAAGAAAACAAAGTGGATTTTCGCATGGGAATCAATGACAAAAAGTTTGTAATTTTGGGAATATTTAAGATTTACAATCATTATGGGCTTTTATCTGAATCAGGAAAAGATGTATTGTACGCCGCAGATGGGAATCAATTATACATTCCAATTGAAGTCTCAAGCAAATCTGGGATAAGTCTATATGACTATGTTTTTCAAATGGGCCCCGACTACAAAAATATTATACTCACCTTTGTGGAAAAGTGGTGTCCAATTGTCAGCGTTATCAACGTATTATTTTCTTTGAAATCTTGGGATACAGTCTACAAGGTATCGTTATTTGAAGAATATATGTTTGATTATCTACTCCCTGCATATCCGTTTCCACGTGTACCTGTTTTTTCCAATGGATATGCATTCAAAGATGGATTTTTGTATTTTGGACAAGAACGATTTCATACAATTAAGCCAAAAGTTCCGATTTTACGATTTTGTTCTTGGGACAGACCAGATCAATTTCCAGATGAAATTCGCAATCATACAGTGGTTTTTGATGAAAAACAATACTATGATACGGAGATTGAAAATGTCATGAATTTATTTCAAAATGGTCGAGTTTTGCCGTTTACTGGACCAACACATACACATTGGCTTCAAACATATGTTTTGGATCAAATAAATCGTGGAAACACAGATACGGTACTTTCTGTCTATTTTTTGGCAGTTATATTTTTAACACAAACACGCGCCTTTTATGGAGATTCAGATTTTACAATGTTTCACGTTGAAGATTTATTGGGTTGGAATTCAATCGATAAAGACGAATGGGATTGTATTGAACACATGTTGGGTTGTATGGGTTGGGTCCTTGGAGTCACTTGTCGGTTTCCGGTTATCGTATGGGTACAAGGGCATCCAGGTACTGGAAAATCAACTATTCTTGAACAATTTCTTACTGCAGTGGTACGCAAATCTATTAAAGCTGATCCAGCAGATGATTCAAAACATATGTT
>Ga0315320_10002803_pt1 | contig 14358 bp, 13 predicted proteins | sample M140m21515metaG_FD_203458 | JGI IMG/M metagenome (GOLD analysis project Ga0315320, IMG submission 203458) | Ammonia-oxidizing marine archaeal communities from Monterey Bay, California, United States - M1 40m 21515 | ecosystem: Environmental > Aquatic > Marine > Coastal | place: USA: California... | reverse complement strand
GAATACCCATTGCTCAGGTATTGAGAAATCAAAGGGGTTGCAGTCGGTCGGTGCAAACGCTACCCTTTGCAACTTACCATTCGATTGGCGAGCCATCGAATTCGACATATCGGCCACTCATTGACATGTCTTGTTCTTCGATTCTTTGCATAATTCCACTTACACTTTCTTCAGTCGATAATGGAGCATTTGGCCCGCCCATGTCGGTCTCAACCCATCCTGGGTGCATTATTAGAAGCGAGATTCCATTGGCATCAAGTTCGTTCTTCATAGCCATTGAAAACATATTCAATGCCGTCTTTGAAGCTCTGTAAGCATAAGAACGTCCACTATGGCAATCACTAATTGAACCCATTAAACTGCTCATCATAACAACCTTTGAGCCATTTGCTAATTTTGGCAAAGACTGCTGAGTAACTAATACTGGAGATACGGCATTTACATTGAGAACTTCGAGTGCATGTTCCATATCAATCTCTGATATTGATTGCCATCTTCCATCAGCAACTCCAGCATTATTGATTAGGAGGTCTATTTTATCCACAGACTGAACTATATTGGAAATCTGCATTTGGTCTCTTACATCCAATTTGTAGATGCTAAGTTTGTCACTGTCAATATGTTCCAACCCACCTTTGTTTGAGCGATAGGTAGCATGAACATTGTACCCAGAATCAAGTAATTGCCTTGTCAACTCAAGTCCAATGCCTCTGTTAGCTCCTGTGACTACAGCATTCTTCATACCGAGGGCTAATTGCAATCAAACATAAGGATTGAGGATTAAAGTCCAGATGCAATTAATCCCATTGAGATCCACGCACCAGCCATTGAACCTAGGTTCGTTAGCGCAGTAACTAGTAGTATTCTCCCAGCACGATTCGTCCAGAATAGTTTTGCTGAATCTAGTTTCAGGAACTCAGTGAGGTCTTCTCCGGTAGGCTCCTTAACTTTCATCTGCGCATATCCTGCGAACCAGCCAGCAGCTAGTGCAGGGTTTAGAGATGTAATTGGAGATGCTATTGCCGCAACTAGAATTGCTATTGGGTGGCCGCCTGCGAGCATACAGAATAATGCAGCACCGATGAAGTTACCAGCGAACCAGTATATTCCATTCTCCTTAATTGAATCCAAATCCCCGTTGTAAGCAAACCATCCTAACATTCCTAGGAGAACCAATGGGATACCATATGAAATGGTCTTCAAGAGTCTGCCACCTTTGGGTACTACAGATAGGCTTGAGATTCTAGAATCATCTTTCTCAATCCCCTCTGAAAGATATTTCGAAACTCCGTCAAGGTGCCCTGCTCCAAGAACTGCAAGCACTTTCCCTCGCCCTCTAACCTCTGAGATCTTGCGAGCAATGTATTCATCTCTCTCATCAATTAGGACTTCTCCAGCCCCTGGTGATACTTCTCGCAACTCTTCCATTAGAGATGTAAGTAAGTCCTTATCTGCTAGCATCTGTTCCAATTCTAACTCTTCCTCTGAGTCATCATCTGCCATCAATGCCCACATCAAACCTATCTTTTCTTTTAGGCCCATTTTGTTCCAGGCTCTGCGAAGTGTAGTTTGAATGTCTCTGTCAACTAGGGCTACTTCTAGCCCTACTTCTTCTGCAGCCTCAACAGCTGCAAGTAATTCTGCACCCGGTTGCTGCCCTTCATCCATACCCATTTTTCTTTGCTCAGCAGCAAGTAATGATTGTAGTAGAACCATTGGTGCTTTACCTTCTTTGATCACTTTGAGTAATCCTTCCTTGTCCAGTCGGCGGTCTTGTGTTAATGCATCATATCTGCTCTTGCATAGTTCAACAGCAACAATGTCTGGATTCCATTCACTGATGTTCTCTCTTACTGCTTCAACAGATGCAGTAGCTACATGGGCGGTGCCTAGTAGCCTTAGGTTCTCATCAACATCAATAATTGGTGTATTCATTCTTCTTCACTTCCAAATATTGATTTCAAAATATTAGTAATGGTAATCATCGCATCTTCAGCGTCTTCACAATCGATGTCATCGAAAGGGATTTGGCCTCCGGCTAATGATTTATGTCCGCCCGCACGACCTTTTTCAAATGTTTGAGAAAGAAGTTTACCAATATGGATGGAATCATTAGTTGACCGTGCAGAAATAATGACCTTTGACATTCTAACTCCGTATGATATCACGACATCTACACCCTCGGTAGGTAACAAGAAATCAGCAACCTGTGAAAGTGCATCCCTATCTGCCATTTGTGATACAGGCGCAAGCATCAATCCGTTTTCTAAAGTTGCATCACTCAATGCTTGACGGAATATCGAAAGAACTTCTTGAGTACGAGGTGGACTTTCAAAAGATCTCATTAAATCCCAATCAATCCAAGCACCTAACCATGACAGAGCCCGCAAATCAACAGCGTTGAATGATCTGGTGAAACCGAGAGTGTCCGTTCGAATTCCAAATGCTAGTGCAGTTGCGACTTCACGATTGATCTTGATGCCGGAGTTCATCAAAATCGAAGCCACTAGCGATGATGTAGCAGCGAATTCAGAACGAACTAATATTACATCACCTGCAGGTCTTGTCTCACTTGTGTGATGGTCTATCACTATGTGTGGCACACAAGTTTCAGGCAGAATATTATTGGCTCCAGGGTTACTAAAGTCTACACAGATGACTAAATCAGACTCCTTCAGAAGGTCTTCGACTTCCCAGTCGAGTATCAATTTACGGACATCCAGGTCTAGTAGCCTGACCATAGCACGATTTTGTTGATGCTCAATCATTCCTCCGTGAATGATAGTTACATCTTTCCCTAATGATTCACAAAGATGTTTCATTGCCATTGCACTAGCCAAAGCATCGGGGTCAGGGTTGTCGTGGCAAACAATGAGTGCCTTTTTCTCATTTGCAATATTAAGCCTACGCAACACTTCGCTAGCTCCTTGTTTCCGATCTATCGATCTTAGCCTATCTTGGATTGCAGATGTTGTCAAATCTTCAACAGATATTCTCTCAGTGCCTTCTATTTCTAGCGTTGAAAGTATCGGAGTATTGGGCCAATGGTTTCGTAACTCTTGTACTGGGTCATCATCACAAATGATTTCCTCTAGCAGCAATATTGCAGTAGGGGTTACGTCTGGTAAAGGCATTTCATGCAATTCCATTTCAGTAGGTAGAGCGACAATTTCGGCGTCTGGCATGCCGACCATTTGTTCGGCAAGCCCAATAATTCGAACACGAGAACGAGCGCCTATCCACTCTGCAAGTCTGATTGCAATCGGGTCGCTGCCAAAAATAAGAAACAAATTCATTCCTCCAGTTTTTCTAGCACAGAAAATAAGTCTGCATGCTCTCTAACATCGTGAACACGAATGATATCAATCCCCTCATAGAATGCCTTTGCTGCAACAGCCAGGCTACCTGAAAGCCTGTTGGCAGTATCGGGCTGATTACAAATCTCTCCTATCATCGATTTTCGCGAAACTCCCCATAATACGGAGTATGGTTTCAGTTCTGAACTTGAATTAAGTAAAGCGATATTATGTTGTAGATTCTTTCCGAATCCGATTCCAGGGTCTAAGTGTATCTTATCCATGGAGTGGCCCATTTCTACTAATTCTCGTGCTTTACTTATGAGCATAGAATTAACTTCTTCTGCCACATCATGGTATTGAGGATCATCCTGCATGTTACCCGGCTCTCCAAGCATATGCATAATGCAGACCTGACATTCTGACTCAATAACTAATTCTTGCATGGCTTTGTCTCTAAGGCCACTTACATCGTTAATCATTTTAGCACCGGCTTCTAATGCTAATTTTGCTACTTCTACATTTCTTGTGTCAATGGATACCTTGCAGAACTTTGAAACTTCCTGAACCAGAGGTATTGTGCGCCTAATCTCTTCTTCTATAGAGATTTTTTCTGCTCCGGGTCTTGTTGACTCTCCACCTATGTCAATCCAGTCTGCTCCATTATCGAACATTTCTCTGGCTCTGTCAACATCGCCTTCGCGAGATGCGGTATGAAATGAATCAGGTGTGGAATTGATGATTCCCATTATCTGGGGCCGGCTCCAACTACCCTCCTCTGAGACTGCCATGTTGGAGCCCCTGCCCGCGGCAGGCTTTATCAAATGTGGAGTAACAGGTGTTCATATGCCGGGAGATGACCAAATCGTAGATGTCATCAGTAACGACCTAGTTGGTGACGATTTACCAGTCCCAAGTGAGGACCAACTAGAGTCTGCAGAGAGGATAATCGTCCGATTGAATCCTCCTTCTAGAACGGCCATTGCTGAGATGATTCATACTAAAGCGAAAATGGTGGGTGGAATCTTCGCTGGTTATGCGGTTTTTTGGTGGCTAACTGTCTTACAGGTAAGCAATGAGCCCGAGTTTGAGTCAATTTTCTTCGGACCCGACTTTTTGACAATCACAATATTGGCTCCAGTTCTAATTTTCATGGGCTCTCTATTATCTGACATTAGTCGTGAGCGTGGACAATTATTCCCTGGATTAGTCAGTGGAATTATGTTCGTATTATCTATTCTATACACCTTTGAGCCTGCTATACTAGGTTTCATGGGCGACATTTCTGCAAATGATGCAATCTGGAAAACTGCTAGGCTAGCAATAATGAATACTACCGTGCTGTTCGCTGCGAAGTTATTGATTGATGCATGGTTATTGGGGTTCGTGAAGAAGTTGATGGAAAGTTATCCTGATCTGGAACTTTCAGGTTCAAGTGTAGAATCCAATTTGGATGGGGAACTCGGTTCTGAAACCGAGGCTTGAAACGCTAAACCACTTCGCATAAAATATGAGCGAACGACTTGATGTCCTACGTTTGGGTTATAGAAAAGGTCGAGACCCACGTATAACTACTCATCTTGCATTGGTATCTAGAGCACTTGGAGCTGATGGATTCTTGCTGGCGGGTGACGAAGATCAAGAGATGTTCGATAACCTTAATTCAGTCAGTGATAGATTTGGTGGAAACCTAGAAACTGAACATGTTAGCGGACTTGGACATCTTAAAAATCACGTAGCTAATGGTGGAGTTGCAGTACATTTGACAATGTATGGGGAGCCTTTCAGGAAAGCAATACCAAAGATTCGCCGAGATAAGCCTGTACTAATTGTCGTTGGAGGAGCCAAAGTTCCTGGAGATGTATACAAACTATGTCAGTACAATGTTGCAGTCGGTAATCAACCTCACTCAGAAGTTGCGGCTCTTGCTTTATTCATGGATGCGTGGTTTGGAGAATCTGGTAGTGAACGGACATTCTCGGATGCTCGGCTTGTTATTGAAGGAATCAATGGTGGCAAGATAGTTCACGACAATGATGACGAAAATTCCTAAGTCAGATGTCGCTTACTTGTTTACCTAATCTCTATTTGTTCTGATTAGTCTAGACATTATAGTTCATAGTGGGTTAATTGTTGGCGTTGCCAATGATTATGACCCCTATTCCATGAGCATTTTTGATGTCGGGTGAGTGGTCTCAGAAAGGTGATACCTCTCTGGGCGACCGTGTTCTCTTATCCGATGCTACAGATGGGATTGCTTCAGGGTCTACTATTCCTCAGAAAGCCACTGGAGAAGGAGTACTTTTGTTGGCTGATGGAAGTCGTTTTACTGGCAAATTATTCGGTGCTAGAAGATGGGGGGAAGGTGAACTTGTGTTCACAACAGGAATGACCGGCTATCAAGAGTCATTGACAGACCCTTCTTTCGCAGGACAGGTACTAACATTCACTTATCCTTTAATCGGAAATTATGGAATCCATCATGGAACAAGTGAATCCGCAGGTGTTTGGCCTCGCGGTGTCGTTGTCAGGCATGCTATGAAGAATCCAGATCACAGGGATTCAATTGCCAGCATAGGTGATTTCCTAGCATTCCACGATGTTCCCGGAATTGAAGAGATAGACACGAGAGCAATCACAAGGAGAGTCAGGGAGCACGGATGTGTTCTATGCGTATTCGGGCCACTCGAAGAAGAAAACCAATTGAAAAGACATCTAGAAGGTTTGAAATCGCCTGAATTGGAAGACCTAGTGGACCAAGTATCAATCAATGAACCAGTAATCGTAAACGAAGGAGCGAGAGATATTCTTGGTAACCCTCTGCCAAGAATCGCAGCAATTGATTGCGGAATCAAATATAATATTCTTCGTAGTTTATGCTGTCAGTTTGAAGTCGTCTGGTGTCCGCCTAGTACCACCTTCGAAGAAGCCCGTTCATACGGTATAGTTGCTTTGTTTTGCTCTAATGGACCGGGCGATCCAGCTCATCCTGGAAAGGCTACTATGGCCAGAAATACTCTTGCTGAAGCGGTAAAGGCAGATATCCCTGTAATGGGAATCTGTCTTGGTCACCAGTTACTTGGCTTAGCAAGCGGCCTTCAAACTTACAAGATGAGGTATGGGCATCGTGGAGCTAACCAGCCATGCGTTGATTTAGAATCAGGAAGAGTTTGGATAACTAGTCAAAACCATGGTTTTGCTGTGGCTGACCCTGATGCTGGTATGCTAGCAGCACATCCATCAGGTGCTTGCTCTCCAGCAGGAGAGAATCTACATGGTGCTCAACCTAAAGTTCGCTTTGTTAATGCAAATGATCGTACTGTAGAGGGGTTAGATTTGATTGACAAGTCTGTTTTTACTGTTCAGTTCCATCCAGAGGCAGCACCTGGTCCGCATGATGCCTATCCTCTGTTCGCTAGGTTCAGAGAAATGGTTGATTCACACTACGGAGGTGTGAACTGATGCCAAGAAGAGAAGATTTAGAGACGATTCTTGTCTTAGGTTCTGGCCCAATTAAGATTGGACAAGCAGCAGAATTTGATTTCTCAGGTTCACAAGCAGTTCAAGCATTACGAGAAGATGGCTACAAGGTTATCTTGGTCAATTCAAATCCTGCAACAATTCAGAACGACCCTGAAATGGCAGACAAAGTGTACATTGAACCATTATTGCCGGATACGATCAAGCGTATTCTAGAGATAGAAAGGCCCGATGCTTTGTTGGCAGGAATGGGTGGTCAAACCGCTCTCAATATTGCGAGTGACCTAGCCCATGCAGGGGTATTGGATGAACTTGGAGTTGAATTAATAGGTTCAGATTTGGATGCAATTGACAAAGCTGAAGATAGAGACCTGTTCAACAAAGTATGTCTAGAAATCGACTTGCCTATCTCTGAGGCAATTGCATGTAATTCGATGGATGAAGTGCTTTCTGCGGCAGATGAGATTGGTAGTTGGCCAATCTTAATTCGTCCTGCATTTACTCTGGGCGGCCTAGGGGGAGGAACTGCTTGGAATACTGGTGAGTTAGTAGAAATTGCAACTCTAGGGCTGAGGAATAGCAGAATCGGGCAGGTGTTAATCGAAGAAAGTATTCTTGGATGGCAAGAATATGAATATGAAGTAATGCGTGATACTGCCGACAACGCAACGATTGTGTGTACGATGGAAAATATCGACCCTATGGGGGTGCATACTGGGGAATCGACTGTCGTAGCACCGGTCCAATCTCTTTCAGATAGAGATCACATGCAACTGAGAGACATGTCATTATCATTGATTAGAAAGTTGAATATCAAAGGTGGATGCAATGTCCAATTCGCTGTGAATCAATCTACAGGTGAAGTAAGAGTGATTGAGGTGAATCCTCGTGTATCTAGGTCCTCCGCACTTGCTTCCAAAGCAACAGGATATCCAATTGCAAGGATGGCTGCTAAAATTGCGGTTGGCTATACTCTTGATGAGTTACCAAACCCAATTACTGGCGAGGGTACGACTGCTGCATTCGAGCCTACTCTTGATTATTGTGTGGTAAAGATACCTCGCTGGCCATTCGATAAGTTTAGGACAGCAGATAGAACTCTTGGCACTTCAATGAAATCAACTGGTGAAGTAATGGCTATAGGAAGATGTTTCGAAGAAGCCTTCCTGAAAGCATGGGCGTCTTTGGAACAGGGACTTCATTATCCAAAACCACTTACTCGTGCAGATGAATCGGAAGGAGAAGGAATGGCTCAAAGAGCCCATGAACAATTACCTGACAATGTGCTAGTTGATTGGCTGAGAATAGCCACAGATCGTAGAATGGGTGCGGTTATTGAAGCATTTAGAAGAGGTTGGAGCATTGAACGAGTTCATGAGATAACCCGGATTACAAGATGGTTCTTGTACGGATTCCAAAAAATAGCCGATATGGAGAATCAAATAGTTGCAATGGGGTGTGCACCAAGTAATGTTTCTTCTGAGGATTTACGTATTTGGAAGAGTCACGGATTTAGTGATGCGCATATCGCAGACGCACTTTCTGGATTCCCTGCGTCTGGAATGAAAGGCATCAAACCTAGTCGCAGTGAAGAAGCAGTCATGAAAGTACGCCATGCACACTCCATACATCCCATTTACAGAATGGTTGATTCATGTGCTGCAGAATTTGCTGCTAAGACTCCATACTACTATTCCACTTACGAACCCAAGGGTGACAACAGAATCGACGTACTGCCCGGGCTCGCAGAACGCGTAAAGAGAAGACAGATAGTAATCGGTTCTGGGCCTATTAGAATTGGACAAGGCATCGAATTTGACTATGGTTGTGTCCATGCTGTTAAAGCGATTAGAGAAGCAGGAATGGATGCTGTACTGATGAATAACAATCCGGAAACAGTATCTACCGACTTCGACACCTCGGATCGGTTATATTTCGAGCCATTAACCTTGGAATGCGTCACTGAGGTCTTACTTAGAGAGAATGCTCACGGCATTCTACTACAATTTGGAGGTCAGACTGCGATAAATTTGGCACTTCCTCTAGAAGAAAGGATTCCAACTTTGGATATTGATTTAGAAATCCTTGGAACTTCTTGTGATGCTATAGATGAGGCTAGTGATAGGGAGCGATTCGAGGATTTCGCTGATCGGATTGGTCTACAAATGCCTCGTGGAGCAACAGGAACTAGCGCAGATGATGTCAGAAATGCCGTTGAAAAAATTGGTTTCCCTGTTCTAATTCGGCCATCGTATGTGTTGGGTGGCAGAGGTATGGAAATCCTAGCCAACGAAAAACAACTCGAGGCTTATCTAAACGAGGCTTACCTAGCTCCCGACAAGCCTCTTCTTGTAGATGAATACCTTGGACATGCAATTGAATTGGATGTAGATGCCGCAGCAGATGGTGAGCAGGTTCTCATCGGTGCAATCATGGAGCATCTCGAAGAAGCAGGAATACATTCTGGAGATTCAACTTGTTTCATACCTACTCAGAACATTAGTGAAGATATGCTTGAACGAGTTCGTGAGCAAACTAAGAAAATTGGTTTAGGACTCAATATATATGGTTGCTATAATATCCAATTCGCAATACAGGGTGATGATTTGTATTGCCTCGAAGTTAATCCAAGGAGTAGTCGGACTGTGCCCTTTGTGGCAAAAGCAACTGGTGTCCCAATGGCTAGAATTGCAGCGAGAGTAACTTTGGGAATCAAATTAAAGGATCAAGATATTCCAGTCCCTACATCTGGGCATGTTTCAGTTAAGGCTCCCGTTTTCCCATTCATCAAATTACAAGGGTTGGATCCTGCGCCTGGTCCTGAAATGAAATCTACAGGAGAAGTATATGGCTCTGACATTAGGGCTGATGTTGCTTATCTGAAAGCAAGATTAGCGACAGAAATACCAGTGGCTACTGATGGTGGCGCGTATTTGACTGTCAGAGATGGAGACAAAGAAGAATTGGTTCCAGTAGCGGAAAGCCTCAGTGAAATGGGTTTCACTATATTTGCAACACCAGGGACTGCGGATGTCATTAGGGCAGGTGGAGTTGAAGTTGAAACGGTCTATAGAATAACAGACAGGATGCACCCTGATGCTTTAGATTTGATGAGGACTGGTAAGGTTTCTTTCATTGTTAATGTGCCTACGGTTTCAGGTGGTGCCGTTCGTGACGGTAATATGATGAGACGATTGGCTGTTGAAATGAATATCCCATTTGTCACTACAATGTCAGGTGCCAAGATGGAAGTAGCAGCAATCAAAGCAATGAGAGAAGTGGATGTTCAACCGATGAGGCTGAAAGTGAACTACTAATCAACATGCATCGTATGCTTCGATAATATACTGAGTTAGTGGGCTAGTCCATGCTAGGTCACTGATTCCGTCTTTACCTTCTGCATCATACACTCGTACAACATCTTGAACCCGCACGTTACCTTCGGATGATCTTGCCAAGATTGTTTTGGGTTTGACCGATTTACCAGTTCCATGTGGGTCGTAAACAGTGTCCAGGGCCTCAGATAAGAACCAGTCTGCCTTATCCGAAGGTTCACCTTCGAATGTCTTCTTTGGCCTTTTAGCACCAAATAATCCACCTGCCTTTTTCTTAGGGCTGGTGGCATTTGATTTCTTCGGAGTGCTTTTCTTAGTTTCTTTTGAAGCCGACTTCTTTTCTTCCTTTGGTTTACTGTCTTTTGATGCAACACTTCTACCTTCAAGTTCCTTTTCCATCTCTTTGCGAACTTGCTTCTCGAGTTTCTTAATCAATGCTTTCTCATCTACAGTTTTCGCACTATCTTTCATTTTTTCAATCACCGTTAGGTAATGCGATGCGACTTGAATCAGAGCAGTCTCCATACTTGCTTCTAATTGCATTGATACTACATCTCCAGAGGAATCTCTCCATTTTCTCCATTGAAGCATAGTATTGGCATGAATATCTGAACCACATTTTGGGCAGAAAGAACGTTTAGGTGGTTTGAGAACAGGAATTGATCTCATAGCTTCAGGGTCGATACCCTCGTGTTCTCCACTCGATACATCGTGAATGTGAGTACTCGCTTCCATGCCGAGGTTCATGGCGTCTCGGAATAGTCCTTCCGATAGATCTAGAGTCCCTTTTTGGACCAATTCCCATCCATCAGTTCCTTTCACTGTTGCTCTTACAGCTGCTGAAGCAGCAGCGGATTCACCAAACTGGTAATCTGCAAATATGTTACTAATCGCATCTTCTTTAACTTGATTTTGCATTAGCTCTTCTGCTGTTTCGTCACCATCTGCAGGTGCTGCGATTCCTAATAGAATAGGGTTTGCTCCGTCTTCGACCTTTGCTATCATATCGAATTTCTCGGCCATAGAAAGGTCATCGCGTGTTCTAATGACATCTTTTAGTTGATTCAGGTCATGCCCAGTTGCGGTAATAGGGCCACGTACAGTAAGGTCATTACCACATGATAAACAAAACTTCGAAGCAGGTTCGACTCCAGCCTCACAACTTGGACAATAAACTCCGCCCATGTCGCGCCATAACCCCTTGGCCCCTTTCAATGGAACGGTACATATCAGGAATATCCTGCATATTTTTGCTAGTAATACTTCAGCCGAGTAGTTTTAGGACATGGTTTCTTTCTAATTCAACCATGATGGGTGCTAATCGAGGCCCCTTTTCAACTCCGAGTATCGCTTGGTATAGAGTTCTGTACCCCTCCTTAGTGTTTATTTCTGAATCACGGAATGCAGAAGAAATCGCTTCTCCAATTGATTTAGCATCCCATTCACATTGGCTGATTTGAGTGTGTAATGCCTTGACAATTGTGGAATCTAATCCTTCAACTCGTTCATCGAGTACCCTAATTTTCAATTCATCTGGGAAATGAGGTCCATTAATCCAATTACGCATTCGACCTAGTCGGTCTGCGACCTCTGGTCCAACACTTTGAATTATTTCTTCATCACTCTTTACTTGAGCAAGCATAGAAAGGTGCCTGAATGTGACATTTGATTGTTTCATGTTACCGATTGAACTCATACGAATGGCCCCTTCTGCATCCTCAACAGCCACTTTCTGTCTTCGAGATAGAGTCTCATCTTTCAACTCTGAATCTATGTCTCTGGAAGCCATTCTTTCATATTCATCAGCCAGTTCAACTAGTGACATTCCTGCATCGAAAGTAATTGCTTTCTTTGGCTTAGTTGAGGCTATTAGGTATCTCAAAATTTCAGGAGGAACCAATTCTAAAGCTTCCAGAGGACCAATCGTATTTCCTGTTGAAGAAGACATTGCTCCTTGACCTTTCAGAGATATCCATTCGTAAACTAGCGGATGGGGAGGTTCGTCTCCAAATAATTTTGAAATTTCAATACCTGTTGCATATGACCCTCCGGCTGCACCATGATCTTTACCGAATGGCTCGCAAGTTACGCCAACCCATCCCCACTTAGCAGGCCAGTCCACACGCCAAGGGAGTTTACCTTCAGCTTTATTCAAATCAGATTTCCCTGGTTCCCCATCCTGTTCCCAATATACATATGGCCACTCAAATCCAGTAACAGTTACTCCATCGAGACTACCGTTGTGGCCATATGGATTGAAAGGAAACCAATCAGGGGCTAACTCTCTGCTACTAACTCTCTCGATAATTTCACGAATTTCATTTGCCTTTTCACACGCTATGCGTGATTTATCTGCAAATTTACCTTCTGAATATGATTCATAGTTGTCGATAATTCTAGGCTTTACATCTATTTGTTCCAATGCAGCTAGGAAAGGTTCCAAGAAGTGTTGTGCGTAACTTCGTCCATCACTTCCAGGCTTTCCATTTTCATCAGGAGCAGGTATTGTTGCTAATGGGCACCCAATATATTTCTCATATTCGTCAGATAAGAATGGGTACACCTTCCTAAGAGGGTCTGCAGAATCGACTATGAATACAGATTCGGCATCTAGTCCAGCGTCTTTACACGCTCTTGTGACCATGTCTCCTGTCAGGATTTCACGTAGGTGTCCAATGTGGAACTCACCGCTAGGAGTAATTCCTGATGCGATAATGTGTTTTTTACCTCTCTTTGAAAGAGTCTGTGCGGCAAAATCAGCCCAATGCATTGCTCTTCACCTCAAACAACAGCGACTCTGATAATTCCACGAAGCGGTACTTCGTCGATTTCATTTCGTACTGTTTTGTTAACTAACACTGTACAAAGAGATACTTCTGCTCCTGCTTCTCTCATAGACTGAATCGTTCTTGACATTGTAACGCCTGTGGATAAAACATCGTCAATAATTACAATTCTTTTTCCCGCAACTTGGCTATATTTGTTGGAAAGTGAACCTTTTCCTGGTGCACCATCTACATTGCGATAGATAGCAACTTCGCAACCCAGTTGACTAGCAACTTCGTTAGCGAATAGAACTCCATTGATTGAAATTCCAACGATAGCATCGATACTATCTCCGCATTCTTCTGCGACAACATCAGCCATGATTGCTCCAATGGCCGCTACACGTTGAGGTCTAACTCCTATTGTTCTCCAACCAATACTAACGTCTTGTGGTTTTTCTCCTGCTGTACTGCCGGCTAATAGCCATGAAATTGTGTCTTGTGACAATGACATTTCATCTGCAATCTGTTGTGAGTTGAGTCCTTCTTTGCGAAGATTTCCAACCATTACTCGCAACTCTTCGATGCTCTTTCCAGTCTCCATGGAGGTATTCGGGTAGTCTATCAGACATCAAACCATCGTTGCGTAGATGGTCGTGGAGGCGGAAACCCTCAAATGGAGCGGACTCGGCGAAGGGTCTGATGTCGGACTTCGAATACGAGTCTTTGCTTGACCGCGCAAGGTCAAATATCCCAGAAGAGATATCCAATCGTGCACGTTGGACTCTACCAGACCCTCAAATTATGATCGAAGGTTCCAATACAATTTTCCGTAATTTTACTGAAGTAGTAAATCACATGGAAAGAGACGAAATACATGTTTACCAATTTATGCTGAATGAACTTGGAACTGCTGGTTCAAGAGATGGACCGCGTATTAGATTCAAAGGACGCATACCTCCTAAGAGGATCAAAAAGACAATTGTAAATTATGTTAATACTTACATTAAGTGCGTTCAGTGTAATGCTCCAGATACTCATTTCATCAAACAGGAAAGAACTACTTTGCTGAAATGCCAAGCTTGTGGTGCAACTAGGCCAGTTAAACTGTGATGTCAAGCAAGAATTCCTCCGGCAAAGGTCCGCCTCTTAGGAATTCTACTAACTTTGGAATTGACTCATCTGTGATTTTGAACCAATCTCCGTTTGGGTAAATTACGCAAGTAGGGCCGTTTTCACAAAAGTCTAAACATCCCGATTTCTGTACTCGCACATCATTAATGCCCTTAGATTTAGTTTCGAGTTTAAAATCCCTCATAAGTTCCAGAGAGTTTTTTTCGGTACAGCAACCCCTAGCCGAGCCTTGCGGACGAGTGTGTCCGCATACGAATGCATGCATCCTGTATCCCGGAACCTCTCTACCCTTAGGGTCCATTGATTGTCACCTCATCGATAGCGTTAGCCAATTCATAATCCCTTTTG
>Ga0315320_10002802_pt1 | contig 14360 bp, 18 predicted proteins | sample M140m21515metaG_FD_203458 | JGI IMG/M metagenome (GOLD analysis project Ga0315320, IMG submission 203458) | Ammonia-oxidizing marine archaeal communities from Monterey Bay, California, United States - M1 40m 21515 | ecosystem: Environmental > Aquatic > Marine > Coastal | place: USA: California... | reverse complement strand
CTGTAATCTTTAGCACCTTCTCTTTTCAATACACAAGAGATCTGAAATACTTTGTCACCCGGTACTTCTGGATTAGGCATTCTACTCGGATTAGTAGAATTAACCTCAATATCCATCGACAATATCAATGGAGCTGGTACTTCGTCGCCACCTTCAAATTTTATACTTTTCCATTTCACTACATATTCTTCGTCGCATAATGTTATTTTTTCATCTTGGCCAACTTGTTTACCTGTAAATTTAACCCACCCAGCTGTAGGCAAAGACCGGAAGCATGTAAATTGTAACAATGGTGTCGCATCTTCTTCATGAATCCTACACTGAACATTACCAATACCTCTCACGAAGAATCGTCTCTTATTTACACTGTACGCGTAAGATCTCCTATCAAAAGGCGATGAAAATGCTAACATTAAATATGGAAATAAGCGTTCCTTCTTTTTCTTACGATCCCAATTACAATAATACAAACGCTTTTTCATTGTAAATGATGTTTTAATTGGTCCATGACTCTTGAGCCGACCGTTGATAGCGTTACTCAATAATTGAGCTTTTGATGCGTCCCATCTAATTTCTACACCATCTACTTTTTCTGGTAATTCCAGAAAACAGTAAGGCGTAAAATCGTTTATACGTAATACTACTGTTTTATTATCCTTCGTCAAAGCGTAAATTCTAAATACTGTTACTTCTTTTTCATTGTCATCCCAATGCCAGAAATACGGAAATACTGTTGATGTTGTTCGCATTGCTTTCTTAAAATTCTTTGAATTTTAAGATTCATTTCTCAATTTTTAGTTGGGTGTAGAACAGGTTGAGTAAAGGGTAGGAAACATGCACCCGACGCTTGCATAGAATCTAGAAATAGTTTGACACCGGTTTCCCGACCAAAACGAGAGATTAGATCATTGAGATCAGTTTGAGCTTGAGGGAAATACCTCAGCACCATACCAAGCATAAGTGTTCGAATTTCCCAGTGCTTGTATCGATTGGTGTCCTTGATATCAACCGTCTTATTCTGTTTACGTAGCTTGCGGAGTTTTTGATTCCGCTTCTTAGTCCGTTGTTTTTTAGCATCTGAAGGATCCATTTTCTACAATGCTATTTCCATGCTAAATTCATTTTCACCATTTATTTACATCATATCCACTGGGTACTTTTCTCTATTGAATCTCGCCATCTGCAATGCCATTAAGTCTTCTCTATTTTTTACTGTATCTCTGGTAAATTGTTGCGAGGATAGATATCTACTATCTTGGGTGGTAGGCACCTTGGGGTATCTTGGCCATAAACCGCCCATGGGTGTTTGAAACACCTCGCTATTTACTTGACTTCTAACAGTGTATACCGGCAAAGAATATGTTGGTTCTATATCTCTATCTAAGTAATACATGTATTGTCCAGCGTGAATATCAGTATAATTTTTATAATGTTTGCCATAGTCTGTATATTTTTCGTCGTAAATATCTTTCAATCGGACTTCGCCGCTATATGGAATACTATCTAGTTGCTGTGTAACAGAACCATACAAGGGATTTATCAATCGTGGGTCGTAAGCTGTTACTGTTTTTGGAGTTTCTACCTTGCAGTGTTTGTGATGATGTTTGTGATGACGAGGCTTTTCACAAACCCCACATGCACATTTAGCTGAATGAGGTTCGTGGAAAAATCCATCTGATACCTCTAAACCAAAATTGGGATTTAAGATTTCAATATTCTTCTTACCTTCTTCAGATATCCAAGGACTTGGTTGTTTACCCGAAGCTACGAAACTGGTACTTGCACATGAAGAAATTTTGCGCAATTGGTTTCTATTGTTCAAGCCCAGGTTGTTTGTTGATGTATCGGGTGGTTTAGCTGGCCATTTGGGTATTCCGGTGGCAGGACATTCACTGCAGTCACAAGATGTTTTGGGATAATCCGGTCCAATCAATTTCTTAATCATTTTATTAAAACAAAAAAACGTTTAATTTTATTTATGGTAAATTTGGTAAATTGGGACCTGGTGTGTTAGTTTGGATATTATTTAGATTCGACGAAATTACAAAGAGAGTGCTATTAAGATTTCCTATTAAATCTTCAAAATCTTGTAAGTTTAATCCAGAAATAGTATATTCTAAGCTCTTAATTTGGTCAACGACGTTTGTTAGTTGAGTTGTAATTTCAGACACTCGAAGATTGCTAATACCATTTGCTATGAGAAACAACCCAATGCTCAGTGGTGCAACACTTCCCAACACAAACATAAAATGTAATAAGTGCTTTTTATAATCTTCCATTTTATTATTTGTTCATTTTCTTAATACATCGTTTGTAACTCTCTACCGCTGGAAACCAGCATTTTGAAAATAACTTCCGCCCTTTATAGCAGTTCTCGAAACTTCTCGTAGCCAAAATTTCACAATCATTTGGCTTGTAAGGTTTGTGTTGAAGAACAACTCGAGTCAGAACCGGAAAGTGATCACTCCCAGATTTTCTATAAGGGTGATTTTTTCTACCACAATTTTCTTTTTTCACGTGGTAATTTGTTAATCTGAGATTTGGCGAAACCAATATTTTATCTATTTCTGTTGGTCTGTGTTCAGGATCATAATCAAATGAACAAGTTGTATAAACGACAGATTTTGTTTTCATTCTAATTTCACCCAAGCATGCTTTATTCTTGGTATTACAATTAAAATCTCCCCCTATAATCGAATAAGGACTTGTAAGTTGTCTTGTAATTTTTCTTAACAAATTTTGTCTAGCGTCTGATCGTCTTCCGCTTAAATGTAAACTAACGACATCAACATGTTTATTGTTCCATTTCAACGTGGTCATCAGAGCATTTTTTCTATCAAAGTCTTTCTCTGATTTACTCCATAGTAATTTGGTAGTCCCTGATACTTTTTTCAACACATCATGTTTAAACATTATTGCATTACCAAATGCATTTTTGGGTAACGCAATTGGTGGTATTTTAAAAATAGTTTTGTAGTTTTTTAGAGTTCTAAGTCTGCTTGCAAAAACTTTATCAACTTCTTGTAAAAAAACTAAGTCAGCATTTGTTGAGAGTATTTTCTTTACCAACTTATTATGTCTTTCTCGACTGTATTTTCCTAATTCTGATTTTCTACCGGGTGAATGATATTTCGTGGCTGCTGCTGCTAAAACGTTCCAAGACATTACATTGATAGAATTACTCCTCTTTTTATCAAATTTACGTGTTTTAACACTACGTCTGGGTGTGATAGATGGCGTCTTTTTACCTCTACCCCGAGAGACACGTCGTAGATCTTTCTGAAGCATTTCTTTCGCCTTTTCTATTCTGTTTCTCTGCGAGTTAGATATACCACTACCTCCTCTGTTGAGATAGTATTGAATAAATTTTATAGCCGACCCAAGACCTTTAGGAGCATATTTTTTATTTGTCGCTACACGGTAAATTTCTATGGTAGACTTGCTCATGACACCCCTGGGAAATTTGACAGCAGCTGTTCTCAACTTCGTTGGGAAATTAAAATCACTGTTGCTTGACATTTATATATTACTAGAAAAACCAGATTTGAATTAATTATCACCAATCTTACAAATAAATGCAAGCTTGGCATGTACATCAATACGACCCCGTGTGGTACGAAACTGAATACGTTTCTCCAGCGGAAGTTAAAATTTTAGTGGAATCAGAATTGTTGAAAAGATTGAAAAAGATACATTTTGCTTCGACCTTCGACACATCATTTTGGAGCTATAAGAATTATCTAACCTCCATGGCAATTAAGAAAACAATGAAAGAATATACCTCAAATAGACCAAATTTTGGTACTTTCCAAGATTTTGATAATACTATTTATTACGAACTAGTTGACGACCTATTATGTAATTACATATTGATCTCTAGGAATTATAGAATAATTAAAAAATGGGTAAAAAGTTGGGTAATATTCAAATTGTACCACCCACCTGGCATTACACGTACGAGCGTGACCGGCAAGATCTATGGAAATGCTAACGGTGGTTTGCGATATAGAACCTCGCGTGATAGATTCAGACAATTAAAATACAAAATGAATAGAAAAGATGACGAATAAAATTGCAAATGGCTTCTATTACAGAACGACAGCGCACTATAATCAATGCTATACAAAAAGAGCGCACTGCAACTAGAGAGTATTTGCTGATGCGTGAAAAACCTCTAACTGCTTATCAACATTATATTAAGCATATGCGTGCACGATGGAATACTCTATCAGAAGAAGAACGTGATAAATTTATGCTACAAGCAAAGCGAGATCGTGAAAGATATGAAAATGAAAAGGTTGAAATCGAGAAAAAATCCGGTGAAGAAATAAAAAAACTTAAGATATACTTAAGATATTCTGGAGATAGAGTCCCTTGCGTAGGACTAGATAATGGATTCACACGCTATACTATAGTAGGACCAGTAGATGAGATTGAACTCTTCACAACTCGAGTAGAAAAAAAGAAACTCATAGACAGAGGTGTTCCAGAAGAAAAAATTGGTATATACAAGTCTGTTGGAGGTCGTAAATTTAACTGGCGAGCTGCCAAAAAATGGGGAGTAACTGTATATGGTGGTTCACAAAATTACCAACCCGCTTGGGGTGGACTTCTTGAAAATTATGAAGGAGAAGCTGGAAATTTTACAACCTATACTAATTATAAAGGTGAAAGTTGGACCGAAAACCATTAAGTGTCGATTTTTCCAAGAATGAAAATCTAAACATTTATTTTGATAAATAAATGTTTAAAATTCTACTAGCAAGTCTTTACATGTCATCTCTATGTAGCTTGACACGTTCGCACAGTTTTGCGAACTTTGTGAATAATTATAATAAGCGATATGATAGCACAGCCGAATATTTCAAACGAAAGAGTATTTTTGAGAGAAACCATCTTCTCATCGAGTCTCATAATCGAGCTAACCGAAATTGGAAATTGCGTATGAATACTTTTGGAGATTTGGATTGGGGCGAGTTCAGAGATAAATACGTAGGTGTAAATACACAACCAAAATTTCCCAGGATTTCATCTTATTCTATTTCTGAAAATTATGGAGATCTTCCTAAATCATGGGACTGGGTAAGCGAGGGAGCTGTCACACCTGTTAAGAACCAAGGACAGTGTGGTAGTTGTTGGGCTTTTTCCACCACAGGAGCTCTGGAGGGTCTGAACTATATTAAGAACAAGCAACTAACTAATTTCTCTGAACAAGAATTGGTGGATTGTTCTGGTAGTTATGGTAATAATGGGTGTAACGGTGGACTCATGGATCTAGCATTTAAATTCGTCGAGAATCAAGGTATTTGTACTGAAGAGAGCTATCCGTACACAGGCACGGATGGTCAGACATGTACTAAATGCAATTCTGTTTTCAAGATCACAGGTTTTCAAGATGTTCCAAAAAGTGATGAGAAAGAACTTCAAAAAGCTGTTTATACTCAACCAGTATCAGTGGCGATTGAAGCAGACCAACCTTCTTTCCAGTTTTATCACAGTGGGGTGTTTGATGGAGCCTGTGGAACTAATCTAGATCATGGGGTGCTCGCTGTTGGTTATGGAACTTTGAATAATACAGATTACTGGAAAGTTAAGAATAGCTGGGGCGAGAGTTGGGGTAATAAAGGTTATATTCTACTAGCAAGAAATATTCCTGAATCCCATGGACAATGTGGTATTGCTCTACAACCATCAGTACCTACACTTGATTAAATCTTAATACAAAAAGTATGAAGATTCGACTACAAAATTTACATGTGTAATTTGGTTCCCGCGCATGCACGTTTTGCGAGACGACCACAAGCTTTGTTGTACGATGGGTAAGCACCCTGGATGGTGTAGTAGCCACCACATCTGTAGTTCTGACCGTGAGTTAATGAATCATAACCCTGCGAGCCCCATACAGGGATCTGTTGAATTCTTTGGGATGGAACCTGAACAACAGCGGGCGAGCCATTAATGGTACCCGGTACACGAGAATTGTATCCTGCGAGAGTTGCGTAGCATGCATTTGGTTGACCCAAAGCATCAGTTTGGACGTAGGAAGTAGTAAAAGGTGATCCGACTTCAGCTAAAGACATTTTTATCTAGTAGATAATAAAAATAAAAAAAATTTTTAAGTTTTGTATAAAATTTTTTCAAAATTCTCAAGTGAACAATTAGAATTAAATTTTACACTTTCCCCGCTTAAGGAGAAATCAACAGGTCTCAGTATGCTCCAATCAGTATCATCTTTTAATATTCCCAATTTGGTGTAAATATATCCAACCAGAGCACTACACCAGAACCTATCAGTTTTTTGTGGACGAGAGTCACACTGGAACAATGCTTGGATCCAATCAGATGGTACTATGTCGTAAGGTTTGTCGTAAACAACATTGTGTATTTGTGATAAAACATCATTTGACAATTTTTCCCTTGGGCAAGATAATTTTCTGACGTAAGCAGTTCTGTTTTCAAAATTCAGACATTCCAATAACGGGGTTATTTGTACGCCAAGTTTAATTTGACCATCTTGCGGATCCGGATGACCGTTGAAAGTTGACTCCCAGACATATAAACCCTTCAATGATGGATGTATAAAAGTGGGATCTCGTAAAACCATCGCAACATGAGTGTAGTTGCTATGAGTTCCCCATTTAATCATATTGGTAAAAAGACCAAAAATCCCACCACTGTGGTTATTAAAAAGTAATAAATCTCCTGTTTGTAATTCGTTCATTTTACTTACTAAGTTCAATTAATTTTGAGAAATTTTTGAATATCTTATCCATCATGATCGAATTATCGTAAAGTATCTTATCTGCTTGCAAAGAAAGACTTTCCGAAGCTGATTGAATAACAATCATCTTATCAATAATTTTTTGCTTAACCGTAAGACAATGTTGCAACTTTCTTTCAAACCCAGCTCTAACTTGACTTCTATTCAACTCGGAATCAAAACCTGTATCACCAAGATCTGAAAATTTTTTCCTTTGTGATTTGATATCTTTTTCTTGAATGTCCAATTTTTCAAGAAGTCCTTTATATTTTCTCACCAACTGGTCGTATTCCATTTTTTTCCGGTTCATCAACCCAGCAAAGTTCAATAAGTTACCCTTTCTACTGATCAACTGATTTAAAAATTTAGCATGACTTCTCATATTTTTATCTAATATTTTTTGAATACCAACGACCACTTGTGACGTTTCATGATCCATGGTATTGGCCCGTTCATAGATTAACTGTAGTGGTGTGGTTACTCTTAGATGCCTAGAGCGACTTAATAGTTTGTCTTTTATAATGTAACAATCGGGTTCTTGATTCCTCATGTAAACGAGGTAGTTATTTTGATAAATAGTTATATCATACGGGAGACCTTGGACACAATATTGAAGTCTATTCAATTGTCTAATAATTTCTTTCAAAACGACTGTATTTCTTGTTTTTCCAGACTTCAACTCAATTGCTTTTTTATACTTCAATTGTAACATTTCTTCGGTATTTCCATGATCGTTAGATGGTATAACGTCTACTGGTTGGTAAGTTTCTTCGGGATTTACCAAAGGATTTCTGTCATATGCATTTGGATCCATGTTTTCTATGTCCATTAATTCCACTTCTATGACATTCTCCCCCGGACTCAATGGAATGACAAATCTGGAAGGAATATACAGCATTGTAGTAACTCCGGAAGACAACGATACTATTTCTAAAAAGATACAATTACCTTCGTACCTAAAATATTTTCTGGGAATGAAGTCTTTTTTGAACAAAAAAGATGCTAATTTGCTTAAAGATAGAGGCATTTTCTAGATAAATGATTTTCTTATATTGAAATTGAAATTGAAATCCAGTGTAAATGAATATAATAAAAAATGCTACCAAGAGCTTGTAAGATGCGAGAGAAAGAATGGAGAGAATGTATGAGAGTAAATGTTTTAGGCCCACAAAGTATTTTAAGAAATATATGTCATCGTGAATATACATTGTGGATAGAATGTAAAAATAGATCTATAAAGCGAAGAGATAGCTTGCATTATCACGAAAATCCAGTGATGTATGCACCTTCTGAGAAATAATATATAACAAATTTGTTATATATTCTTAATCACTATTCATCGACTACCATGCGGTTTGCCTCGTCAATACGGGAATTTCTAAATCATTATCTTCATCTGGTACGTCATCTTCCACCAAAACGCTTTGTGATACCTCTCTCATTAGCGTTGGTGGCATAGTCATTCCAGTGGAGGTCCTTAGTGCTCGCATTAAACCAGCATTACTAACACCCCTTGTAACACAAGAAGTAGTCTTCAATCTAGGCGATATTGATTGCATTGCCCCCAATCGATCAGATACGGATCTCATTAGTTCGGGTCGTATACCATTTTTCGCTATTTCCGTGTTGATCTCACTAATCCTAGGATCTTCTGGTACGGTATTCGACGGTTTTTCAAAACTTTCCTTATTAATTAGTTCAGCTACCTTTTTGGCAATCTCTTCTGATGATGCACCTTCCATGTCTTTCAAATTTCTTTCTAACAACCAAGAGAGTTTCATTTCTGCCATTAGGAGACGAAGAATGACTTGCGAAGAATTTGCATCCACATTAAGATGAAAACCTCCGGTTTTACTTGTAGCATACCCAAGTACACACCTAGAATCCGAATTAGCATGAGATGGTGAAAGAGAATGGATAGGGACTGTATAATTATCAACCACTTGAAACCAATCCATACCTGATGGATCTCCATCTGGCCAAGATTCTCTACGGCGACGACCTTTTTGGGATGTATGACAACCATGGGGAGAATCGTCGCCGCAAAAAAGCGTAGCTATTACTGCTTTACTCCCGTATTTTGCGGAGAGCTCATTCGTATGGTCTTGTCCTAATTTTAGAGCTGGTGTGTAAGCCTCTGCTAGGTCACCACCCCCGTAGCACTTCATAGATTCAAGAATCTTCACAAATTCTTGTTTTTCTTCTGATGTAGATGTAGAAGAGATACGGCATAGCTCACCAACAACAGCTTTGGAGACAAAATCCGGGTGATATCGTAGTTCTTGAGAATAAGTGGGCGTGTAAGGATCGGCGATATATTCTTTTCCGAGCCTTTTTGCTCGTGCTTTCTCTGCTAAATGAGTATCATCATAATCATTAGCGTATATGATTCTAATCTCGTAAGTTATACTAAATTGGCTAGCTTCCCCGTGTCTAGATTCTAAAAATGGGAGTAGATCTTTCAACATCTGTCTAATCAGTTCCCACGAAGGCTCCTGCGAGGATGTGTTATCAAGTATTATCACTAGAGCCAACACGTCTTTGATTTCTGTCAAAGACTCTTCAACAAGTTTGATGTCAGCTCTAGTTCCATCATCACCATTAACTTGTATCTCCTCCGCGGCTGTAACTGCTAGTTTTTCAGTAGCCAATTCTTGTAGTGTTTTTATTCCTTTGTTCGAACTTTTTTCCGTTGTAAAATTCATATTCGTCTTACTTATTAAGTACTCTATAAAATCAATTCCGACTTGTAACATTTTCTCGTGAATTTTAAAAATCGCATGTGCACTTGTCTACTAGGAATTATAAAATGAATTATTAGCTATGTCAGAATTATAAAAATATGACAAGATTTATTGTGATTGGATTGGGTATCATGGGTAGGCAAATAGGTAAATTACTAAAGAAATGTTCTCCTCATAATAACATAATAGGTGTTGAAAAAAACTTACCAAAAACCGGCGTGAATTTACCATTCACGGTTGTTGACTCTATCTCTAAAATAAAATTAACACCAGATGATTGCTCTATTCTTTGCATTAAGCCGCAGGATTTACATAGTTTTTCCAACGAACTAAATACCAATGTTTCCGATCCAGGGGGCTTAATTAGTGTTTTAGCTGGAATAAGTACCGAAACACTACAAAAGTTTTTACCGCATACTAAAATATGTAGAGCAATGCCAAATCTGGCGATGGATAAAGGTAAGAGCGACACAGCATTTTACACAAACGATAAAGCATTGGAGGAAATGACTGATACTATTTTTTCACATGGTGGAAATCCCATTAAGGTGAGTAATGAAACAGATATAGATGTAGCTACCGCTATTATAGGTAGCGGTCCCGCTTTCATTCTTAAGCTATGTCAGGCTATGAGTACCGAGGCAGATTCGCAAAGAGTACCAACTCATCTAGCTCCAAAATTCGCCATGGCTTCTTTAAAAGCAGCAGCTTCCATAGAAGATTTTAGCACGATAACACAAATCACCAGTAAAGGTGGAACTACAGAAGCTGGTTTGCATGTAATGGATAGATATAATTTTGATAACATTATCACATCAACTATTCGAAGTTGTATTGCTAAAAGTCACGAATTGGATCATAAAACCAGAAACAGTTAGTTGTTAAAATAATAATTATAACAACTTAATTCGCACACTTCTTATCGTAACAAATTTTAAGCGATAGCATAACGATGGATAATATCGCATCAATTACTCCTGTAATTATCAATGGCATCAGCTTATTTTTGAACCCATAAATTAAACCTAAACTAGAGGTAACCAGTCCTAAAATTACAAAGGGCCACGTGAATTTGGTAGAATCTTCTGAATTAACAATATCAATCATCTCGTAAATGAACGCAATTTGTCCAATCCCGATCGCCGTATATGCCATCCAGTCCCATTTTGTCTTCATTCTATATTTATATTAACCCGATTAATTTCTGATAACATTTTACACAAGCATCGACATCTGCTTGAGCATTATGAGCATTTTGAAATTCACGACCATGAAAGTGATAAAACAGCTCGCTCAGTCTAGGAAATTTATAACCACCGCGTGATTTTTTGATTTTAGCAACATTTACACTCTTTTTCATTGTACAGTATTCAGGCATAGCTAAAACCTTTCTGACTAATTCTAGATCTCCAAGATGTGCTATTTCCGCCAAAATAATATTTTTATCAAAATCTAGATTATGTGCTACCAGAGTAGTATGTTCATCGATGTCTCGATCAAACTCCGTCAACACATCTCGTAAAGAGATTCCTTGTTCATCTGCGATTTTTCGTGTGATACCGTTAATTTTGGTGGCAATACTAGTGTCGTCAATAACAAAATCCGATGGTTTAACCACGTGATAAACAGATTTGATAAGTTTCAAATCTTCATAAATCGCCCAAGCGATCGATACAATCCTCGCCTTTTCGTATTTGGAAAAATCGGTAATCGGGTGGTATTTACTCCAGGACTGTCTCTGGGGTAACCCGGTGGTTTCAGTGTCAAAAACTAAATATTTCATTTATATGTTACACCTCAGTCTTAAATATTCATTTTAAACAAGAAATTTTATCAACAAATGAGTGAAAAGAGACAAGAAACAGAAGACCTAGATCACCTAGGAAAAGATCCACTTGAAGGCGTTAAAAATCAAGTCAAGACACAATTTAGACAAGCTTTTGTAGATCTATTACAACAAAGCTTAGCGTCAGATACACCAGATTGGAACTGGGTTAAAAATCTATACTCCGAATTGCGAGATAGAATCTGTAATTTAACCCCAAGACGACAGGATAGGATTAAAGAAATTCACGAAGAGATGGATGTTGATTTTTTCTATCAAATGGTAAGTCATAATGCATTTGATGCTACTAGCTTAACTAAATTGGTTTGTTATGTATTTGAAAAGATCAAAGAATTAGAAGCTCCTGCTAAAAATGTCATCACCGATGCTAAATTAGACGAATTAAAAACTTTATTTGGTCAAGAGGGAACCACGTTGGCGTCATTTGTACCGATGTTTATTATGTCAGCCAACGAACGTCTGGACGACGTATACAAAGACCGTGAGATTTTTATGAAATTTTTAAAAGAACAAACTAAAAAATAGTTTTTCTTTTTCTAATAAATGGTTAAAAAGTCCAGATCTAAAAAATCAGGTGGAAGTAAAAAGAATACTACCCTGACCATAACTTTATGGATTTTATTTGCTCTGTCGATCGTTGGGTTAATCATATCCATCGTAATACAATGCAAAGGTGAAAATTTCGTCAACGACTATGCCGACGACGTTTATAACAACTGGGAAAAGCAGAATATATTGAATTTTACACATCATGCTTCAGCGCCCACAATCGGTGAATGCTCAGGCATACAAAGATGTGGTAACACTGATTCTTGTCAGAATCCTGAAAAATTCCCACCGAATGTTAGGGACGAATATAAAATGAATAAATTTTATCCAGTACTCCCAACAGAACGTCGAGTTTGCAACCCGGTGAGTGATGCTTGGTTACATTATGCATCCCAAGAGGATATCGAGAATTTGACAGTTTCAAATGATGGTCGAAGATACATCTGCGACAGAAGTTGTCCTCAGGTAGTCAGCGCGTGTGGATTGAATGGGATGGGTCTTGAAAAAGGTGTTATGTAATTTAATTGAAAACTCAATTAAATTGAAATATTAACCCAACCTATTTCTCGATCCATCGTTTCTTCATTAATTTTATCACTTTTTTCATACTTATAAAATGAAAATAAATTTAATCACCCGAAAATATAAATGACACTACCTAGTAAAGAAAAATTAGAACGATTTGGTCTCGAGCATTTTAATTATATTAATCTGGTATTTGGAGACCAGAATATCAGACGGCATATAATGGAAGCGACAGCCAAAGATAGAGGTGTAAGAAAGTACAAAAGAAGACAGTATATAGGAACGGGTAAGAATCGAAAATTATTTCTTAAATTGGCAACAGTTAAATCGACTGAATATGACAACTCCTTTCATCATATTTGCCGTAGAGGAACTAAAACTGTATGTAGCGGTGGAATGTGCTACCAACACTTATGGAGAGTAAATGATACACTGTGTCAAAGTTATAGTATGATGACTTTTTTGGGTTATCTAGATGAAAGTGACGAAAATATTGATTCAGATATTACATTTAGAAATCCATTGACGGGGCAAACTTTTACAGAACCTAAGTATCTTCAACCATCTAAAAATCTTCAAAATGCAATGGCAGACATGTGGTTAGATTTATTGATTAATAAAAATCCAACCGTGTTTCTAAAAGATGATAGAGGTAGAAAAACTAAAATACCTTGGACTTTACGCCAAGCAATATGTTTCGCATTACAAGATAGAAATTTCCTAGCAGCATTCCGAGATACGAATCCTGAAACATTAGGACGATATGGAAATGAAGAAAACGTAGAAAGTTGTCTCGCGTTATGGAGAACTGTTAAAAATACCAAACTTTTGTCAAGAAGCAATATTCCCCGCCCAGATACCTGTATAATATCAAAAATAATAGAAACACTTTTGAACTGGAAAGAATATGGGTGGTTATATTTTAAAACGTCTTCGACATTTAACCCGGTAGGGATGAAGTTGGGCGAAATAATTAATACCTATCCGGATCCAAGAAACAGTGTGATTGATGATAGAAGAGAGTTGGTTAGAGCTTTTTCTAAACGAAGACGTGTTGAAACAAAAAAATCTAATAGCAATTAATTCATTATTTTATGAAAAATAATGATTTTATTTAGCTCTTGCTCTCATTTTTCTTCTTTTTCGTTGCAAGCGTCGTGTTCTTTTCTTTTTCCACTTCCATCTCATTTTAGCAGTAGATTTTTTATACCTTGATCCGTGAGACATTTATTATGATTCAGTTATTTTTATATCTATCTCAATTATGCACGCGAGCCCGGGCCGACCTTAATTCATTACTTATATTGTCAATTTCCAATTGTGATATTTTTGGGCCATTTAGGAGAATTAATGACCCTGTTTGTTTACTATAATGATTCTTACCTTGTAATTTTTCATGTTCAGTCCATTTATCGACCGGCGCGTATGCTAAACAATTATTTAAGTTTGGTTTCACAATTTCTAATGATGGTCTATCGAAATTTTGCAAAGCCAGCGTGTAAGCTATAGGCCCAGTAGTTGTTAATACAATATCCTTGGGTGTTGGAACCTCTTTAACATCTTTAATTATTTGAAGACATTTAGCATTTATGGGGTCCATTTGAATGCTATAAATATTGTTCACAATCCTTTTAATTACAAGCTCTAGCGCTTTTGCTCCCGGGAGAGCATATAAATACCAATTTTGGATTTCACCACTTTTCCCTAAAATCTCGGACCACTGGGGAGTGCCCCATGGAGAAATTAACATTTCCGTATTTTTTGATAAAATCGGTAACTCTTTTAATGCAAAACTCTTAAGATCTAGATACAATCCACCATGTATGTAAATTACTAAATATCGAAAAAGATCTGCTCGCGCGGCACCAAATTTGGGATTGATTGAGTGGTAGGCTTTAGTTATCACACTATTAATTCCAAAAGTTGATAATAACCA
>Ga0315320_10002797_pt1 | contig 14383 bp, 14 predicted proteins | sample M140m21515metaG_FD_203458 | JGI IMG/M metagenome (GOLD analysis project Ga0315320, IMG submission 203458) | Ammonia-oxidizing marine archaeal communities from Monterey Bay, California, United States - M1 40m 21515 | ecosystem: Environmental > Aquatic > Marine > Coastal | place: USA: California... | reverse complement strand
CTTATCTTCACCTTGCTGCAGCAAAAGAATTAACCGAAGGTTTAATTAAATCTAAAAGTATTAACATTGCATATGAAACTGTAACTGATGATAATGGAAGATTACCTTTACTTGCTCCTATGAGTGCTGTTGCAGGACGAATGTCTGTTCAAGCTGGAGCACATTGCTTAGAAAAAAATCAAAAAGGAAGAGGACTCTTATTAGGTGGAGCACCAGGAGTAGTGGGTGGAAAAGTTGTCATTTTAGGTGGTGGAGTTGTTGGTGAAAATGCAGCTGTTATTGCAACTGGGATGCAAGCAGAAGTTCATATCGTTGATAAGTCTGAGGCAAGATTAAAACAACTTGTTGAGATGTTTGGAGACAAAATAATTCCAGAGCAAAGTGATAAAATTGATTTAAACAAATTAGTTTCAGAAGCTGATCTTTTAGTTGGAGGAGTTTTAATTCCCGGAGCAGAGGCTCCAAAATTAGTTACTAAAGATATGATTAAGTCAATGAAACGTGGATCAGTAATTGTGGATGTTGCAATTGATCAAGGCGGATGTGTTGAGACAAGTAAACCAACTACTCATGGTGATCCAACATATATTGTTGATGATGTAGTTCATTACTGTGTTGCAAACATGCCAGGTGGGGTTCCAAGAACTTCAACACTTGCATTAAATAATGCAACTTTACCTTTTTTGGTAAAGCTTGCTAACAAGGGTTATCAAAAAGCTTTACGTGAAGATAAAAACTTTTTAGCAGGATTAAATGTTCACAAAGGTGATGTAACTTATAAAGCAGTCGCAGATGTATTTGGCTATGAGTTTGTAGAACCATCTTCAGTACTTTGATAAAAAATGAAAAATATCTATCATAAAGATATTTATAAATTTGAAAAACCTGTAAAAAGTTATTGGGAAGATACAACAAAAGAAAATTTTAATTTAAAAAAATTAACTGAAGATATCAAATCAGAGGTAGTGATTATTGGTGGAGGTTATACAGGTTTATCTTGTGCCATTAATTTGATTGAAAATTATAATCTTGACGTAATCTTACTTGAAGCTGGAAAAGTAGGATGGGGAGCCTCTTCTCGTAATGGAGGTTTTTGTGCATTTCCACCAATAAAAACATCTTTTAAAAATTTACAAAAAATTTATGGAAAAGAAGAAACTAAAAAATTCTTTAGAAATTCAGTAGAGGGATCAAATTATACAAAAGATATAATATCAAATTATAAGATTGACTGCGAAGTAACCGGAGACTCTAATTTTATTGTGGCTCATCATCCAAGTAAATTTAAACAAATTAAGGAACAAGCTGAAGCATATAAAAATGAATTTGGTATAGAAGCTAAAATTTATTCTAAAGAAGAGTTCAACACAATTGGTCATGAAGGAACAGAGCAATTTGGTGCTCTTTCATATAAACCTGGTTTTGCAATTAATCCTTTAAAGTTTGTTAATGGTATTGCAAGGCATGCATTATCAAAAAAATTAAGGATATTTGAACATAGTTTAGTTGATAAAATTGATAAAATTAATAGCTCTTACATTTTAAGAACTAAAGAAGGTTCTATTAATACCAAAAAAGTTGTAGTTGCTACTAACGGATTTTATCAAGAAGGTTTAGTCCCTCAAATGAATTCTAGAATTTTACCAGTAATATCAAACATTATTGTAACAAGAGAATTAACAAAAAGTGAAATTGATTTACATAATTTTAAAACATTTTCGCCAATAGCAAATACAAAAAATCTTTTATATTATTATCGAAAGTTAAAAGATAATCGTATTTTGTTTGGTACCAGAGGTGATTTTATTGGAAGCGATCAATCAAATTTAGATAGGTCAAAAATAATGGAAAAATTTTTAAAAAATATCTTTCCAAATTGGTCAAATATTTCTATTGATTATAACTGGCGGGGATTAATAGCTATGTCTCAAAAATTAACCCCTTCTATTGGAAAAATTGAAAATGAAGAAATATATTATGGATTTGGATATCATGGTGTCGGTGTTAGTGTTGCTCCATGGACTGGAAAACAGTTATCAAAATTAGTATTTTCATCAAACAGTAAAGATTTAAATATTTCAAAGATATATAAAGGTCTTCCTAAAAAATTTATTTTCCCAAAATTGAGAATATTGTATTTTAGAATAGCAGTTTTATTTTATAATATTAAAGATAAACTTAATATTTAAAGTAAAAAATCAATCTATTTATAATAATCTAAATACCATTTTATAAATTTTTTAACTCCAATCTTATAACTAGTTCTAGGGTTATATTTTGTGATTCTTTTTAATAGCGAACTATCAGATAAAGTAGAATGTACATCACCTTTTTGCATTGGCATGTAATTTCTTTTAATTTTTTTATTTAATTCTTTTTCTAAAGTGTTGATAAAATCTAATAGGGATATTTTTTTTGTATTACCAATATTTAAAATTCTAAAAGGAGCTACTGGAGATAAGCTATCATTTTTATATTTCTTTTTTGAATTTAGTATAGGTATTTTATTTATTAACTTATATATCCCCTCAACTATATCATCGACGTATGTATAGTCTCTGTACATTTTCCCTTTATTATAAATATCTATTTTTTTTCCCTCTAATATTTTTTTAGTAAATTTATAATAAGCCATATCAGGCCTTCCAAATGGTCCATAAACTGTAAAAAATCTTAACATTGTTATAGGAAGCTTCCATAAACTTGAATAGGAGTGAGCTAAAATTTCTGAAGATTTTTTTGTAGCTGCATAAAAACTAACTTGGTGATCTGTTTTATCTCTTTCTTGAAAAGGAATTTTTTTATTTGCACCATAAACTGATGAGCTTGAGCCTATTATTAAATGTTTTACACCAACCTTGTTTGCAATTTTAATTACATTAAAGGTTCCTATTATATTTGAATTTAAATAGGCATCTGGATTATCAATACTATATCTAACACCAGCTTGTGCTGCTAGATGAATGATTATTGATGGTTTAAATTTTATTACTGATTGATTTAATAATTTTTGATTTTCAAGCAAACCTCTCGTGAAAGAAAAATTTTTATATTCTTTTAAAATGTTTAATCTAGATTTTTTTAAAGTTACATCATAATAATCATTCAATGAGTCTAATCCATGAACTTTAAACCCTTTATTTAAAAATTTTTTTACAACATGAAAACCAATAAATCCAGCAGCACCAGTAATGTAAATTTTTGTTTTCATTTAATTATTGTATTTATTATAACATCTTAATGATTAAAGAAATTCCAAAAAAAACTAAAGTAGTCATAATAGGAGGTGGGGTAGCTGGATGCTCTGTTGCATATCATTTGGCTAAATTTGGATGGAAAGACACAGTACTTTTAGAAAGAGATCAGTTAACATCTGGTACTACTTGGCATGCAGCAGGACTTGTCGGACAGCTTGGAGCTACAGCGACTATAACTAAACTTAGAAAATACTCACTCAATCTTTATAAAGAACTAGAAAAAAAAACTGAACTTTCAACTGGTCTAAAACAAAATGGTGCAATAACAGTTGCGAGCTCAAAAGAAAGACTTCAAGAGTTATTAAGACAAGCTACCGCAGCTCAAATTTATGATATAAATGTTGAGGTTTTAGATAAACAAAAAATTAAGGATTTATATCCTGTAATAAATGATCATGATATTTTAGGTGGCGTATATATGCCTGAAGATGGTCAAGCAGATCCAGTAGGGGTAACAAATGTTTTGGCAAAAGCTGCAAGAATGGAAGGAGTTCAAATATTTGAAAAAACCCCTGTTACAAAAATACTTGTAAAAAATAAAAGAATAATTGGGGTTGAAACATCTGAGGGAAAAATTGAGTGTGAATATGTGGTTCTTGCGACTGGAATGTGGTCAAGACAAATAGGAGAAGATATTGGTGTAAGTGTGCCCTTGTATCCAAATGAGCATTTTTACATAATAACTGAGTCAATGAATAAACTCCCAAAAAACCTTCCAGTTTTGAGAGATTATAATGATTGTCTTTATTTAAAAGAAGATGCTGGAAAAATGCTTGTTGGTATTTTTGAGCCAGGTGCAAAGAATGCTTTTAAAGAAAAAGGGATTGTCCCAAATGATTTTTCTTTTGGGGAATTTCCAGATGATTTTGATCATTTTGAGCCTTATTTGGAAAAATCATTTAAAAGATTACCGATATTAGAAAATGCTGGAATTAGAAAATTTTTTTCAGGACCAGAGTCTTTTACGCCAGATACTCAATATCTATTAGGAGAAACATCGGAAGTATCAAATTTATTTACATGTTGTGGGTTCAATAGCATTGGAATTGCAAGTTCGGGAGGAGCAGGTAGAGTAACAGCAGAGTGGATGATTAATGGGTATATGAATGAGGATTTATATTCATTAGATATAAAAAGGTTTCAAAAATTCCACTCATCAAAAAAATTTATAATGAATAGAGTTACAGAAACTCTAGGTGATTTATATGGAATGCACTGGCCATACAAACAACATAAGACTTCAAGAGATCAAAAATTACTTCCCTATCATGAAGATTTAAAAAGGTTAGGAGCATGCTTTGGCCAATCAGGAGAGTACGAACGACCAATGTGGTATGCTCAAGAAGGCATTAAACCAGAGTATGAATATAGCTTTAATTATCAAAGTTGGTATCCCTCAGTTGAACAAGAATGTAAAAATACAATAAAAAATGTTGGTTTGTTTGAACTTTCTCCTTTTTCAAAATATGAAATTAAAGGAGAAAAAGCATATGAAGAATTACAAAGATTATGTACAGCAAATATTAAAAATGAAATTGGAAAATGTACCTATACTCATATGCTGAATAAGGGAGCAGGTATTGAAACTGATCTTACAGTCGTTTGTCTAGAAAAAGATCATTTTAGAATAATAAGTTCAGCTGCTGTAAGAACTCATGATAAGGCTCATATACTTAAACATTTGTCAAAAAAAGTAGAATTTAAAGATTTAACAGATGAACTAATTTGCTTAGGAATTTTTGGACCAAAAAGTAGAGATTTATTATCAAAAATTACTAAACAAAATTTTTCTAATGAAAATTTGAAATTTGGTAATGGTAAGATGATTAATTTAAATTCAATTGATGTTTGGATCCAAAGATTGTCTTATGTGGGAGAACTTGGTTATGAACTTTATATTCAAAAAGAAAATGGGAAAGAAATATATGATTTAATTGTTACCAATGGAATAGATTTTAATCTTTCTCATTGTGGTGCTCACGCTATGGATACAATGAGAATGGAAAGTGGGTTTTTGCATTGGGGACATGATATTTCTCCTGAAGAAAATCAATATCAAGCAGGTTTAAATTTTACAATTAGCTATAAAAAACCATTTGATTTTATAGGAAAAGAAAAATTACTAAGAATTAAAGATCAAAAATTAGATAGAAGATTTGTTATGTTAACGTTAGAAGAAAGTGAACCTGGAAAACCACTGTTGCTTCATGAAGAGCCAATTTATTTAGATGATAAAATTATTGGAAAAACAACATCGGGAAATTATTCATTTAATTATAATAAAAACTTATCATTTGGATATATAATAAGTGATATTTCAAATGAAAAATTAATAAAAAGTAAGCTTTATATTGAAGTTGAGAAGAAAAAATATTTAGCAAACTTACTTTTAAAGCCTCTAAAACAGAATAATTATAAAAATATATAATTTAATTGAAGTATTGAAATAAAATTGATTGAATTGATATATGAAAAAAGAAAAATTCAAACAAAATTATTTTGATACACCAAATTCAAAAAATATAATTTTTAAGTCCAATGAAATAAAAACTACAAATATAAATATTCTTTTAAATAGAGTTAGAATAAATAAAAAAAAAGAAGTAAAAAAAAAAATATTTTTTTTATTAGTAGTATTATTATTTATTACTATTGTAAGTTTTTTTTATTAGTTTAATAAAAATTTCAAAATGAATTTAGATAAATTAGCTAAAAAATATAAGTCCGACAAATATGGTTCTCATTTTTATACTCCAATATATCAAAAATACATGAGTCCAAAAAAAAATAAAAATATTACTATTTTTGAGATTGGTGTAGGTGGTCTTGAACCAAAAGTAGGTTATTCAGGATTAAAAACGGGCGGAGAATCTTTGAAAATGTGGAGAGATTTTTTTAAAAAAGGAAAAATAATTGGTTTAGATATAGTAAAAAAAAATCTTAACTTTGGTAAAAGAGTTGAAATTTTTCATGGTTCACAAAGTGACAATTCAACACTAGATAAAATTGTAAAAAAATATAAAAGGTTTGATTTTATAATAGATGATGGATCTCATAATTATAAGGACGTTAAATACTCATTCGAATATTTATTTCAATTTTTAAAAGATGGAGGGTATTATTTTATAGAAGACACACAATCATCATATATCAGAGAACTAGGAGGAGATGGAGCAAATTTATATAATGAAAAAACAGTTATCAATTATTTCAAAAAATTAATAGACAAGATAAATCATAAGGAAATTGAAAACCCATACTACAAAAAAAACTTTTATGACGAAAATATTACTGAAATACATTTTTATCATAATCTTATAGTAATTAAAAAAGATAAAAATATAGAAGAAAGCAATATTTTAATTAATAATAAAAGATTAGTAGGTGGTAAAAAATTAGTAAAATTAAGAAAATTTATTAAAGGTTTAAAATATTTATCTTTACATATAGTTGCAAAAATAAGAAATTTTATTAAAAATTTTCTTTAAAGTTAGATTTTCAAATTTTTTTTAAATATAATTGTATTTTATTATTAGAAGATTTAGTGCAATACTTGATTGCACTGAAAATAAAATCTATTATAAGTCAACTATAATTAATGGCGGGGTAGCTCAGTTGGTTAGAGCGCAGGACTCATAAGCCTGAGGTCAGTGGTTCGATCCCACTTCCCGCTACCAGTATATTACTTAAATGAATTTAAAAAAATTTTTTCAAACTTCACCCAGATACTCGATTAAATGGAATAACTATTTCAATATCTATGAAAATTTGTTTAAAAAATTTATTAATAAAAAAATTAAAATTGTTGAAGTAGGTATTGGTGATGGTGGATCATTATTTATGTGGAAATATTTTTTTGGCCAAAAGGCTAAAATCATTGGTATTGAGCAAAATCCTGAGGCTAAAAAATTAAAAAAGTATGGGTTTCAAATTTTTATTGGAGATCAATCAAACCCAATTTTTTGGAAAAATTTTTATAAAAAAGTTGGAAAAATTGATGTTTTAATTGATGATGGTGGTCACACTAATCTTCAACAAATAACTACTCTAATGGAGTCTGTAGGAAACATTAATGATGGTGGGATGGTTGTAGTTGAGGACACGCATACAAGTTTTATGAAAGATAAAGGATTTAAAAATCCCTCTGATTATTCTTTTATAAATTTTACAACATCATTTATTGAAAATATCCATAGAAGAAACCCAATGTTGAAAAAAAAAATGAATTATTTTTCAAAAAAAATTTACTCTCTGGAATTTTATGACTCAATTACGGTAATTAATATCGCTAAAAAAAAATTACCTAAAACTTCAAATCTTGAAAATAATAAAAAATTAAGAAACTTCTTTGATGACCATAGATTTAAAAAAGAAAAAAATGATAAAAATTTAAAAGAAGATAGTTTTATTATTAAATTGATCAAACAAAATATTTCAAAAAGAAGTTATTTGTATAGAATTTATGAAAATAGTTTGATTAAAAAATATTTTAAAAAAATAAAAGAATAATTTTATTTTTTAATAATTTTTAAATATTTGTTAATATTCATTGATTGTTTGAGAGGAAACTTTTTACCAAATATTTTTTTCGCAGATACTGCTTTAATATTGGGATTAGTTTTTTTAGCAAATTTGTAAATTATTTGCTTGGCCCCCCCTATGTTTATTATGCCTTTTTTATTAATTAATTTTAACAAATTTTTTGCTAATTCTTCATGATACATAAAATTCATCTCAACATCATTAAATGCTTTTTTATGTATAAAAGGTTTTTCAGTCATACATATTCTTAATATTAAAGAATTTTTATACATCCTTACGGCGCATTCTCCTCCTAATTTAGAAATTGCATAATTATTTATTGGTAAAACAGGATCATTTTCAGAATAATTACCTTTGGTTCCAGGATAAACATAATTTGTAGAAAAATAAATTAGCTTTATATTTAATTCACTACAAATATTTACTAAATTAGATGTGCCAATTATATTTGTTGTAATACTTTTTGATATATTTTTTTCATGAATTTTCATCGGTCTGGATAAAGCTGCACAATGTATCAGATAATCAGGCTTAGTTTTTAAAATATATTTTTTAATAGATTTCAAGTTTTCAATATTAAATTTTTTTTTTGATGGGTACTCAATTATATAATTATTTTTCTTTAATTTGAAAATATTTGCAAATCTACCTGTGCCACCTGTAAATAGTATTTTTTTCATATAATTTTTGGAATAGGTGTGTGTATTATAAATTTACCTCCACGCTTGATAAATTTTTTTTCTTTTTTAAAAATTTCATCTTTAAAATTCCATGCTCCTAAGAAAGCAAATTCTATATTATCCTCAATAAAACCAGAGTATTTATAAATTGGAATTTTTGTACCTGGTGTATATTTATTTTGTTTATCTTTTGTAGTATCTAAAAAATATTCAATTAGATTTTTGTTAATTTTACAGTAGTTTAATATTGTTGTAGATTTAGCAGTAACACCATAACCAATAATTTTTTTATTTTCAGAATTAATTTGATTAAATATTTTTCTTAAGGTTTTTTTTGAAGAAATGACTCTTTTAGCAAATTGTTTATATGTTGATAATTTTTTTAAACCATATTTAATTTCTTTGTTTTTGTTGACTTTAACCGAAGTATTAATTTTTCTTTTATCTAATATTTTTTTTATAAAATATCTGTTTGATCCGCCGTGAATTTTCAAATTTTGTATATGAAAAATTTTAAGATTATGTTTTTTTAAGATACTTTCAATTCCAATTAATGAAAAAACATATATGTGTTCATTATAAAACTGATCATAGGTATTTTTTTTTATACATTCTAATAAAGAAGGATCTTCAATTATCAATATTCCATTATCATTTAAAACAATATTGATAGACTCAAACACCTCATTTAAATCTTTTATGTGACTTATTGTATTTGCCGAATAAATCAAATCAACTTTACCATTTATTCTTAATATTTTTTTTGCAGTTCTTAAATTCCAATAATTTGCATAAGTATTAAAACCCATTTTTTTTGTAATTTTTTCAACATTAGAACAAGGTTCAATTCCAATTACTTTTTTTTTTGAAAAGTTTTTAATAAAACTTCCATCGTTACTACCAATTTCTAGTATTTTTTTAGGACTAAATTTTTTATTTATTAACTTAGACAAGTCTACAAAAGACTTAATCATTGTTTTGGACATAGATGATCTGTATGGATATTTATTATTAAACATAATTTTACTTGATAATGGTTTGTTTATTGAGACAAGTTTTGTTTTTAAGTTTATCCCTACTTTTAACCTATATTTTTTCTCTTTTTTTTTTAAATCTTTTTTATTTAGATAATTATTTGCTAGTGGCTGCAAACCTAAATCTAAAAAATTTATATTTTTTTTCAATTTAAACTTTCCTCTCTTAAATCATTAAAAATGATTGGCCATTCAAGGCAATTACAATATTTATTAAACCAAAATGGTAGAAATCTTTCTGCTAAAAATCCATAAATTCTAATTTTTCCATACCCTTCAAGATCAAATCCAAAGATTTTTTCGCATTCATTTAACCATTCAAAAACTGTTTCATAGTATTTCATCATTATGCTTTTTGATTTACAAATAAACATATTACCCTGGTTATAAGATTTGTTTGAATTCACAAAATCTTTAAAATCCTTTTTATCGTCATCATTAAGAGCCTCTATAGCTTTATCAATAACACCATTCCCGTGAAACATATCAAAATGAAATTTTATATTACGATTTTTTTTAAATATTGCTTTAGGATTTTTGATAATCGAAGTTTTTCCATATTTTAAAATTTTTGTCCATTTTATCTTATCAACATAAATTTTGTTACCCAATATAACATCATAATTTTCCCAGATTTTTGGAACTTCTTTTAAAACGCTATCTTTAAAATTTTTTCTTTGATTATCTTTATTGTTGTTATTTAACCAAAATCTTCTGTAGGCACAAAATCCTATCCAGTCAAGATCTGTAATATTTTCTAACTCATTTTTCCAAAACCAATAATGAAAGGTATACTCACCATAATATTTATTTTTTTCAGAAATATTTATACCGCTATCATCTTTGATCCATCCTGAATCAAATTTATCTTTTCCAAGTCCGACGGGGGTATAATTTAATAACTTTACTTTATCTAGTAACTGATTGTGTATACAAATACAAAACATTTTTAAATTTTGCATTTTAGAAATTTATTTCTTTAAAATTTAAATTTTTATTGTCTTTTTTTGATAAAATTGGGGATTTAATGTTCCAATTAATATTTAAATTTTTATCGTCCCACTTAACACCAATTTCTGAATTTTTATCTCTATAATTTGTGCAACTGTATATTACAATGTTTTCATCATTTAAACCAAGAAATCCATGAATAAAACCTGGAGGTATAAAAATTGATTTACAATTTTTTTCACTTAGTATTATCTTATAATGTTTACCAAAAGTTTTAGAGTTTTTTCTACAATCTACAACAACATCTAAAATTTTACCTTTTATTACAGATATATACTTACCTTGTTTATTTTTTTTTTGCATATGTAAGCCTCTGAGCACATTTTTTTTTGATTTTGATACAACAGTAAAAACTAATTTTTTTTTTATTAATTTTTGAATTGCTAGTTCTCTAAAAAATCCTCGTTTATCATGAAAGTTTTTTGAGTTAAAAACTAACAAATCTTTAAATTTCGTTTGTTTAATTTTCATTTATAAAAGTTTTGTAAGATATTTAGAATAATCACAATTACCATAAAATTTGATTGATTGTTTTATATGTTTTTTTTGAATCCATTGATGGTTGAAAGCTATTTCTTCTAAGCAAGCTATTTTTAGACCTTGTCGATTTTCAATAGCTGATACAAATGTTGTTGTTTTATAAAAATCATCCATTGACCCTGTGTCCAACCATGCGCCACCTCTACCTATTAAATCACCAGATAGCTGATTTTTTGATTTATATATATTTAATAAATCTACTATCTCAACTTCATTTCTTTTAGAAGGTTTCAATTTTTTTGCATATTTAACAACATTATTATCAAAAAAATACAAACCCGTTATTGCTAGGTCCGAAAAAAATTTTTTAGGTTTTTCTTTAATCTTTATAATTTTATTTAATGAATTGGTTTTAGCAACTCCAAATAATTCTGGTTTTAAAACTTTATGTAATATAATTTTTGCACCTTTTTTAAGCCTAGTATTTGATAAAAGTAATCTTGATAAATTTTGACCATAAAAGAAATTGTCACCCAAAATCATTGCAACATTCTCTTTAGCTATAAATTTTTCACCCAAAACAAATGCATCGGGAAGTCCCCGTGGCTTATCCTGCTCTAAGTAACTGATTTTAATTCCTAAGTTGTTACCATTAGGTAAAATTTTTTTATATTGTTCAAGTTGACCTTTATTTACAATAATCAAAATATCTTTTATTTTAGCCAGCATCAGTATTGACAATGGATAAAAAATTAAAGGTTTATCATAAATAGGTAGCAATTGTTTATTCACAGCTTTAGTTAAAGGGCTCATTCTTGTACCTTTACCGCCAGCGAGAATAATTCCTTTTTTTATCATGCTTTACCCAGTCTATTTAAAATGTCTTTTTTTGAAAGTAATTTATAATATGACTTATTCCTAAAATACCAATCAAGAGTCAATTTTATTCCCTTTGAAAAATTTGTTTTTGGTTTCCAGCCAAGTTTATTTTTAATTTTATTACTATTTAATGCATATCTAATATCATGACCTGGACGATCTTTTACAAAATTTATTTTAACTTTATTACCTAAGCTAATTATTTTTTTTGAATTTTTTAAAAGTTCATTTGTAACTTGTAAATTATTCATATTTTTATTTGATCCAATGTTGTAAAATTCTCCAATTTTACCTTTTAAAAAAACCTTAATTAAAGCTTCACAGTGATCTTTTACATAAATCCATTCTCTAGAATTTGTACCTTTGCCATATATTGGTAAAGGTTTATTGTTTAAAATATTATAAATTAGTTTTGGAATTAATTTTTCTGGATGTTGTTTAGGACCATAATTATTTGAACAGTTAGTAACTATTGCTGGCAACTTATAGGTTCTTACATAAGAACTTACTAAATGATCTGAAGCAGCTTTGCTGGCAGCGTAAGGTGAACTCGGTTGATAAGGATATTCTTCATGTGACCTACCACTTAAAATGTCACCATAAACCTCATCAGTAGAGATATGAATTAATTTTGATTTGTGTAACTTTGAAAAATTTTTAAAACTTTCCAAAAGGTTGTATACCCCAACAATATTACTTTGAATAAAGCTATCAGGATTATCAATTGACCTGTCGACATGAGTTTCTGCTGCTAAGTTAAATATGCCAATTGGTTTATATTTAAATAATATATTTTTTAGTTTTCTATTTTTTATATCAAGTTTAATAAATTTGTATTTTTTTGAGTTATTGAATTCTTTGACGTTGTACTGGTTAGATGAGTAGGTTGCCTTATCTATATTTATAACAAAAAAATTTTTTTTTAATAAGAGGTCTATAAGATTACTCCCTATAAAGCCTAATCCACCCGTAACTATGATTTTTTTCATTATTTGATTTTTACATTACAAAAAAGTGTTAGTATAGTTGAATATACATCATGTCAATAAGCAGGCAAAATCTTTCAGTAATAATTGTTAGTTTTAAAAGTGATCACATTATCCAACGCTGTATAGACTCTATAGATAAAGAAATCGAAATAATTGTTGTAGATAATTCAAATAACGCAGAATTTAAAAAATATATTGAAGAGAAATATGAAAATGTACGATGCATTCTCTCAACAAAAAATATTGGAATGGGTGCTGGAAATAATATCGGTATTAGAAGTACAAATAAAGATTTTGCATTAGTTCTTAATCCAGATGTAATTTTAGAAAAAGATGCAATTAATCAAATTATTAATGCATCAAAAAAAATAAACTCTTTTGGTGTTATTGCTCCAACTTTGGATGATGTAAAATATCCTAATTACAAACTTGATTATACAAAAGATCAAAAATTTGATCCAATCAAGCCATTTAAAGTAAAAAGTGTTGATGGGTACTCTATGCTTTTAAATTTAAAAAAATTAAAACAGCTTACTAATTTTAATTTTTTTGATGAAAATTTTTTTTTATATCTTGAAAATGATGATTTTTGTAAAAGACTTCAATTAATTAATGAAAATATATTTGTTGTTCCAAAATCTAAGATTTATCATTTAGGTGGTCAAGCAGTAGATCCAAAATATAAAAAAGAAATAGAACTTGTAAGAAACTGGCATTGGATGTGGTCAAAATTTTACTATAACAACAAACACTATGGTTATTTGAATGCTACAATAAAAATTTTAAAAAATTTATTTTCAGCTATTATTAAATTTTTTTTCTACTCAATTATTTTCAATAATTATAAACGAAAAATATATCAAATGAGATTATCTGGTTTAATAAATTCTATGATTGGTAAAAAATCTTTTTTTAGAGCAAAATTAGATAATTAGTGGCCTGGAAAGTCTATTAAGTTTTCAACTTTATAATTATTTTCTACCAAATTATCAGATCCACCTAAATCAAATAAATTTATAACAAATACAAATGCAGCAACTTTACTATTTGAAATTTCTACAAGTTTAGCTGCTGCTTCTGCTGTTCCACCTGTAGCAATTAAATCATCGATAATTAGTACGCTATCGTTCTCATTTAATGAGTCTTTGTGCACCTCAATGGTAGCGGTTCCATATTCAAGTTCAAAGTCTACTGAATGAACATCTGATGGTAACTTATTTTTTTTTCTAAGCATTATGAATGGTTTTTTTAAAATATAAGAAACTGCTGATGCAAATACAAAACCACGAGACTCTATTGCTGCTATTTTTGTAAAACTGTATTTTTTTGATCTTTCTACTATTTGATTAATAGTTTCTGAAAATGCATTTTCGTCTTTGATTAATGTAGTAATGTCTCTAAATAAAATACCCTTTTTTGGATAATCTGGGATAGATCTAATATAATCTTTTAAATTCATAATAGTTAAATATAAAAGTATAAATAATTAAATTTTTAACTATGACAACTAA
>Ga0315320_10002793_pt1 | contig 14392 bp, 12 predicted proteins | sample M140m21515metaG_FD_203458 | JGI IMG/M metagenome (GOLD analysis project Ga0315320, IMG submission 203458) | Ammonia-oxidizing marine archaeal communities from Monterey Bay, California, United States - M1 40m 21515 | ecosystem: Environmental > Aquatic > Marine > Coastal | place: USA: California... | reverse complement strand
CTTTTGCCCCTTTTGCGAATGCGTCATATCTTTTCTTATCTATTTTGAATTCATCTTCTAACTTTTCCATTTCATCCTCACAATCACGGGTAGGGTTTTTAAAACATTCACAAAATGCTTCAACATCTGAATTTACTTGCTTTTCGTCATTTTTATCGCTTGAGGAATCATCATCGCCACAACCAAACAACAAAGGCAAAACAAACAATAGGTATAATAGATTTTTCATAATAATTAGGTTTTTGTCAAATGTACGAAAAGCTATCAAATGAGAAATACACTGAACTATTGAAACTTACTATACAAGTTTATGTAAGTGAAAAACCTTCAAGTAAAGAAATTGCAATTAAGAATATTCAATCACATTATGAGTACGTGGAGACATTTCCAGAAGGACACGAATTACCGTTATTTATGGAGAATCGGTTATAGTAGTGACCAAAAAAAAGTCCTAACACCTGTTTTTGTTAGGTATTAGGACTTTTAGGTGAGGTCTCGAGCGGATTCGAACCGCTGTAACCGGTTTTGCAGACCGGTGCCTAAGCCACTCGGCCACGAGACCAATTCGGTTTTTCAGAAGCCAAAAGTACAAAAATCCCTAGAACCACTCAAACTATTCTGTTTTGATTATTCGTTTATTCAAGAAGTGTCCATCTACGTTGGCAGAAACATAATATATTCCGGGTCTAACGCTTACTCCATTACTCTGTCCATTCCAGAATAATTTATTACTTTTTGGACTCTTAAATCTTACCATTTCTTTACCCATAGCGTCATATATGATAACTGAAATATACTGAGACTTGTCATTGAAAACCAGTTGAATGCCTTCTTTGAAAAAAGGATTAGGAAAAGCAGATATTTGAGTTTCATCATTTTCAACATTCTCACTTAGACTGACGGTGCTGAGTTCAGATAAATCATAGTTTTCGTCACCTTCTTCGTATGGTAAATATTGGAGATAGGTTACAAACATCTCGTCGGTTGTATTTAAGCCGAACTGAATGGATTGTGGTGGTGAAAATGGATTATGAATATTCGACGCAGTATTGTCAAACTTCCCGTAAGCTCTCAATCTAGATCCGGCAGGAAGCTTTTGTAGGTATTTAAATTTATAAAAATCTTGCCAGTCAAAATCCCAATGGGGTATATGAATTAAGCGTGTAGTATCTTGTCCAGGCTTGATACTGTAAACACCAATTTCTTTACCGATTAGATGCATGTGAGGGAAAATCGAAAACAAGGAGTAATCTGTTTGTGTTGTCCCCGAACTTGGGTAGACAGCACCCACATTTGTAACTTGGTTAGCAGGAAGGTTAAAGGAATAATTAATCAATAGAGGTTCTGAAATAACCTCTCGCACATCAGTCTCTCCAGGTGGGTAAAAGTGAAAAATAACTTTTGTGCTATCCTCAAGACCGTAGCTGCCAATAGGGTAATGCATATTCAAGTAAATCTTAGCTCCTGGATTTACCTTTACACCAAGCTTAACCGGTTCTTGGTTTGGAAAAACTATTGGCGTGGAGCCTGGTGTAAAACCTCCAACAAGTTTGGTGTTGAAACTTGCGGGACTCGCACAATCACCACCTGTTGTATCTGTAAATTCTATTCCATTTTGATCGATATATACCAACACATGATGCACAATCTCTGGGTTGCCGGGAATTACCTCAACTGCTTTAATTATGCGTTCCTCGGTTAGGTTTGTTGGTAATGAGAAACATACATAATCATCATTTGCAATAGCTTTACTTGCGTACGTTGGGATTTGAACTTGTAGATCACCGTTACCAAGAATACTCCCCACATTAAATATTGGTGGTGGCGGAGTCTCTGAAGCTGAACCTTCAGGATACCCGGAAGTCAACCAGTCTAAAATCGTTGTTTTTTCAAAGTTACTCAAAGTGCGATCGTGTAAAAATTCTGCGGACGGATCTTTTGGTGGCCAAGGCGGCATCTCATCTTGATAAACAGCATCGTATATAGATGCAGCTACGGCTGAAACATCGTTATATTGGACAAGAGAAAAAGGTCCTCCTCCTCCTTGATGGTGGCATTTTGCACATTTTTCATAGAATATAGTTGCGACCTCTCCACTCCAAGTTTGACCTAAAGCGAGGTAAGAGGTTAAAAGAAAAAGTGAGGTAAATATTGATTTCATTGTTTCGTTTTTTAAGATTTAAGCAATATAGTTGGTCTTTTAAAATATAATTTCTCGGTCAGATTATGCTCTTCAATTTTATTTAAGAAATACCAATCCTTAGATCATTAAACCCTTCAGTCTATGTTTGCGAGAACTTCTTATGGCTAATAGAACTACAGAGGGCCATTAATGACGCCGTTATTTGTTATTCGTTTATTTTATCAATTGGAGTTTTAGTGTTTTTGATACGATTCCATTATTTGATTCAAGTTGAATAAGATAGCTCCCATTTTCGAACATGGATAAATCAAGGTTCATTCCACTTACTGAAGTTTGTTGAGTTTTGATTATTTGGCCTTGAAGATTAAAGACTCTAATTGTCCTGAATTGGTGTGTTGCCTTAATTTTTAAATCTCCATTTGAGGGATTTGGGTAAATTGTAAAATCTGCTTTGTTGATTTCTGAAACACCCGATGTTGTACAAATTTCATCAACAGGATTCCCCTCACAGTCATCAATTGCATAAAGGATTGCTTCTTCACTGGGTTCATTTTCTGGTTGAAGTGGCGTTTCACTACAGCCAAGTTGAAGCACCAAGAAATCTCGAATGAAGTTAATGGTGAGATTCATTAATCCAGCATCACTTGCATAAGGGACATGTCCTGCTCCTTCGTAGGTGTAAAAGTATTCTTCAACTCCAAGGGCACAAGCGCGCTCGTGAAGCATTCTGCTTCCATCGAGATACATTAAAGGAATTCCAGGATTTACAACGCCTCGGTTGTATGTAACAACACCGTCAGCAGTTCCGTGAAATGAACAAAGGGGAATATCACCGGCTTCCATCCAGCTATATCTTGCTAGAGCCCCACACCCATTAATTACACCTTGAATATTGGAAGAGTACCCAGGATTACCACTTGTCCCTTCAATCCCACCTAATGCGGTTATCGTTGGCCCATCAAGGTAGTCTTCAATTTCGCAAGCATCATCGAGGTAACCTACATGAAGTGCGGTTATAGCGCCAGCCGAGCTGCCTCCAATAAAAATTCTATTGGTATCAATTTTATATTGATTATTGGTTTGTTTATCCTTGTAAAAGTATCGTATCGCTGCTCTGAGATCTTGAGTTGCACGAACTACGGCTTTAACCGCATTTGCAGAATCAATAGGGAAAAATCCTAAACGATAGTTAATTGAAGCACAAGCAAATCCTTTTTTCGCAAACCGCTCCGAAAATGAAACCATATCGAAGTCAGTTTTGTCTCCACCAATAAAACTGCCACCATGAACCCAAATCAATAGCGGTCTTTCTGTATCGGTATCACCATCAGGTTCATAAAAGTCCATCTTTAAGGAGTACTGACCACCTGTCCAAGTTGCATTTTGACCAAATTCAATATCAGAAGTTAAGACTACGTTACTAAAGACGTCATTTGCATATCTTCCATCGGTGCAGGGTGATTGTGCGTTGGAGTACAAAAATCCAAGGCTTACGAGGGTTAGTAGTATAAAGTTCTTCATAATTTAGGTGTTTTTAAGATTTTTTCAATTTAAATTACTGCATATTAGAAATCTGTTTGTATCATTGTTTTGGTTGTGAAGCCAAGAATTACTAGTGTAAAAATAATTTAATTTGAACGATATTTCGTATTTAATAAATGTATTAAATAATTTTCGAATTACTGGTATAAGACGGTTTTGAAGTAATTCTATCAGTTCTTTACACGCTTATCTTTTTTACTTTAGTATTTACGATTTAAGCATTAAGGTAGTTTTGAATAACCTCAATATCATTCATATTATTTAGTGCATCAATTTAAGGATCCTTCTGTAATTGGTTTATGGCGCTCATTTTCTCTTGTTTATTATGAGTATCCTCTGCTAAACTAAATACTTCATCCGAAATCAAAGCCTCTGCATTGTCAATGCCACTTTTGTTGAATAGACGTCAACCGAGTCTTTAAAACTATTGAAAACGACATTGTAGATTCTAGGGTAGTGTTTATCTTTTTCGACCAAATCCAACATCCGTAAATGCAAAGGCCTAGATTTCAATAGCTATGTGTTAGATGACCTGTCCAATCTATGATCGATTGAAGTATGGAGTAAATCCTCTAGTCTCTCTCTGAATTCCTCGATCCTATCCGTTTGACTTTCTTCTGGGTCCTCCAGGTCGAGTCGCATTTGAATTAATTTTGTTCTTATATTCCAGGTATTTGGGCTACTAAGTGCTTCAATTTAGAGTATTTGAATGGTTAAATCAATATTAAATTAAATGTATGTCCTCCAAAAATATTGTTAGAGTAAAACATCATTTGGATACGTAGGAGTTAACTTTAACTTTTATATAAACTAAAGTGAAATTGACTGCCAATTCCCGGAGTGCTTCGGACAGAAATTTTTTGATTATGGGCATCAATAATATGTTTAACGATGGCTAAACCGAGGCCGGACCCCCCTTTGTGTCGAGTTCGACTTTTTTCCACTCTGTAAAAGCGTTCAAAAAGTCGAGTATGCTCTGATTCATCAATACCAATTCCGTTGTCCGCAATTTGAATTGTAGTTAATTCATCAATGGTGAATATGGTAATTTTTGTATTTCCATCTTCGATACCATAAGCAATCGAATTTCGTATTAAATTCATTAGAACTTGACCTATTTTTTTGCGGTCAGCAGTTACAAAACTCTCTTCGTCTTGACAATCAACTTCAAATTTAATATTTTTTTTATCTGCGATAAGTTCTAGAGAGTCCAAAGATTCTTTTACAAGCAGGACTAGGTCGAAGGAAACCATCTCAAGCTGAAACTTTTCAGCTTCCATTTTAGTAATACCATCTAAATCATCTAATATATCTACGATTCTGTCAGTAGAGGCAGCCGCGCGCGATAAAAACTTTTGATTGATTTCGTCATCCTCTAAACCACCTTCAAGTAAAGTTAATATGTAGCCCTGTATTGAAAAAAGTGGTGTTTTTAATTCATGAGCAAGGTTCCCTAAAAACTCTCTTCTAAAGACCTCTTGGTCTTTTAGCTTGGATATTTCTTTAGTTTGAAAATCTTTCCATTGTTCTATTTTTTCTTCAGCATTTTCAATCATTTTATCTAATGAATCATCAATATAGGGCGCCTTAAGATGTTCCTGTTTGGTCTGAATTGAACGATATATAATTGCTAGTCGATGCTGAATAAATTTCTTTAGTAAGAAATTGAAAGTAAAGAAAACAAAAGTTCCTCCGAGAAAGGGAATCATGAAAAACAAATAGGATTCAACTTTTGCGATGAAAAGGTGAATAAAAAAAGTGAGCAAAAAAACGAAGGCCACAGTCGCAAGACTTCCAGACAGTATTAATAGGCTTGGTTTCGGGTATTTCACTTTTAACGTCTGTATTTTAAGTTACGAATATAGTATCTCTTCTCTTAATTTTTGTACATAAAGTAATTTTTCGGTACTATTTAAAATCTAATATATTCACATAAAAAAAGCCAAGTAAGTATACCTACCTGGCTCTAATATAATTGTGGATTTCATTACTCAAACGTAACCTTCATCTCAACGCGTCTGTTTTTCTGCCGTCCTTCAGCTGTATTATTGTCTGCAATCGGGGATGTTGCCCCGAAGAATTCAACAGCCATTCTCGATTTATCAACGCCCTTAGCCGTTAGGTAAGTTTCCACTGCTTGAGCTCTTCTTTTCGATAAGTTCAGGTTTGTTTGTGCTTTACCAACATTATCGGTGTGACCGCTGATGAGTAAGTTGAAACTTTCATTTTCTAGCATCACTTGTGATAATTCATCAAGTGAAGGCTTAGATGCAGAAAGAATAATCGCTTTACCACTGGCAAATTCGAGATTATCAAACGCCACTTTCAAGACTTCTTCTACTGCCTCTTCTATTACAGGACATCCATTATTACTTATTGGACCTGGTGTTTTTGGACAGTCATCATCTGAATCTTTAAGGCCATCACTATCAGTATCTGGGCAACCATTAAATTTAGGAATACCTGGAATTTCAGGACAGTCATCCTCTGAATCTTTTAAACCATCTCCATCTTTATCAGGGCAACCTTTGAATACAACAAGACCTGAGTCTAGTGGACAGTCATCTTCTCTGTCCATTATGCCATCATTATCTGTATCTGTGTCAGGACAGCCATTTAAGATAACAAGGCCTGAATCTAATGGGCAGTCGTCTTCTTTATCCATTATGCCGTCGTTATCTGTATCAGGACAGCCATTAAAAGCAGCCATACCGGGGGTGTTTGGACAATCATCTATGTTGTCAGGTATAGAATCTCCATCTCTGTCAGGACAGCCTTTAAATGCAACCAAACCTGAATCTAATGGACAATCATCTTTCATGTCGATTATACCATCATTATCCGTATCAGGACATCCCTTGAAGGTCCAAGGCCCTGGTTCAGTAATACAATCATCGACTTTATCAGAAACTTTATCTCCGTCGGTATCATTCGGTGCGCTATATAGAATAGGAACATGAACACCAGCAAAGAATTCTACACCACGAACATTTCCTTTAGCGAAAAGCGCTCTGAAATCTGTAACCCCCATAGTTAAGGGGCCTAATCGAGTTGCAAACCCTGCTTTAAATCCACTGTAGCTGTTTATTGATATCGGTACGTGAACACCCAACCAAGCAAAATCAAAGCTCGGTGTTATAGAGAATTGATTTGGTACTCTAACTTTTGCATCTCTATTCTTTGAAACGATATTAAAGATACCAGTTGCATTTACATAAAAAGATTTCCAAATATGATAATCAACTTGAAAGCTAAAAGCAGAAGGTGTACGCATGAAAAATGTTGAAGATGTGTCTCTCTCTCCCGCTGTCCATTCTGAGTTTCCTGCAGCACTTGACTGGCCAATCAAGGAGTCAATTATGCCATCCACGCCAACGAGGCCGTCTGCTGAATCAAAAGTATTTAAGTCAAATAGGTTTGAGGTTTGTACAGAGAAGTCACGACTCAAACCACCTTTTTTGAAGCTCATTCCGCCAAGGTCTGTTAGGGAAAGCCCAACCCTTAGCTTGTATTTATTTTGGTCACGTGCCCAAAGATTGGTTTCCCCATCCATATCGTATTTATAATTCTTGTAATCAGGTCTCCATTCATAAACCACACCGAGATCTAAGCCAAAACCACGTGCTGATCCTTTTGGTAAACCGAGAGAATTTAGTTCCCCTGATGCATTTAGGCCATCATAGAAATTATCATTATTCTCTCCTATTTCGTCATAGGTCTCTATGCTTTCAGAATATCCATACCCAAAATCGCCACTCAGGAATTGTGTCGTATCATCATTGAATAGATCATATTGAAAATTATTACTAAACATATATGCTGCAGCATATCCTGTGAGATATTTTAAGTTTGCCCCCCCTTTAAGGAAGTGTTCTCCTTCTTCTTTGATTATTTGCGAGTAATTAAAGCCGTATTCAGCCCAAGTCATATGATTCACATTGATCAACTCCTCATTGATTTTAGTATTCCAAAAGTCTTCATCTTCTAACTCTTCCTCTGCAAGATATGCTAGTTTTGGATCAATGTTATCGATGTTCGTAATTGAGCGTATTTTAGCTCCGAATCCAATAGCGATTTTGGGATTAATGTGAAACATTACATTGAATAGGTCAAACTGAAAGTTCGTATTAAAGCCTAAAACACCAGTAGAGTTTTTATCATAACTTCTTGGAAGAAAGCTATATCCTCCAAAATAATTTGTTTCTAATCCTGGATCTGGATCCTCAGACCATGCGTCAATAGCATCCTGATTTTCAAATGAACCTTTCCACCATTTAGGTAATATTGAAGTGTCGAAAGCACCGAAATTTTGGTAGGCATTAAAATTCAAACTAAATAAATTTAGGTCAAACTTAAAACGTCCATCAACGAAACTTGCCGGCTGGATATCCATTCCCATAGTTCCGGCGTAGTTACTAGAGGAAACGCCTAAATAATTTTGAGAAAAGCTCGAAAAGCTTAACATTAAAAGAAGGACAAGACTGATTTTTTTCATTTTTAGAATTTAGTGTATTGAATTAACTTATCACCAAGGAAAGTTGTTATTGAAATACCTCGATGGTCGTAAGTTGTTAATTGAAGACTTTTTTCACCGTGGCGCTTCTTACCTTGTTCTGTTAAATTATCTGAGTTTAAAAGTACGATTTTGTTTTCAATACCGTCAAGAACTCCAATTTCAATAGGACGGTTTTTTCTTTTGTAAATCTTTATTTTATCAATAGAGGAGCAGTCTAATGATTTTTTACCAACAAATTGCCCGTCGGAATTCATTGCGAGAAGTTCCTTGCCATTGGCAAAAAGTAGCTCTAAATTTGTATTGTTTTCAAATGCGGCCATAAATTTAAAACCCTCTGGGCATTGTAGACTCGATTGTTCCCCTTGCAGATTGATCGTGTGCTTTCTGTCTTTGGAGATAACAACTGAATTTTCTGAAAATTTTAATAGCTCATATGCGCCTTCTAATTCAAATTTCCTAATCGTTCTTTTTTGTTCTAAATCAATGATAAAGAGTTTGTTTTCGCACAATACAGCTACTACTTTTCTGTTTTTTTCATTCAAAAGAACCATATCTTTTATTTTAGAGCTAAAGGAATAGGTTGATAGAGTGCGACCATCATTATCTGTGACAGTCATTTTATTGACATTTGGAATAAGAAATGATATTTTCCGTTTTAATCTGAATCGTATTGGGTGAACACCGCCCGAAGTTGGGAAACGGTTAAGAATACGCCCTCCCGTATCGATAATCCAAGCTTCATCTTTGAATAATATTGAAATGTCTTGATTTTTATCTGTAGACATTTCCATTAATTTCGGTAATGATATAACCTCTTTATCAAAAGTTTTCTCCCACTTTCTAACCCCGTTTGCATATCGAATCCATTTGTTAGAGGCTGTTATTAAGAAGGTGTTCCCGCGTCCTGAATAAGCATAAAACGAATTGATTTTCTCACTAGGATTCATAGAAAAGTATGATTTACTTTGGTCTTCTTTATTTTCTTTTACTCCTGAAAAATCATTGTAGCGGGTTGTAATCCATTTTTTTCCAGCTTCGCTAATTGTAAAGGGTATTAGATTAGGCTCATATGTGCGGTAAAGTACTTTTTTAGGCAGACCAGCGTATATGCGTTTTGATTTTTTTTGATTTTTATTCAATGAATTCCCCATTGCTATTTCAGCCCCAAGTGCATCGAACAATACCTTATCTTCTGAAAGAATTACAAAGTTTTGAATATCGGTTACGTAAATTCCTTTTGAGAAGTCCTTTCGAAAATTGGAGGTTAAAATGAAATTTTGGAGATACCTGAAACTCGTTTCGGTTTGTTGCTCACCTAATTTTTCATTTAAATTATCCAGTGCTCGTTGCCCGTCTTTCATATCCATAATGAAGATATGTTTGTCAGATTTTGTTAGGACTAATAATCCGGTTTTAATCCAATTTGAAAACATATTATTCGCAAAAACAGAATCCGTTTCTTTTAAATAGTTCAATTCGTAAAAAGTGTAAGAATCAAAATCAGAGGGGATAAATTTGGAGAAGGCGGCTTGATCATCTATGTTTTTAAACTCATTGTTGATTTTTGGATGATCGGCATATGAAATGAGCGCGTTTGTTTTCTCATAAAAGTCTGTCACTTTAACTTTAGCATTAATGATATTAATTCGACTACGACTTGCCTTTTTATCTATTTCAAAGAGTAAGCTGCTTTTTGTATTCTTTATGTCTATGGTTCTTAAAATTAATTTGTTTTGAGTGTAATCACCTCGGTATTTACCATACGTAAGCGTACGATTACCCGTGAATTTAACTTGATGTTTACCGTTTATGAAGAGTGACCTGAGTGTGTTTTGAGTCCAATCATAATTGCTTTCGAATACGACAATTCCGCGTTTCTTGCTAAAATATATTGTGCAGTTTTCAGGAGTGCTTGGAGCCAAACTACTTATGAGGTCCGCATTTAAGGGAATCGTTTCAATTGTTTCATTGATTGGATTTGATGCGTATGGAAAGTTAATTGCAAAAATGGTTTCATCCTCAAGCGCAAAATAATTTGAAACGTTTTGACTCTCCTTTTCAATGGTTAATTCCCCCATTAAGACATACGTTGCATAGGAACATCCAGTAACCAATAAAAGCACCAAAACCTTATTTAGCATAGTTCAAAGTTACATACATACGCGAATGAATTTCAGTAAGCATAAAAATGAAATGAACAGCGGGTTGTTTACTTAAAAAGCTTTAGTTGATTTTCGCCTCCAAGCAGATTGAATGTCATCCTGTGTTCGGGGGTAGGGCCAAATTCTTTTATTGCTTTTCTGTGTTTTTTTGTAGGATAACCCTTGTTTTTAAGCCAGTCATATTCAGGGTGCTTTGTGTGAAGGGCTGCCATGATATTATCTCTTGTTGTTTTTGCAATTATGGATGCAGCGGCTATGGACTGGAAAAGGCTATCTCCTTTTATAATACAGCTATGGGGTATTGTCTGATAAGGGTTAAACCGATTACCATCAATAAGCAGATGTTCAGGCTTACATATTTTAAGCGCATCAATAGCCCGGTGCATAGCTAGAAAGCTCGCATTTAAGATATTGATTTCGTCAATTTCAAAATTAGTCACGATACCTACGCCATAATCGATTGCTTGAGCGAAAATCTCTTCTCTTAATGAGAGTCTGTTCTTTTCGTTAAGTTTTTTTGAGTCGTCTAATCCGGCGATTTTCTTGTTAGGATTTAAAATCACGGCGCTTGCAACCACAGGTCCGGAAAGACAGCCGCGTCCAGCCTCATCACAACCTGCCTCAATTACATTTTCACTAAGACAAGCTTGTAAATTCTTCATGGTTTAAAATTCGTAAAAATATTGTAGATTAGCAGAAATTAATTGACATGAAAACTTTCTTATTTCCTATCCTTTTCTTTCTAGTTTCATTTTGTTCCATTTCCCAAGAAGCTTCTGTTGATTCAAAAGCGCTTTTTGAACAGTCCATATCGGATGGTGCGATTAATATGACGCTTCCCTCTTCAGTTACGGGTGAGGATGTAGAAACATATTCTAAATATTATACACCTTACTTCGTCACAAACTTTGATGCCGCCTCTCATAAAGTGACTTTTACGATGGTAAACAATGATGCCAAATCGAGAAGGGTAATTATGAGATTTCTAGGTGCAAATAAAATCCAGACGGTTCTAGTTGAGGACCAGGTTTTTTTGATGACTGATTTTTACAACGCTTTCCTTAAGTAATATTAGAAAATTTCCTTATACCGTTTGGTGAAATAAGAAAATCCAGACTTATATCCGTATTTTCAATGTTTTGTATAGTTATAGGTTCGGCTGTATGACATACCCCAATTTTTATACAGGCTGCTTTTGTTTGACTTAAAAAACGATCATAGAATCCGCCACCATAACCCAATCTGTGGCCATTAGCATTGAATCCGAGCATCGGAACAATAACGACGTCTATTTCGTTAATTTCAATCTCAACTCCGTTTACGGGCTCTGGGATACCGTATTCATTTTTCTTTATTTCAAGATCGCTTTGATAATGAATTGGAGTCATTGTTTTTAAAGCGAAATTTGAACGGTTTACAGTAATCCTCCCTTTAAGAAGCGCTATTTTTTCGATCAGAGGATAAAGGTTGAGTTCTTTGTTTTTTTGTATTGGAAGGAAAACATTTACCAGGGCACCCTGCCATTTAAATCCTCGTAAAAGATATTTGATGACCTTTTGAGAAATATTTTCTATTTCTGTTTCCGAAAGATTATTTCTTTCAGATTTTAAGATAGTTCTGAGCTCATTTTTTCGCATGTAGAAACAAATATCAATATTCCTTAAATTAGAACCAACCTTTTTTATATTTTGTGCGTCAATTACAAGAATGGACAAATATGACCGTGATTATTAAATTTTTTTTTCTAATAATTTTGTGTGTAAACATGAGTTATGCGCAGGATGATTTTTCCTTTGATAAAGATTTTAGTTTTGAAGATGATAATCCAGTTACTTTTAATTCAACACGTGTCATTTCAGGTCATTCAGTGGAGGTCTTACCACCTCAAACTTTTGAAATGCGTATCGAACATAGATTTGGAGATATTGCCGGAAGTAATGGAGGGTATCAAACAATGTTTGGTTTTGATAATGTATCCGATATGCGAATTGCCCTTGAGTATGGAGTCAACGAAGATCTTATGCTCGGATTTGGCCGTTGTAAAGGAACTTCACAGCCATACAGGTCTTTATTAGACGGCTTTGTGAAATACAAAGTCTTGAGTCAAGCTAAAGAACAGACCCCTGTCTCACTGACCGCGGTTGGAGGCGCATCTTTTACATATCAAGAGGCTTCCTCTGATATAAGTAGTATTAGTCATTTCCCCGAAACTACCCACAGATTATCTTACTACACACAATTAAACATTGCGCGTCGTTTTGGAAAGATATTGAGCGTATGTTTGATGCCAACATTTGTACATAGGAATTATGTTGCTGCTGATGATGTTAATTCTTTATTGTCATTAGGTACAGCAATTCGATTCAGACTGTCTAAAAAGTTCTTCTTATTGGCAGAATATTATCATTGTATCAATGAAGGGGACTTTCGCAAGAACGGATATAATAACAGTTTAGGTTTAGCGCTTGAATGGTCTACGTTTGGTCATAATTTTACAATTAATTTTACGAATTCAAAAGGATTGGGAGAAACCCAATTTATACCTTACACTTTTGAAAATTGGTCAGACGGTCAATTTAGGTTAGGTTTTTGTGTGAGTCGTCAATTTGCCATTAAAAAATGAAGAGTCTAATTTTAATAGTTTCCTTTATGGTATTATTCTCCTGTTCAAAAGATAAGGTAATCGATAATCAAGCATTTATATGTGCTGATGAGGTTCTTTTTGCACAAGAAATTGAACCATTGATAAATCAATATTGTATCGGCTGTCATAGTGCAGGTTCTTCTTCCGGTGGTTATAATCTTGAAGGTCACTCAAATATTGCGAATCAATCGCAACAAATTTTAGGCGCGATGCAAGTAGATGGTTTTCAACTAATGCCCATTGGAGGTCCCGCTTTGAATGACACACTGATACAGCGTTTTAGATGCTGGATTGAACAAGGAAAATTAGATAATTAATAACGAAAATGAGAAATATGAAAAAAACTTTAACTTTTATAATGGGTGGACTTGCATTGACAATATTAGCATTTCAATGGGGTGCCGATATTAATCAAGAAGTCTTTAGACCCATGAATTCGGGTGGAGCCGGTCCTGGAAAAACTGGTGCTCCAGGTGAATCAAACTGTACGGCTTGCCATTCTGGTTCTGTTATGGATGGAGCAGATATCAATATTCTAACCATTTCAGACGCTTCTGGCCCCGTTACATCTTATGTGCCGGGTAATACTTATGCGGTCACCTTGGAAATGACTACAAATCCTCAGAAAAAAGGATTTCAAGCAACTGTTTTAAATTCCTCTGAAGATATGGCTGGCTCATTTAGCGCATCTATGAGTACTGCGATAAGTTCGTTAAATGGTCGAAGTTATGCGAATCACACTTCAGCGAGTAATACGAGTTCTGTTTCTCAATGGCTTTGGGATTGGACTGCGCCTTCTTCAAATACAGGAGATGTTACTTTTTATGTCTCGAGTAATAATGCGAATGGTAATGGTACGACGAGCGGTGATGAAATTTTCTTATCCCAACATACCTTTACTGAAGACAATGGCGCGTCTGTCAGTGAACAGGTTTTTTCAGCGCAAACTACATCTTTTATTGCCGAAACGAATGAATTGTTTATTGTATTAAACCATTCTGATCTCGGGTTATTAAATGTTGGACTTTACGACTTAAACGGAAAAAATATTTTAAGCAAAAAGAAATTGATGCTTTCGACAGGTGAGAACGCACTGAGATTCAAAGTCAATTCTTCAATAGATAATGGTACTTATTTACTTGCGTTGAGTCAAGGAGAAGAACAAATAACAGAATTGGTCAAGATTTTGAGATAATTTCTAAATGCCTAAACCATTCATTTGTAGTCTTTAACATAGATATTTTGCCTATTTATTAATTTAAATGGGCATTTTTTTTCATTTTTTTCTTGGTATAACAAAAAGAGTATATATCTTTGCACCCCGCAAGTAATTAAGCGTAGTTATTTGCAAAAGTCCTTTTAGTTTGTTTTAAGCGAGAGGATTT
>Ga0315320_10002791_pt1 | contig 14403 bp, 7 predicted proteins | sample M140m21515metaG_FD_203458 | JGI IMG/M metagenome (GOLD analysis project Ga0315320, IMG submission 203458) | Ammonia-oxidizing marine archaeal communities from Monterey Bay, California, United States - M1 40m 21515 | ecosystem: Environmental > Aquatic > Marine > Coastal | place: USA: California... | reverse complement strand
GGGATACCCAGTGAATCCGTGTGCACAACGGTGAATGTGATAGACGGGGTGTAGCGATGTCACAAACAAGCACCATGATTGTTCCTGCAAGCGAGGCTTTTGCCTTGGGGTTGTACCGGGTCCTGCGTGAGCTGGACCCCAGTCATTTGCGCGATGAAATTGAGACCACGATGCTGGAGCGGGTGGCGGAACTTCGTGTGGCCTTGGCGGAAGTCATGGCCAGCGTCGAGGATGCATCCGTCGAGCCAGCCATGGCAACAATTCGGACCCGCTTAGTCGAAATCAAACGGGAGTTTGAAGCGCATATCCCTCATCCAGAACTGCCCGTGGCGTGGGAAGAATTTCGTACGGCTGTGGTTCCTGCCTACGAGCGGTATGCGGCTTCTTTACGGCACTTGGATATTCATGTTCCGTCTCTGCGTCCGACCAACTACGCCCGCAACATTTACCATGTGAGCAATGGGCTCTTTGCGCTCGTCTGTTTGCGGATGTTGACCGAGATGGACATCATGATGATTGCGCTCGGCATGATGTCCTTGGCCTGGAGCCTGGAGATTGGTCGGCGGGTAGTTCCTCGACTCAATGACTTTTTGATGAAGATGATGGGTCGTGTCGCGCACCCGCACGAGGCATGGCGGGTCAATTCTGCCACCTGGTACGCCACGGCCTGTGTCATTCTGGCCAGCATGTGGGACCTTAAGGTCGCCTCCGTTGGTTTGGCGGTTCTTAGTTTCGCGGACCCCGCTGCAGCCATCATTGGTCGGCGCTACGGCCGCATACAGCTGGTCAATGGTCGAACGCTGGAGGGCTCGCTCACATTTCTGGCCGTGGGAACCCTGACCACCTGGCTGTGGATGTCGTTGGCGTGGTCTATGTCGGCTGGACTGGCATTTAAGATGGCATTTGTGGGGTGCTTATTTGGTTGCATTGCCGAGCTGTTCAGCCGTCGAATCGATGACAACCTCTCGATTCCAGTGGCTTCTGCGGTGGGCGTTCTGGTCGCGCTGGCTTTCTGGGTCTGACGGTCAGTCGTCGAGCCGGGTCACCATGGACGTATGGGTGGACTCATCGGTGTCCAAGCACCCCAAGTGGGTGGCGGGGTCGCTCAGAATTTCATTGACCCGTAGGATGGCTTGTTTGGTGCTCAGGCCATCGTCGATGCGCTCGTCGTACGAGTAGCGGACGGTGAGAACCTTGCCCGGAACGACCGCCCCATTTTCGACCACAGGCTGGTCTTCGATCTTTCCGACCATGGCGAAGACGGAGGCTGTTCCCCATTCGTACAGATGGTGGAAGCCGGCTCCCATCCCCAATGAGCCCAGGTTGGCGACCACGGCCGAGGAGTACAGTGCATCTTCCTTGGTGAAGGCGTAGGGCAAGAGGTTGATGTAGTCGAGGGCACGGAACAGCCATACGAAGGCACGAAGAACACTGCGCGGGAGAATGTTGAAGAGCGCATACTCTTTGTCCGCGTGCGTTTTCTTGCCAGAACGCTGCTGATTAATCTTGGCGTTGATGCGGCTGCACATACCGGCAAACGACTCTTCGTTGTCCATTGGCATCCGCACGACCGCAATCTTTGCCTTCTTATTCATGGCAACACGCTTCATGCTGAAGGTGATGGATCGTTCTTTTCGTCGATAGATTCGTCGCCCAATGATGAACTGATCCATCGTCGGACTTTCAGCGATGGCCACATTGAGGGCAGCCACGTAGGCGTGGGTCACATCACAGTGAAAATGCTCTTTGGTTTCTGCCAGGTATGCCATGAGCTTTTCGGCTCGAATCTTGTCCTCAAAGTAGACGACGCTCTCGTTTCTGGTGGGCATGACGAACCACATCAGGCGCCGGTAGGGGTGCGATCTACGAACGTAGATACCATCGGCCCGACTGGTCTTAAAATGGGCGAGTACGATGAGCGCTGCCGCGACAAGTAGAGCGATCTGCCAGGGGTCGAGGGCACTTAAATTGGGCATGGAAACTCCGGGTAACGGGGGATTGCTAACCCGGAAGTACCTCTTTCGTGCTTACTCGCCGTTGAGTTGTTCCGTGATGTGGGCGGCGAGGTCTTGATACTGCCGCGCCCCTCGTGAGTTTGGATCGTACTCGTAGATGTCCAGTCCATTGTGTTGGGCTTGACTGAGGCTGTTGTTGATCCCAATCTGCACAGGAAGAAGAACCTCGCCGTATGCGGTCTCCAATTGCTTGCGCACCGCTTCGTTTAGGCTGGTGTTTCGCCCATCGACCCGGGTCATGAGGAGGCCCAGAATATCGATGCTTGGGTTCAAGCGGTTGGCGATGGTGCTGACGGTTCCAATCAGGGCATCGACACCATTCACCGCGAGTGGGGAGGGGTCGCAGGGAACCAAAACCAGGTCCGCAGCCACCAAGGCATTGATGGTCAGGTTGCCCAGGTTGGGGGGGCAATCGATCAAGATAATATCGTAGTGAGTTCGTGTGACTTGAAGCGCATCTCGGAGAATAAATTCTTTTCCGATACGCGTACCCAGCAGATCTTCTGCGCCGGCCAGGCGGGGATCGCAGGGGGTCACATGAAGGCCTTCCACCATGGTCTCTGCCGAGATTTCCATGACTTCTCGCCCGCCGCGCTCGTCGGTCAGCACGCTCGAAAGCGCGCCTCCGCCGGCGTGTACTTGCTTTTTAATGGCGGTATAGACATGGCCTTGAGGGTCCACGTCGACGAGCAAGACGCTCAACTCGTGGTTTCGTGCGAGAGCACTCGCCAAGTTCACGCTGGTGGTTGTTTTGCCAACACCGCCCTTTTGGGCTGCGATGGCAATCACGGTGGCGTTCTTGTCACCACGTGGCAGGGTCGGAGAGGTGGGTGCTTGGGCTTCTTCGGCACCAGCAATACGCCGGATCCCGTTTTTGAGCAGGCTTCGCATGGGTTCACTTTGGGGCTGGGGGAAAGTCTGTCGAAGGGGAAAATCGACGGGGTGACATTCCAGATGTATCACATGTGAGCCAAGTCTTGTAGTGTCAAGACTTTTTAGCGGGTTCTCCAGGTCTGTTCGATGCGTTCTGGGCTGGTGGGTACGCTCTGTAGGTAGACCCAGATTGCAGACAAATCCTCGTCCGTCATTCCCGCGTAGGAAAACCATGGCATGGGGCTGTTGGGATCCCCCGGCCCCGCTTCACGTTCCCGAGCCGAGTCCGCTTGGTAGGACCGAAATTTATTAATGAAATCGGTCTCGGACCAATACCCAATGCCATTGCCTTCATCTGCCGTGATGTTGGGTGCGATGGCGATGCCCATTGACATGGGGAACTCACGTCCACCAAAAAACCGCTTCTTTTGGTCGATCGCACGGCCTTTCAGGGGTGTGTGACACTCCTCGCAGTGGGCGACTTGTGTGAGGTACTTGCCACGCTCCACGGGGTTCTCACCGCTGGAATCAGCCCATTGCGGAGCGGTGGGCATGGTGTTTACAATTTTGTTGAGAGGAAACTGTAATTCTCGATCGTATGGCTTGGTCTCGATGGGTTCCATGGTGCGCATGTAGGACACGATGGCTTTGGCATCGGATTCAGTCAGCTGACCATATGTGATGTAGGGCATGAGAGGAAACAGTGCGTAGCCATCGCGATGAACACCGGCAGTGATGGCGTGCAAAAGTTCGCCATCGGTCCAGGTGCCCACACCAGCGGGGGTAATATTTGTGGCTGTGAGCCGTCCTGGAAAGCCCTTGTCGGCCGCCCAAACTTCGCCACCTTGCCCCGCGGTTCCTGGGACGGTTGGGCCTGCAAAGACCTCGTGATCTTGCTTGGAGTGGCAGGCGATACAGCCGGTCACGTGGTGAGTCAAGTACCGGCCTCGGTCGATCTGTACTTCTCCGGTCGTGGCCAGATAGGTCGGAGCAGGGCCTGTTCGCTTGTGCATTCCGGATAGGCTGCACGAGACGGAGATGAAGGCGAGAGCGAGGGGAGCAAATTTCAACATGGATACCTCAGCGACTATATTCTACGCCAAAGCTACCATCCCCCGGGATATTGACCACCCCTTGCGCGCGCGAGTGCTACGATTGGGGTGAAGGGGTGAAGATGCCGTCGAGATGGCAAATCTGGAGTATGTTCTTGCTGAATGGGTGCGCGGGCACCAGCAAGGATGCCGTGAAGGATGGCGCGGTGGATCGACCTCCCTTCGTGGAGATCCTGAGTCCCGCAGGAACGGAGCATTTTTATTCGGATCTTCGGATGGACTTGACCGTGCACGTCTCTGATCCGGAGGACCCACCCGAGGCCCTCACCATACGTTGGTCTAGTGATGTGTCCGGCTATTTGAGCTCGGGCATGGAGTCGATGGGTGGGGGAGAGATGGCTGGTTCGGTGAGCTTGTCGGAAGGCATCCACCAACTTCTGGTAGAAGTCACCGACACGGCAGGGCAGATTGCCATTGATGACGTCTCTGTGACCGTGGGGCCGCCCAATCAACCGCCGACCTGTGCGATTACCGCTCCCGAAGAAGGTTCGGCAGGGAGTCCAGGAACATTGGTAACGTTGACTGGAAGCATCGTTGATCCGGATGTGGATGCATCGTTGTTGTCCGTGGAGTGGGCGAGTACGATCGACGGGTTTTTGGGTACTACGATTGTGAACTCGGATGGTTCCGCGGTTTTTCCCACCGATACGCTCAGCGTGGGAAACCACACGATTCAGATGATTGCTCGGGATGAACTCGAAGGGATGTGTGTCGATACGTTGATCTACACGGTGGGTATGGGTCCGGACATGACCATCGTGAGCCCTGTAGATGGGGCCGTGGTCGATGAGGGAGCGTCAGTCGACTTTATTGGGCAGGTTTCCGACTCCATCGATGCGGCAGGTGAGCTGAATATTCAGTGGCGTTCCAATGTGGATGGATTGCTCAGTGACCATCCGGCGGACTCCGATGGGTCGATGGACTTTCAACTTTCCGAACTGAGTCTGGGGCATCACACCATCACCCTGTTTGCCCGCAACAGTGCAGGCATGTCCAACGATGAAACCGTCACCCTCACCGTGAATGGTTTGCCGAGCCAACCCGAGGTCCAGATTGCGCCTGAACCGGCGAACAGCAGTCAAAATCTCACAGCCAACATTGTGGATGGCAGTGCATCGGTTGATCCTGAGGGTGCTGAGGTTGGGTACCGCTACACGTGGTTTCAAAATGGTGTGGAAGTCATGGATGGCGATGTGGCCATGGTGGAAGCGGCCGCGACCGAACGCGGCGATGTGTGGCGGGTGGTGGTGACCCCCAACGATGGATTGTCGGATGGCCCGCCCGCCGAGACGGAAGTGTTGATCAACAACACCCCGCCCGAGATATTGAGCGTTCTTCTGGAGCCCGGTGAGCCCATCACCACATCGGATTTGAGTTGCACACCGTCGGGTGTCAGTGATTGGGATGGGACGGAACCCACGCTGGTGTATGCGTGGGTTCTCGATGGAGAGGCGGTTTCAGAGACCACCGGAACGCTTGGTCACGAGATGACGTCGCGGGGACAAGAAGTGTACTGCGAGGTCACGCCATTCGATGATGTGGGTGCGGGCGCCACGATTCGCTCCAATGTACTGACGGTTGAGAACTCACCGCCGAGCTTGACGACCGTTTTTATCAATCCGGATGCGGTTCGGGCGGGAGATACGCCCAGCTGTGAGTGGCCTGATTCCGCCTTTGTAGACGCCGATGACGACGCGGATGAGTCGGTCGTGACCTGGTACGTCAATGGAACCTTGTCGGGAGAAGGTCCGGTTGCGGAGGGAGACTACGTTCGCGGTGATATTTTGACCTGCACGGTCATTCCGTCCGATGGAACGGCGGACGGTGAGCCCATCAGCACTTCTGTTGAAGTTCTCAATACAGCACCCACATTGGTGTCAGTCGACATGTCCTGGTCTTCCGCTCCATTGCCCGTATCGGTCGGAGATACAATTTCGTGCACAGCCTTGGGCTTTTATGATGTCGATGGGGATGTCGGATCCTACCGCATTCAATGGGACATCAATGGCGGCGTTTGGGCCACTTCGGGCTCCATCACCGGCGGTTTTACAGGCGGAGATGTCGTAAGTTGTACGGCCATCCCCAATGATGGGTTTGATGATGGCCCGGGCATCACGCGTTCGCTGTCCATCGACAACAGTCCACCATCCATTGCGTCGGTGAGCATCACGCCCAATCCGCCCACGGCTGCCGATACCGTCACCTGTGAGTACACGGGCTTTTCGGATGACGATGGCGATCCCGATATGAGCGAGTTCGAGTGGTTGGTCAATGGGAGTGAGCAGGTGGAGACTGGTGGAACGCTCGCCGGAGTGTTTGATGCGGGCGACACCATTACCTGTGAAGTGACCCCGCACGATGGCTTTCAGGCCGGAACCCCGCGAAGCCACTCGGTGGTTGTGGCCAATGCGCCGCCTGAGATCACGTCGGTCTTTTTTACCCCTGGACTGGTCTACACGGATGACACGGTCCAAGCGAATGCGAATGGAACGGATGCGGATGGAGATCTGTTGTCGTACCACTATGCGTGGACTGTCGATGGGGTGGCGGTGGGCACCGACGAACGAACCTTGAACGGCGACCTGTATTTTGACCGAGGCCAGACCATTATGGTCACGGTGACGCCCATGGATGGTCACGGGACAGGCACTTCCTTTGAAGCGGGCCCCGTCATGGTGCGGAATGCGGCGCCGTCTGGATTGAGTATCGCGGTGGACCCTGAGTTTCCGGATGAAGGTGATCAGGATTTGGTCTGTCGGGTCGGCACACCAGCGACCGACGCAGATGGCGACGATGTGACCTACCTGGTCGAGTGGTTTCGTGACGGCGAACGGTTTGAAGACACCACAGATACGGACATGACTGGGGATACGGTGACTGGCTCCGCGACCAGTGCGGGGGACGAGTGGAGCTGTGAAATGACCCCATCTGATGGAGATCGGAATGGCGATACGGAATCCGCCACGGTCTATGTTGCGGGCTGGCTCGGCCGGCTCGAGGACCAGCCCGGTACCTCTTGTCTGGAGATACTCCACCAAAACCCGGGAGCCGAGGATGGGATCTACTATCTGAGACCCGACGCGGAGACCTTCGAGGGCTACTGTGACATGACCACCGATGACGGTGGATGGACCCTTGTGGCCTATGCGCCGAGCAATATGGGTGCGCCCTCCGAATTCGGGACTGGAGATGCCCATCAACGTGAAAATTGCACCACGTTTGGCGGCTTTTGTCGGTTTTCAGACGACGAAATTAATGAGATTCTCGATTACGATTCATCCGCCTCCGACGACCGGTTCCGGTTGTTGGCCCCCAGTTTGCCGGGGCATGGCCGCTACTATTGGGACACCGACTACAACTTCAGCTCCTACGCCATGCCGGCGCCCTTTTCGTGGTGGCAGGTGGCCGTTGAGTATGGCGGACTCCATAGTCCTGGGTGCGGCCATTCGGGCTCACGCGGGGTCGGTCATGACCCGTTGGATGGCGCATGCAGTGCCAGTGAAGTCTTTGGCACCGGCGGGGTGACCAACCGCATCTTTTTCGTTTCTGCGGATGGCTCCGTGGTGGGTTCAAGCAGCTTCAGCACCTTCTCTTGGTATGCACGCTAAATCGCTCATGATGTTGGGGATGGCCGCAGGCTGTGGCGAACAAAAGTTCGTTGCGGTGAATGCCGAGCCAGATGTGATCATCACCTCTCACGACAATGGTGACGAGGTCGGTGAAGGCCAAGCCCTGTTGTTTCGAGCGATTGCGGATGATGCAGACGATGCGGAAGACGAGTTGGTCTCGACCTGGACGGTTGGCACGCGCGTGGTCTGTGAGGATGTTCCCGTCTCGGATTTTGGTGAAACCAGTTGTGAGATTCGATTGGCGGACGATGAACTCGAGGTGGCGGTCTATGTCGAAGACCCACGGGGTTCGAATGGAGGCGATGCGGTACGATTGGTGGTTCAGCCCACGGATGCCCCATTTGTCGAGTTGTTGTCGCCGGGTGTTGTGGGGGTCAACTACTATGTGGACCATCCCGTGCTGCTCGAGGCTCGGGCTCTCGATGCGGAGGACCGTGCGGAGCTCCTACGGGTCGATTGGAACAGCGACGTAGATGGCGTGCTCGAATCGCCAAGTACCCCGGATGATGACGGAATGGTGCGTTCGTACGTCGACTTGAGTGAGGGAGACCACCTGATCCGGGTGAGCGTGATGGACACGACCGATAAGCTGGGGACGGATGTGGTTTCGATTGCGGTGCAGGGGCCCAATCGAGCACCGGAATGCACATGGGTTTCCCCAGAGGATGGCACTGTATTGGTGACGGGTGAGCCCATCGTGTTGGCGGGTCGTGCCGCGGACTTGGATGTTCCTGCCGATTGGTTGCGAGTCACCTGGCGCAGTAATCGGGAGGAAGATGGCATTCTCGGCGAGGTATCTCCGAGCAGCGTCGATGGTGAGATTGGGGGTGAGGGAGAGGCCAGCATCACGGTCTCCGATCTCAGTGTGGGTGAACATACCGTAAGCATGACGGTGAGCGATGAGGTGGGTTCGACCTGTACGGTTGACCGATTGGTGGTGGTGACGAACCGTCCGGAAGCCACGATTGTACGGCCAACGGGAGAGGCGTTGTATTACGTCGATCATCCGGTAGAATTGGTCGGGTTGGCCGTGGATGAGGAGGATGGCCCCGACGTCTTAGCCGTGCAGTGGAGCAGTGATCTCGATGGGACACTCGACATCTCGACCACGGTGACCACCGGTGGCTCGACAACCGGATTTGCCACCCTGCAGATGGGAAGCCACATCATCACATTGATGGTGACGGATGCAGACGGTGTCACGGGGGTGGATTCCAGCAGTATCGTGGTCCGTGGCCCAAACCAGCCGCCCACGTGTGCGGTGACGGGACCGGAACCCGGTACCGGCGGTGACGCCGCTGCCGTCATGACCTTCACGGGAACCGTGGACGATGAGGATGTGGGGCCAGAGGCCCTCACGGTGACATGGACGAGTGATTTAATGCCGGAAGATGAACCGCTGGGGACCAGTTCGCCGAGCTCGGATGGAACAGTCAGTCTGGCCACCGGCGTTCTCAGCGAAGGGACCCACCGAGTCACGATGACGGTGAGCGATGAAGTGGGTGCGACCTGTGTGGATGACACCACGGTGGTGGTGGGCTTTGCACCCGTCGTTGAGATCACGGCACCCATCGATGATTCGGTGGTGAATGTGGGAGAGACGGTGGTGTTCATGGCCCTCATCTCCGACCCCGATGATTCGCCGACCGACCTGGTCGTGGAGTGGTCTTCGGACCGAGATGGTGTGGTGTGGACCGATGCGCCCGACTCGAGTGGATTCACCACGTTTAGCACCAATGAACTCACGATTGGCACCCACACGGTTCGTCTCACGGTGACCGACGCCTTGGGCCTGTACACCATGGACATCGCTGTTTTTCGGGTGAACGGTCTGCCCACCACACCGGTGGTTCACATCAGCCCCGAATCCGCGCGCACCATGGATACGTTGGGGGTGGTCATCGATACACCAAGCGTTGATCCGGAGGGAGATCCGATCGTCTATCGGTACGAGTGGTTTCGTGATCTGGAACTCGTTGGAACATCCAGCACGGTGACCGCGGACCAGACGAGCAAGCACCAAGTGTGGGAAGTCCGGGTGACGCCCGATGATGGGTTTGGAGTTGGGGGTGGTGGGCTGGCGAGTCGGACCATTCAAAACACGGTGCCCACAATTGAAACGGTCGAGATTGGTCCAGATCCGTTGTACACCGACGAACGTGCGACGGGTGTGGTCACGGTGGTGGACCCCGACGAAGAAGATGTGGTCTCTCTGCAATACGATTGGATGGTGGACGGGGTGTCCGTACCATCGAGCGAGGACAGCTTGGATGGGGCAGACTGGTTTTCCAAACACCAAGAGGTGGGGCTTGTGGTCACACCCTCGGATGCGGAGTCGGTCGGAGAATCCGCGGCGGCAGCGTCAGTCTATGTCGAGAACTCACCGCCCACGGCACCCGTAATCCTGGTCACACCCGACCCGGTGATCGGTGGGATTGATGACATGCAATGTCGAATTGATGAGCCCGGTTTTGATGCGGATGGTGACCCCGTGCTCTACAGCATCGAGTGGACCCGAGACTCTGATGCATACCCTGCGGAAGCCGAGGAAGATGAGTCCCTCGATTGGGTGGGACCACTCACGGATGATTGGCCGGGAGATACCGTACCCGCGAGTGACACCGAGGTGGACGAAGAATGGGTGTGCTCGGTCACAAGCTGGGATGATGAGGAAGAGGGTGGAACTGTCGAACATTCGGTAGTCACCCAGCCCACGCCACCGGGGTGTGGAGATGGCATTCTTCAAGATGGCGAAGAGTCGGATCCACCGCCTGGACCATTTTTTGAGATTGACGTGGACTCGGACACATGCCGCTGGGATTTCTCGATGGTTGAACAGCTGTATTGCAACGGTGGCTGTAGTTGGGCCGGGGACATCGGCTGTGATCAGGCCGATGCCGACATCTTGTGCAAACTCATCACGGACAACCCTGAATCGGAAGCGGTTTCATTCGACATCGTGCCACCGTGGACGGGGCCAGGCTTTGGAAGCCCCACCTGTGACATCGGTGAACGCCTTGAAGTCAACGGGCGAGGGGTTCTCGATGTGTCGTGGATGGATGTTTCACTGGCGAGCCATTTTGGCACCGGTGGGGAAGTGGTTGCATTTCCTGACTGCACAGATCCGTGAGGGTCAGCTACAGTGAACCCCATGCATGACTCTGCCGTCCTCATCTCTGTCTTGCTGCTTGCTGCGTGTAGCGACAAGGAGTTGCCGGCGTGTATGGATGGCTATGGGCGCGCGGCCGATGGGGTGTGCTACCCGATCAGCACGGAGGATGAGGGTGTGATCGAATCGGTCACCATCGGTCCACCGGAAGCGGGCACGTATGCGACCCTGACCTCTGTGGTGACCTTGGGGGGTGAGGTGGTCGATACAGGCTTGGTGTGGGCGGAGTACCCGGTTCGATATCGCTGGTACGTGGATGGGGTGGAGTCCACAGGTACGGCGAATCATTTGCACGGATGGAAATACTTCGAAAAGGGCCAACAAGTCAGTTTGATTGTTGAACCCTTGGATGGGGACGGCCCGAGTGTGCCGTCCAATACCATCACCATCGAAAACACACCGCCGACCGCTCCGTCCGTGAGCCTGTACCCCGAAAACCCATTTGCACGGGTGGATAGTCTTCGATGTGATGTAGGGGTGTCCCGGGATTTGGATGAGGACGAACTGACCTACAAGATCGACTGGAGTCGAGATGGGGAAGTGTGGGCATCCATGCCGCTGTTTCACCGGCTTGATGATGGTGGGGATCCGCCGAGCTGGGACACGGGCGCTGAGCCACCCGAACCGCCACCCGACCCCAGCGAGGTGCCTGCATCGATTCCGAAAGCGGGCGAACAATGGACGTGTACGGTGTCGGCCTATGATGGGGAGTCCTGGTCCGAGACCAGCAGTGCATCGGTATCGGTACAAGGCGCCTTCTCCGGTTGGGATGAGCAGACCTATGACTTGGCCGGTGCGGATTACATTTTCTTGGGTGAGGAGGCCGATGATGTGGCCGGGGCAAGTCTCTCTCTCGTCGGTGATGTCGATGGTGACGGCCGCGGAGACTTTGCGATTCCGGCCTACTTTAATGATGAAGCCGCCGAAGATGCAGGAAAGGTGTATTTGGTTCGCGCGGCAGATTTGGATGCCGGTCCTGGAGAGTATGAACTGGGTGACATGCCGTTTAGCTTTACGGGTCAGACCGCCACCGAAGAGTTGGGTCATGCCACGGCACCGGCCGACGACCTCGATGGGGATGGACTCGATGACATTCTGATTTGCGGCTACCGAAACGATGATCCGGTCACGGATGTGGGCCGGGTGTATGTCATGCTGGCGGCCAGCCTCGATGAACCTGGAACCCGGTCTACGGCCGATGCCAACATGACCTTTGTGGGTGAGGCCACCGAGAATCGCTTGGGTCACTCGATTGGCAGTGCGGGCGATATGGATGGCGACGGTCTACCGGAATTGCTGATTGGCGCCTACGGGCATGCCAGCCTGGGCGTGAATACGGGCAAGACCTACATCATTCCCGGCCATACGCTGTTCGATGGAATGGAGTTGACCCTGGGGGGAGACCAATACATGTTCCTGGGTGAAGCCGAAGAGGATGCCAGCGGACATGCGGTGCGCACCGCGTGGGATGTGGATGGGGATGGGCTCGACGACATGGTCGTTGGTGCACGCCGCAACAACACTGGAGCCCCGGAGGGTGGCAAGGGCTACCTGATTTTGGGCGGCAACCTTGGTGCTGTGGGTGAGGTTCGTTCCTTGGCGGACGCCGACCACGCATACTACGGCGAAGTGGAAGGTGGTTGGGTTGGCTACCAGGCTACGGGTGCGGGGGATGTGGATGGCGATGGCTTAGGGGACCTGTTGTTTGGTGCCCACACATCGGACATGGAGCGTGGACGCGCGTACCTGATTTATGCATCCAGCCTTGGTCCAACACTGGAATCCGCTGAGAATGCAGATGTGATGTTCCAGGGCAATATGTGGTCGGACCAGGCGGGCCGTAGTTTGGCACCGGCGGGTGATGTGGATGGCGATGATAGGGCCGACATTCTTATCGGTGCCCGAAATGCCGGAGACCGTGTGGGGCGGGCCTATTTGGTGTTTGGAGCCAGCGTGGGCGGAGGAACATTTGAGTTGGGAGACTCCGACATGCGGTTCATCGGTGAAGAACGACTCGATGAGGCGGGCTACACCGTCAGTTCTGCAGGAGATGTGAACGGCGATGGCCTATCCGACATGCTGATTGGCGCTTGGGAAGGGGACTTTGATGGGGTTTCGGCCGGAACGGGTCGGGCATATTTACTGTTGGCGCCGTCAGAATGATGCGTTGGTTGTACCTCCCACTGCTGCTGTCGTGTGCGGATGAAAAGTCCGCGCCGTGTGCCGATGGTTTTGGTCGCAACAGTGCCGGACAATGTGTGGCTGTGGACATGGATGACCCCGATGAACCACCGGTGGATTCCGGAGTCCCCCGCGTCAACAGTGCGCCGACGTCCCCGGGGCTGGAAATTGAGCCGCGCTACCCCAGGGAAGGAGGCATCGACTTGCGGTGTCTCATCTCGCTCGAGTCGATGGATGTAGATGGGGATACCGTGAACTATCAGTTCGGATGGACCTCTTCCGATGGCGATGTGGTGGTCGGTGACACCGTCCCCGGTGAACAGCTCTTTGAGGGGCAGGAGTGGTCGTGTCAGGTGATTCCCGATGATGGGACAGACGTGGGGCCTGTGGCCGATGTCTCCACAGAGATTGGGGGACCCGTCATCTCCTGGAACGAGAACAACCGTTCGCTGTCCGAATCCGACTATCTCTTCACTGGCGAGGGCCCGAACGATGGAGCCGGCGGCTATGTGGCCCGGGGTGGCGATGTAGATGGCGATGGCCGGGCGGACTTCCTGATCGGTGCGTACTGGAACGACGAAGGCGGTCGAAATGCCGGAAAAGCGTACTTGGTGCTGGGTAAAAGTCTGGGTGCGACTCGCCATGTTCCGTTGGCCGAGACCGACTGGCACTTTGTTGGAGAGGAGGGGGTTCGTACGGATGGTAGCGAACGACCGTGTGCAGAAGGCGAACATGGTGCAAACGACGACCCCGAGCTCTGCGGCGGTGACTGGGCGGCCCACTCGGTGAACTCTGCGGGAGATATGGATGGCGATGGGCTCGATGACCTGCTGGTCTGCGGGTATCGTTCGGATGACTCGTTTTATGACGCGGGCAAAGCCTATGTGATCTATGCCGCTAGTCTTGGTTCCGAAGGTGGCACCCTTGACCTGGCCAATTCCGATGTGCACATTTTGGGAGAGGCCGAGCTGGATCGAATGAGCCACAGCATCACCTCTGCGGGCGATGTCGATGGTGATGGCCGCGCAGACATCATGATGGGTGCCTACGGAAATGACGACGGCGGTATTCATGCCGGAAAAGGCTACGTCATTCTTGCGGACTCCCTTGATGGCGTGGAGCGGTTTGATGTTGGGTCTGCGGACTATGCATTCATCGGTGAAGCTGCGGGTGATGAAGCGGCCTACATCACCGCACCCGGTGGTGACATGGACGGAGATGGGCTCGATGATTTTGTGATGGCTTCTCTTCGCAACAAACAAGGGGGCGAAGGCTTTGCTCCATCGGGTGAGAATGGGGCTGGTAAAGTCTACGTGGTGATGGCTGCGGAATTGCCGCCCCGCGGTGGCGTGATCAACATGGCGGACATCGAGCGGAGCTGGATTGGTGAAGAAGGTGGCGATGGTGTGGGCTACGGAACCCAT
>Ga0315320_10002789_pt1 | contig 14407 bp, 15 predicted proteins | sample M140m21515metaG_FD_203458 | JGI IMG/M metagenome (GOLD analysis project Ga0315320, IMG submission 203458) | Ammonia-oxidizing marine archaeal communities from Monterey Bay, California, United States - M1 40m 21515 | ecosystem: Environmental > Aquatic > Marine > Coastal | place: USA: California... | reverse complement strand
GATAAAGAAATACTTGTACAATTTATAAGTCAGTATAACGACAGAGTACAAAAAAAATCTGAATTAATTCCTGATTTAGAGAGATTAGCTTTACTTCAAGATAATCCTGCAGAAAAGAAATTACTACAAGATGTGTCAATACCAATAAAATATTTAGAAGAAACTAGAGATTTTAGTGAAAGAGATAGGCAAAGGATTTCAGAATGTCTAGAAATAATAATTAGAGGGCAAATATTAGACTTGGTAAGATTCAATTCATCGGAAGAAAAAGGCATTGTCGCATTGAACGATGAGAAGGAATTGGATGATTATACATACTCAGTTGCCGGTTCTGTTGGTGAATTTTGGACTCATATGGCTTTAGATTATCAATTTGAAATTAATAATGAAATGAGAAAAAAATTATTTGAAACTGGGATTAGATTTGGTAAATCGTTGCAATTAATAAATATTCTTAGAGATATTCCGGAAGATATTGCTATGGGACGCTGTTACATTCCAAAGGAAAAATTATTACAACATGATTTGAAACCTGAAGATTTGCTAGATTCTAATAATATGGAAAAATTTAGACCTTTATATAATTCATACATCTCAATGGCATACCGCCACCTAAATTATGCAATTGAATGGGTGAATTTATTACCCTATAACCAATACAGATTACGATTATCCTGTATCCTACCAATATTAATAGGCCAAAGTACTTTAAGTATGCTGAGTGAAAATAATGTTTTAGATAAAAAAAATAGAATAAAGGTATCTAGAAAGGAGATAAACGCAATATTTAGAAAATCATTATTTGCGTCGCTAACAAAAAATAAAACTTCAAAATTAATTAGAAAAAACATGCCAATGTTTTTTGAAAAATGATGATTATTTCTAACACACTCCTCAGTGAACTTCAAGAAAGCGTGGTCCTCGCTCGATGTGAAGATTATGAGTGAAGAGCAGATTTCGGATTTCCTCTTCGAGCAAAATTTTCAACATAACGACAGTATTGCATTGATAGATTTGGAAAAGGAAAATACTGTAAAAAGAATTGAATTGGTTCGATCTACTGTAAAAATGACAAAAGATGCTACACGAGCAATTAGTATAACCGCACTTGAAACTATTCGCGAAGGTGCTATCTTCATGGGAGTAATTGGTTCAAGAGGAGAACTAACAAATCCATTCAGATACATTGATGCGCCCATATGGGAAGAATCTCAAGTACCAACACATATGATATCAACAGCATATGATTATTGTGAAGAACTGACAAGAAGAGAGGCGGGAAATTTTTATCATTCGTTTAAATATTTACCAGATTATGAAAGAAAGGCGATTTGTGCCTATTATGCATTTTGTAGAAGGGCAGATGATATAGCAGATGGAGATTTTGTAGATCTCTTCCCTGGAGGATCATCCGATGATCCCGAGTCAATAGAATATAGAGATAACATATTAAACCTGAGTAATGGAAATACTGTTTTGGATCGAGTTTCATACAACGAAAAAATGTCTCAATTATTTTATTATAGAAAGAAGTTATCTACAGCATACCAAGATGTAACCTCTACTGACCCGATTTTTATGGCTATAAAGGATACTGTAAATAATTTTGGCATTCCAAAGCAGTTACTAGATGATATGGTTAGTGGGATGGAAGATGATTTTCATAGTAATAGGTACGATACATTTGAAGACCTCTATGCTTATTGTTATAGAGTAGCCTCTACGGTTGGACTGGTCTGCATTGAAATTTATGGTTATGATAACATCAAAGCAAAGGAATATGCTGAGTCGTGGGGTATTTTTATGCAACTTGTAAATATCTTAAGGGATGTCAAAGAAGATGCAGAGAGAAATAGAATATACTTGCCTATAGAAGATTTAAAGAAATATGGAATCACAGAAGAAGACATATTAAACAACGATAATATCAATAAGCACCCAGGTTGGAAACCTTTTGTAGAAAGTTACATACAAAGAGCTAATGAATATAGAGATAAGGCTTTCAAATTATTGCCCTTATTAGATAAATCTTCTAGATATTCTCCGGCAGCAATGGCGGCATTCTATAGTTCAATACTGAAGAAGATTAAGAAAAATAATGGCGATGTATTTTCGGAAAGGATTCAATTGTCTAAGACTGAAAAAATCCTACTTGCAGGATATGTCTACATAAGGTATAGGTTTTTAGCAGTATGATATTATAAATTAGAGTCTGTCCAAATATAACATATGCATGACTTATTTATGGAGAAGATGTCATGAGAGTTGCGGTACTTCTAGAAGAGCGGTGTAAACCTAATAGTCCAGCGTTCAATTATTTACTAAAATATGCTGGCTCATGTGGCGCAGAATGTATTCAGTTTGAAGAGAATAAGTTTCGAATACTAGAATCTGCCTGTCCAGTTTGTTTCACGCGAGCTAAATTATGCCCAGGAGATGCTGTGAAAATAATTAATTTACCCAAGGAGCTTGATTCGGATTTAACTCATCGTTATGATGAAAATGGATTTGGACTGTTTCGATTACCCGCGCCGAGAGAAGAACAGGTGATTGGTATTTTAGGCCCTAATGGAATGGGAAAATCTACAGCGATAAATATCCTATCTGGCTCATTAAGACCTAACCTTGGAGAATGGAGTGTTGAAATAAAAGAATGGGGAGAAATAATTGAGTCATTTCCTAGAGGAGAATTACGAGATTATCTAACTACCGTAGCAGAAGAAGGAGTGAAAATTGCAGTTAAGCCACAATATATAGATAAACTACCAAAAATATTTGAAGGTAGAGTTAAAGAATTACTTGAAAGAGTAGATGATAGAGGAGAATTTAAACAATATGCGAAACTTCTTGCAATAGAAGGAGTATTAGATCGTACTTTGGATAAATTATCTGGAGGAGAATTACAACGTGTTGCCATGGCTGCAACTCTACTGAAAGAAGCTGATGTATATTTTTTTGATGAGCCTTCATCTTATCTTGATATTTATGAGAGAATGAGGATCGTTAGGATTATTCAAGGACTGGTTGAAAGAGGGAAAAGGATATTGGTTGTTGAGCATGATTTAGCGATTCTCGACGTTATGTGCGATTTATTACAAGTTGTATATGGAGAAAGGGCTGCATATGGAATTTTCACCCAACCTAGAAATACAAGAACCGCAATTAATGCTTATTTAGATGGTTATTTACCAGAAGAAAATGTTCGAATACGAGATAAGCCGATACAGTTCCTCAGAGGCAGAGTTCGAGGAGAAGAAGTAGGTTCGCCAATATTATCCTGGGGAGATATGGAGAAAAAAATTGGAGATTTTCATCTGAAAACGGGCAAAGGCCAAGTTAGAAGTGCGGAAGTGGTAGGAGTAGTCGGACCGAATGCTACTGGAAAAACAACTATGGTAAAGATGATTGCTGGAGAATTTGAGCCAGATTCTGGATGGTGTACGATGGATGCTAAAATATCATATAAACAACAACACGTAGCTACTGACTTTGAAGGGAATGTGCAAAGTTGGCTAGATTCAGAACTTGGTATGAAATGGAGAAGTGGAGAATTTCATACCCAAGTAATAAGACCTTTACAAGTCGATCAATTACTAGAATTACAGGCTAAAAGACTTTCAGGAGGAGAATTACAGGCAGTGAGTATAGCGATTTGTTTAGGGAAGGATGCGGATCTATATCTGTTGGATGAACCTAGTGCTCATCTTGATGCCAACGCAAGAATGGAAACAGCTAAAGCAATACGTAGAACTATGGAAAGTAATGAAAAGGCGGCACTTGTTATAGACCATGATATTTATTTTGTTGACATTGTTAGCGATTCTCTACTGGTTTTTGATGGCGAAGGAGGTAAAAGCGGAAATGCCACAGGTCCGTTGAATCTAAGAAAGGGTATGAATAAATTTCTTTCTGACGTAGATGTGACATTTAGGAGAGATCATGATTCACACCGACCCAGGATTAATAAACCGGGCAGTAGGAAAGATAGAGAACAAAAAATAGAAGGAGAATACTTCTACGTTGAATAATATCCATTGGATTCTTGAATGATGCAGGTGACGCCGCGACATGCCCGAAGGCCCGGAAGATAATACGCCCGTCGAAGAAGATATAGATGAGGTAAAGGAAGAGGAAGTCGTACAATCTCCAGAGGACCGGATATTGGAATTAGAAAAGGAATTACAGTATTCGGCCGCTGAAATAGTAAATACGAGACAAAGAATGATGAGAGATAAAAATGAAGCTTTGAAATATGGTGCTGCTAGTTTGGCAAGTAAAATTATTCCAATCATTGATGGCCTTTCTAAGGCAATAGAAAGTAGTGGTGATGGAAAAAATCCTGAGTCCATAGTTGAGGGAGTAAAATTGATATTGGAAAATTTGTCTTCAACGTTAGTAAATGCGGGTATTGAGAAAATAGAAATTGGAGAAAAAAAATTTGATCCAACGGCTATGGAAGCGATAGCATCAATTCCATGTCCTGATGGAGAAGAACCGGGTAAGATAGTCCAAGTTATCGAAGAGGGATATAAATTACATGATAGAGTATTACGTGCAGCGAAAGTAATTGTTTATGAAGGGTGAATTTATTGCCTAAGAATGCATATAAAAAGAATTTACTACAAATTTTTTTAATACTGATAATAACATACATCCTCGTAATAGCGTCTATTCAAATTATTGCACCAGATAATATAATAAAACCCGAAAATTTCCCTAAATCTTGCCCAAGCGAGTCACAAAATTGTACTATGATTGGACCTATCCCTCACAGAGGAGGTAACATATCTGAAATTCGATTTGAATCGAATATCACTAATGTCATGAATGAAATAGAAGAATGGATTGAAATAAATTCTGGAGAAATATTACAAGAATGGCCAAATCATACTCATGCCGTTTTCAGAACAAATTTTTTGAGATTTCCTGACGATTTTGTAGTTAATTTACACTGTGATGATGAAGAAGTAGTAATATATGTTTATTCTAAATCTAGACTTGGAATAAGTGATTTAGGAGTAAATAATAATAGAGTAGAGTCTTTTAGAAATTATGTCTTAGGAGCAGATATATCTACATCTAAGTGCACCTACGGAGATTAGAATAATATGGAAGAGATAATAAATGAGAGGATTGAATTAGCCAAAACATTGCCTTCAAGGTATTATTTGGATGAGGAAATATTTGGAAATATCAAAAAGAAAATTTCTCATATGTGGCACTTTTCGGCTCATGAAGACCAGTTATCTGAAAAAAATGTACTTCCAATACAACATTCAATGAAACTAATTAATGAGGCAATTGTTCTAACTAGAGATAATGTAATTAAATCTCTGTCAAATGTTTGCTCCCATAGAGGCATGATAATAAATACTGAAGCCACTAAATCTAATGTATTAAAGTGCAAATATCATGGTAGAACTTTTGATTTAGGAGGGTGTATGAAAAGTATGCCTCAGTTTGATCAAGTGATTGATTTTCCTGATGAGTCTGATAACCTAAATTGTTTCTCAACCACAAGGTGGAAGGGGCTTTTGTTTACTTCATTAAAAGAGACTGATACACCAGAATGGATTCATTATTTAGAAGATAGGATAGGATGGCTAAACATAGAGTCTTTCAAATATGATTCTGATTATTATAAATCATATGATATTTGTGCAAATTGGACATTATATATTGATAACTATCTTGAAGGTTTTCACATACCATATGTTCATTCGGACCTAAATGATGTACTGAGTTATGAAGACTATGAAACAGAGATATTCGAAAATGGAGTCTTGCAAATAGGGATTGCAAAGGATGATGAAAATACCTTTGACTTACCTGAATCATCAAAAGATTATGGAAAGAAAATTGCTGCATACTACTTTTGGATTTTCCCCGGATTAATGCTTAATTTTTACCCATGGGGATTGTCTGTAAACTTAGTAGTTCCTATTTCAGTAAATAAAACTGAAATAATTTATCAGAGATATATTGCCAACCCCACCTTGATTGAAGAAGGGGCAGGAGGAGATTTAGATAAAGTTGAGAGAGAAGATCAAGAAATTGTAGAAGCAGTGCAGATTGGGATGAGTAGTTCATCTTATGATAGAGGCAAATATTCTCCTTCCATGGAAACGGGAGTTCATCATTTCCATAGAATATTAACCAAAATTTGATATTAATTATTGAAAAGCCGTATCCTTAACACGCCAAAAATAACCAATAATATACAAATTAAGGCGGCTATATTCGCTATTATTATTGAAAAAGAAGTAACCATTACTCCATATACAAGCCATAAGATTAGAGCTGAAGCAACCAGAAAAAATGTAGGTAAAGATATCCCTTCGTGAGACTTTTCAACCCAAACTTCTTTAATTTGTGGAATCCATGCTATAACACCTAGAAAGCCTGCGATTAATCCTACTAATTCTACATTAAAAGACAAAAAACCACCTCATAGGTCATTCCGATCTTTTTTGACGCCATTATTCCAATTATATATTCCCTTATTTGTTTTTAATCCGAGTTCTCCATTTTCTACTAATTTATCCAAAAGAGGATGGGGAAGATATGAATCATTGGAAAAAGAATTTGCAAGATTATTTAGAATATCTCTTCGGACATCTAAGCCCACTAAGTCTGTCAATTCTAATGGCCCAATTGGGTGTTTGTAACCTAGGACCATTGCAGTATCAATATCACTAGCAGAAGCAACACCTTCGGATAACATCTTTATTGCTTCATTCCCTAAAACAACCCCTAATCTGCTTGTGGCAAAACCTGGAATGTCATTAACAAGTATTGTTTTTTTATTTAATTCTAAACCAATATTTTCCACTATTTTTATTGTCTCTTTTGAACATTTTTCATGTCTGACTATTTCAATCAATTTCATTATCGGAACGGGATTGAAAAAGTGCATTCCAATAACTTTTTCTGGTCTTTTTGTCGAGTTGGCAATCTCTGAAATAGATAAACTAGAAGTATTTGTGGCCAATATTGTTTCTTTGGGCAGGATATTATCTAATTTTGAGAATATTTTCTTTTTTAGCGATAATATCTCAGGGACCGCCTCGATAACAATATCGGCATTTGAAACGGCTTTGGCGATATCAGTATAAGTTTCTAAATTTTCAAACCATGAAATAGATTGTTCTTTAGTGGTTTTACCTCTTAATATTCCCTTCTCCCAAAACGAACGGATATTATTTAGAGAAATTCCAAGACTTTTTTCTGAAGTATCAAAAATTTTTGTCGTCCACCCTTTCTGGGCACATATTTGGGCTATTCCGGCACCCATCGTGCCAGCTCCTATCACGGCTACTGTCTTGACTTTCATATTTACAGGTCGTATGACTAGTCCATAGGGATTACTCAGTTTTCACGCCCATATGAGGCAAGTGCGGCCTGAAATAATCTTTGACGAGGGACGTCATGCTCTAGGAAGCATGTAAAAGGCGCGACATCTTTCAAGAGTTCAATGGCACTTACATACGCTCCATATATAAACGGGTCTGCAACTTCCGTATGAGGTATATCAATCCCTAACTTTGATAATCCTTTTCGTGTATCTTCGTCCCAAATCGCATATGTATGATGAGTAAAGTGAAGGTAACTAGAAAGACGGGTTAGATTGTTTCTTGCCTTTTCTGTGAAACTGTCTATGAGTAATGTATCAGGATATTTGATTGCATACAACGCTAGTTTTACTTCACGAGTAGTCTCTTCTTTCCATTCTCTTTTACCTAGTCCTGTCCAATCATCTATCATATCCAACATTCTATCATCATATGGTCTTTTAACCATGTATAGTAGTCGTTCATATTCATCCGGATTTTGGGAATCGGAATGATGGTGTTCATAAAATAAGTCCGTTAATCTATTAAAAAATGGTTCACATTTCTTTTTATCGAAGGCTAGTAGTGCTATGTGTTGCATTTTAGTCTATTCCTCCTTATTTTGTTTTCCATTCCCGGTATTGAATCCATTCTTTCTTCATATAATCATTCATTAGTTTGTCTTCATCTTCATCAGTCGGCAACACACTGATTAAATAATCTTGATATTCTTGATTATTGCCGTCAAATTTTTCACCCGTTATTGTATAATTCTTGCCTGAGTACATACCTATCCCGCGATTGAATTTGTCAGACGGTATGAATAATTCTGGCTCTCCTTCTTTTCTAACCGAACTTATTCTCCTCATTTCTTCTCTTAATTCTTGGAAGTATAATTCTCTACTTGCTTCGTTTAAGTGGGCTCTATCTGCTTTGATATCACTTTCTCTCTCATCATATCTCCCTTTCACTCCGTATACATAAGCCCATTGGGCACTCGTTGAGTCATCTGTACCAAAAAGATCTAAACCAGTGCTAATCCATTTATTGAGATATTTTTGCAATAGTTCACAAGGTATTACACCTTGCTTTACTATTCTTCTGAGTCCATTGGCACCTGTTCCAAGATGGAATGATTCCTCTTTTAACATGGGGCCCATGGATGCTGCCAACGGCTTGAACGAAGAAGTACTAAGCATTTTTAGTTGGTATTTTCCATCTCTATCGATAAAATGAGTAAAGCAGAAAAAGTCTAGCCAATGATCGATTGGTGCATTGAAGGAACCTAAAATTCTAGTCCCATCTTGGGCATTTCTTTCTAGTAGTTTGGAAGCCTCTCTTACTCCTTGTTCTCCAAAATATGTACACAAAACATAGGCCATTTGCCAGCCATGTCTTTGTTCTTCGCACATTATCCTAAGAGCTGATTTCATATCATATTCTGTTGGTGCCGTGGCGAGTAAATGATTTTGCTGTTCTACGCTTGCAAACTCTGTATCACCTTGAACACTAATCATACTGATTATAGCATCTCTTATATTTTGTTGTGGTATTTGCATTCTTCTTTCCCACTTTGGCATACCTTCAAAATCACCAAATTCTATTTTTTCTCCTGCTGTATCCCAATCGAACTTGATATCAAATCTATAATCACCCAACCAAGAAGGATCAAATCCAATTCTTGTTTGCCATTCTGTGAAGTCCTGAACCCACGCCTCAAAGTTAGGAGTATATTTCTCTACGATTTCTGTATCTGCCATAAAAAAGCGGATGCATAATTACTATATGAATAAATGTATATTGAAATGAGGATATTTAAAAATTACTTACCTTTGAATCTCGGGGTCCTTCTTTCTACGTAGGATGCTATACCTTCTTTAGCATCTTCGGATTGAAATAAATCTGACTGTAACTCTCTTTCCAAGGCTAAGTGATATTCTAATGGTATCTCGATACCACTTTGGACACTGCGCTTGATATTACCTATTGCTTTAGCTGCTGCAAGTGGTAGAGTGAATTGGCTGGCATAATCAAGGATATCCGTCCTAAAATCCTCTAAACCAACACTATCATATATGTCATGTATTAGGTCCATATCTCTTGCTTCTTCGAACGAAAATTTTCTTCCTGTAACCATTATTTCCATGGCCCTAGCCTTTCCAACAAGGCGGGCGAGACGTGCCGTACCTCCAGTACCCGCTAGAACTCCAAGAGAGACTTCCGGCAGTCCTATTTGGAAATTGCCTTTGTGTGCTATTCTGATATCTGCTGCCATAGCAATTTCTAAACCGCCTCCTACTGTATGCCCATTTAATGCGGCTATTACTAATTTGGGCGTTTGCTCTAACCTAGATAGGGTTTCGTTGGCATGAAGGCAGAAAAAATATTTGTACCTAGGAGAGAGGGTGTTAAGATAGTTGATACTTGCACCTGCTGAAAAGAATTTTTCACCATGGCCAGTCAGTAGTATAACAGAAACATTCCCATCGAATCGGGCATTGAGAATTGCTTGATCGATATCTTCCCACATCTCTCGTGTGTATGTGTTGACAGGAGTTCTTCCCTCCGAAAGTGGTTTTCCATCGGTGTCTGAAATAAGTTCAATTATGGCAATTCCATTTTCAGTTACTCCGTAGTTTACCAAATTGTTCGGCATTGATTTTAGTTCGGGCCAAGAGGACATGTTATTGGCATAATGACCAATTATTTCAACCAAACGGAAGTAAATGGTTAAGATCTATGTATCTGATTCTGTGAAAGATGTGTTTGCACCTGATTTTCTGACTTTATCCCATTGTTTACCGATTTCTACCGCTTCAATACTTGGTTCCCAAATATCTCTCTTTTTGGCTTTTCTAAATGGCATCCTGTTTACAAATCTTCCATCATCTAATTTTTTCCGTTTCAACATTCCTATCTTGGCGATAGGCCACAATACATTACGAAATATACTTGGAGCATAAAGACGGCGCATGAAAGCTAAACCGTCTCCCTTGCGTTTCTGATCCCACATCCAATATTTGGCTGCTAATTTGAACCCTCTGTCTCCAACTCTATTAAGTAAAAAACGATTTATAGCACTAGATTTTACCAAAGGAACAAGTCGTTTACGAATTTCAACTTCATAGTTACATTCTCCAAGTATACTTTGGGCTGCTAAGGCACCGCTTGTAATTGCATATCTCATTCCAAAACCCCACATGAAATCTTGTAAACCACCTGCTTCACCAACGTAGTAACGCCCATCATGAATATATTTATCTGGTAATGAAAAATCTCCTTTACCGCCTACTCTCTTTATAGGTCTTCTATTCAATTCATATTTGTCTTCATACCAAGCTATTGTTTCATTAAGATAGCGGCTACTGCGTTTTTGTTTACGCCAAAGACATGTGCAAATCAGCCCTACGCCATCAATAATAATCAGGTATGAATAAGCACCAGGGGCTAATTTATCATTAAGTTGTAATGTAACATGGTTAGGATGATCGGTATAAAATATCTCTCCAAATGCAATAGCACTAGATTCTTTTGGGCCCGCAGCAATTATATGACATTCTTGGGGATTTTTTTTTGTTTCATAATGAATTGTAACACCTGCATCAATTGCAAGTTTTTTTAGACCTTGATCTATACAATGACTGTCAGTACCCCTCTCGACAACTCTGAAAGCTATTCCTTCGGTCTTTGGTTGAGTTATGACATCATCAGGATGCGCCAAATCAACGGTACTGAAGGAATTTGATTTGAATGAATCTGGATTTATACCCCAACTCCTCATCTCATCGAAGAAATCCGGAGAAGAGGTCCAATTTTCTAAACCTTGGAAGTCTCCATCAAAGCGTGCCCCACTATCTTTTCTGACGTCATAAACATGTACTTCTTTACCAGCATTTGCTAGTACAATTGCCGCAGAAAGGCCAGATAAACCGGCCCCTAAAATATGTAAAGGTTTGTCAGCCATATATATTCCGGAGTATTACATATAATTTCAATATTGGGTTATTTCCGTCGGATTCAAGATGTATGGCCTTATCCAAGGCCCATGTCTGTGGTCTTCATAACAGTAGAATCTAAAGAATTGAAACCTGAAAAACTACTTGAAAAAATCAATGTAGAAAATTGCGGTAGTGTGGTTTCATTCACAGGGATAGTAAGAGGAGAAGACGAGTCAGCAAAAGTACAAGAATTAATTTTTGACTCTTGGGAAGAAAAATTACCAATAGTACTTAGAAATATTGGAGAGGAATCTGTAGAAAAATTTGGAGTGAAATCTGTTTCAATAGCACATCGTATTGGATCAGTTAAGCCGGAGGAGCCAATTGTTAGTATACATGTTTCGTCTACTCACAGAAATGAGGGTTTTTTGGCATGTAGTTGGCTGATTGATGAATTAAAAAGGCAAGCGCCTCTTTGGAAAAAAGAAGTAAGAGAAGATGGTGTACGTTGGAAACAAGGACTAGGCTAATTCTTGATTATCTACATTTTGATTCAGTTGTAACTAATCAAATAGTAAGATGTCAGTCGCAGAGCAAGAGTGATATCATGGATGCGATAGTAGATGTTAGTAATAAACCCAAAATTAAGAGGGAAGCGGTTGCCACTGGACTGCTGAAATTAAGCAAAAATTCACTAAATAAAATAGGAGAAGGAAAAACGAAAAAGGGAGATGTATTGGAGGCATCTACAATAGCCGTCATTCAAGCAATAAAGGAAACCTCAAGAATGATTCCACATTGTCATAATATCCCAATAGAAGGTTCCAAAGTAGAATGGGCTGTAGAAGAAAATGGATTAAGATGTACTGTTTCAGTAATTGCTATTTGGAATACTGGAGTAGAAATGGAGGCTTTGTGTGGCGTAAGTAATGGATTATTATGTGCCTTAGATATGTTAAAATCTATAGAGAAAGATTCTGATGGTCAATATCCTGAAGCCAAGATAACTGATATAAGAGTAGTAAAAAAAATCAAGTATTGACCACATGATTGAATTCCTATGTGCTTTGCGAGAATGCATGATGACTAACACCTTAGAGAAATATTTTCTAAATGCAACAGAATCTGCAGCTATAGCGGCCGCGGCCTGGATAGGATTAGGAGATGGTAAAGCTGCTGATGGTGCGGCGGTTGAGGCTATGAGAAATGTATTTGATAATGTCCCATTTGATGGTAGAGTAGCGATAGGCGAAGGTGAACGTGATGACGCCCCCATGCTTTGGATAGGTGAACCTTTAGGCTCAATGAAGGGAGAATTGGAGGCATTAAAGATAGATATTGCTGTAGATCCTCTAGAATGTACCAATCATGTTGCTTCGGATTTACCTAATGCCATGGCTGTGTTGGCCGCAGCGCCAAGAGGGGCCCTATTGCATGCACCTGATTGTTATATGGATAAGATTTCAGGGCCTAAGGAATTAAATGGAGAGATTAGTTTAGATGCAGGTACAGCATATAATGTAGAAGCTGCATGTGCAGCACTGGGCAAAGAGTCAAATGAATTGAAAGTAGTGGTGATGGATAGGCCACGACATAAAGATTTGATAAAAGAATTAGATGAGTATAACGTTAATGTAATAAAAATTGGAGATGGAGATATTACGGCAGCATTGGATGCGGCCGATCCTAAATCAACTATTGATATGTTAATGGGCATAGGAGCGGCCCCTGAGGGAGTAATAACCGCAACAGCATTAAGAGGATTAGATGCACCATTCGAAGGAAGATTGATTTTCAAGAATAAGGGGCACAGAGAAAGGGCTGAAAAAATGATAGAGGGAGATATAGAAAGATTATGGTCAAGAGATGAATTATGTACTTCAGATGACTCTATCTTTATTGGATCAGGAGTCTGTAATGGTAGGACAAAAGGAGTAGATATGTCAAATAAAGGGTTTTCTATAGTACATTCAGAAATAATTGATGTAATCAACAAAGAACATAAATTCGTTACTTCAGAAAAAATATTTAACTAATAGACGATGGATTCATGTTCTTTAATGCCCTCGAAGGAGATGGAGAGAACCATGGATAAACAAAGTCTAGTACAAATAGCAAATGATTTAGTTGCCCCTGGAAAGGGCATTTTAGCAGCAGATGAAAGCAATGGGACTATGTCAAAACGTTTAGAAGCTGTCGGAATAGAGGCTTCGGAAGAAAATAGAAGGAAATATAGAGTCAACTTATTTTCATCAGAGAATTATGAAAAGGCAATAAGTGGAGTTATCTTATATGACGAAACAATAAGGCAAAAGATGGACAATGGCACTAAAATTCCAGAAGAGATGATAAACAGAGGAATTTATCCAGGAATTAAGGTGGATACTGGCACTACGGATTTTGAAGGTAATAAAGGAGAGAAAATAACTCAAGGATTAGACGGACTAAAAGATAGGTGCCAGGAATATTATGAAATGGGTGCAAGATTTGCAAAATGGAGGGCAGTCATTTCCATAGGTGAAGAAAAACCGAGTGATGATTGTATAAGGGCAAACGCTCAATCATTAGCAAAGTATGCGAAAATTTGTCAAGAATGTGGCTTAGTCCCAATAATTGAACCGGAAGTCCTAATGGATGGTTCGCACAGTGCCAGAAAATGTTTAGAAGTGACATCAAAGGTATTGTCAACTACGTTTATGGAATGTGAAAAAAATGATGTATTTTTACCAGGAGTTCTACTGAAGCCCAATATGATAATCTCAGGGAATATGAATGATGAAAAGATCAGTAGGGAACAAGTTGCTGAAATGACATTGAGGTGCTTGAATGAAAATGTCCCAACTGAAGTACCAGGTATTGTATTTTTATCTGGTGGGCAAAGTGACGAAGATGCTACGGCTCATTTGGACATCATGAATAAAATGAATATAAAACATCCATGGGAATTATCTTACTCTTACGGGAGAGCTTTGCAGGCATCTGCACTAAAGAAATGGGCAGATGGGACACCGGAAAAAAGCCAAGTAGAGTTCCTCAAGAGGTCTGAAATGAATCACAAAGCAAGATATGGTGATTGGAATGCTGAATTAGAAAAATAATATTTTTCATATATTTTCGCCATCTAATGTACCAGGCCTA
>Ga0315320_10002786_pt1 | contig 14411 bp, 10 predicted proteins | sample M140m21515metaG_FD_203458 | JGI IMG/M metagenome (GOLD analysis project Ga0315320, IMG submission 203458) | Ammonia-oxidizing marine archaeal communities from Monterey Bay, California, United States - M1 40m 21515 | ecosystem: Environmental > Aquatic > Marine > Coastal | place: USA: California... | reverse complement strand
AATTTGCCTTCGTGTTTGATACGTAATTCTTTGAAGTCACCGTAACCGTTTGTGACTAACTGATGAGAAACTACTCCGGTGTCGGGCAGCTCATACATCTTTCTTATCTCTGTAGATCGCTCTAGCTCGGTAAATAGCTTAGCCTGTTTGTCGAGGTTGTCTTTAAGTTTGTCGTACATAGTTAATCCTTTAGAGGTCACAGTGATAGCCGAGGATGCCTCTGTATTCGTTGTACGTAGGTAAGCCTTGTTCACTTCCATCTGGGTTGATGGTCGTACCAAACTTCCTAGCGATCCAGGAGATGTTCCAGTCGAACCTTAGCCATCCACACCAGCCAATGTGCCAAGACCAGCTGCGGTTATGCACACACAACCTACGTTTAGGTAGTTTGTAGTCCTTATCGTTTGCTAGCTGTGCCTTCTTCTTATTAATCAAGTAATCAGCGTTGCTAGACCTTCTCGGAAGTCTCTTTAGTACATTTTCCAGCCTCGCTATGCCCTCGCGTAGATTTTCGTGGTGACTGAGCTTAGGACTAGTGTCTACTACAATTACCAACGACTTTAGTTTAAATCTTTTCTTCATCTCAGTGCTCCTTACTCGTAATCGCGTACTGCCACCCCTACAGGGAAGCGTGGCATGGGGATCTCACTTGTGGTGTATGCAAAGAAACGTACGGTCATCATCTTGCCAAGCATGTGGCCATCCTTGAAGTCTTCCCACTGCTGTTTACGCTGGGCGTCTGTACCTTTCATTTTTACACTAAACACCCCCACGTTGTTAGGGTCTTTTGGACCTACGTAGGTGTAGTCTTTCATAACAGCGCAGTCGAACGTGCATTGTCCGGCCATCTTGCCTTTGTCTTCGGATGCACCAACGATCTTGAACTCCTCGTCCATGAAGTCTTTAAACTTCAACAGACCGGATGATCTACCGTTGATCTTGTACTTACTATTGACGTCACGAAGCATGATGCCTTCGTAGCCTTTGTCTACCCAGCCAGCAGCCTCTGTTTTTAGATCACTCGCACGCAGTACGGGAGTAGTTGTGCTAACAAGGACCAGGCTGGTTGCGCTTGGTAGCTGAAGCATGTGGGCTTTCAGCTTTATGTTGCGGGTATCAAATGTTTTGTCCTCGTCTACTAAATCGTAGATGTGATACTGAACTATCTTGGACTTCTCTACTACCTTATTCCGTTTGATACAGGACAGTAGCTCCTGAAAGTCGTCTTTGAGTTCGTGGTTGTACAGCTCACCGTCGTAGATAGCTCCGGGGTAGGGCTGGCCCAACTCCTCTAAGTCCTTTACGATGTGAGGCACTGACTTGATCTGCTTGCCGGTACGTGTCCACAGCGTGACCTTGCCTTCTTCGTCGAACTTAGCCAGACAACGAACACCATCCAGCTTGGGCTGGATCACCCAAATTTGCTCGGGAGCACGAAGGTTAACCTTATCTGAGTAAGGCTTGGCTAGCATAGGGCGCAGCGGTTTGTCTGTAGGGATTTCTTCGGTGTACCCGCTGCGGTCGCGTTTCTTCTTCCACAAAGCATCAGCCTCTAGCTGGCATTGCTTTTCTGCCGTGGTCTCATTGGCTTTACCAATGTTCTTGCCTGCAGACACAACAGTTGTCGTGGACTGTAGCTTGCCGTTTAGTATGCCATGTACCTGGGTGTAGGTGTTACCGCTAGTGGAGATAGACCACGTACGCACCTTGCCTTTACTGTCTAGTTTGTATAGCCGATAGTAGTTCATTGTCTCTCCTTACATAAAGAAAGCCCAGGGGTTACCTGGGCTATGGGTTAGTTAGTTGTTTGCCAATAGTGGCATGGGAATCTCACTTGTCGTTTACTTATTGCTGCTTTCCATTGAAATAGAGTACTCGTAGTCGTAGTTCTCAGGGTTATCCAGCCATAGGGTGGGTAGCTTGCCCAGTGACTTCGTCAAGATTGATTTCAACTCAGACAATTCGATTCGAAAGTGTTCTTTGCGTTTGTTATTCTTGTTAACACGGTAGTCGTCCAGCTGACGATGCAACTCTGATTCGAGAGCAGGTGCGTCTTCGCTGCGAATCAAAGTGTGCAGGTTCCATTTGAAAGGTACGGCAGCACCGCTCAACTCTGAGATTCTGTCTTCTGGATCCAGTCTACGTGTGAGCCCCACTTTGAAACTGCCGGGCATAGCTGGGTTACTAATTACGTAAACATGACCTACCTTGGTCTGCTCTGCCTGGCTCTTAATTCTTGTAGTTGATTGATGTGCAGCGTCTAGTTCAGCTTCCAGTTGTTTGAGTTTCTCATTCAACGCTTGCTTTTCAGCTTCGTTGGCGCTGTTTGCACTAGCAAGTTGACGGTCTAGCTCGAGCTTGGCTTTCTCCCATGCCTCTTGCGCTGCACGTTCAACCTTCTCGGCTTCTTTAGCTGCTTTCTCTACCTCCTTCTGGGCCTTAGCTTCCTCGCGCATTTGCTCAGCCAACTCTTTGGCTTGGTCCTTCTCTTCCTGAAGCCTCAATGCTTTCTCAAAATCTAGCTCGATAAGTCTCAGCTGAAGGTCGAGGTAATGCTGGTTGACTTCTACTCCTAGGGGTTTGTTATCTTTGTTTAGCCTATCGAAAGAGCGTTTGACAGACGACACTTTAGAGTCGTGGTTTTTGCTAGTAAGTTTACTACGCGCACTGGCGACCTCACCATTCAGGCTGGCTAATACAGTACGGACCGTACCTTTTCGTACTCGCTCACCCGCTGCAGCTGATCCTCCCATTGTTAAGCTATTTGACTCGCAGGCACTGTCGTTCTTGATGAGCTGCTTAGCCTGCTTCTCTACTTCTTTAATAGCTATTTTGTAAGTGTCGCTATCTTTGAACTCAAAGCTAGTGGGAATAAATCCGTGTTCACTAGCACTAATTTCCAAGGAGAACCCCTCTTCTTTAATACCCAAAGTCTTCTCTATCTCAGCAAGTCTGGACTTTCTAGTTGCAAGTTCAGACTCTTCTTTTTCTAGCCTAGACTTTTCCTTCTTTAACCTAGACTCCGCTATCTCAGCAAGTCTGGACTTTCTAGTTGCAAGTTCAGACTCTTCTTTTTCTAGCCTAGACTTTTCCTGCTTTAACCTAGACTCCTCAGCCTTTAATCTGCCTTTGGAGTTTTCTAGATCTTTTTGACTATTACTCCACAGCTTTTCCTGTTCTGCTTTCAAGGACTTGTCGTAGTCGTCCAAGGACTTTTTGTACTTGTCAGACAGCTTTTCCTGTTCTGCTTTCAAGGACTTGTCGTAGTTGTCCAAGGACTTTTTGTACTTGTCAGACAGCGCCTCAAGTTGCGATTGGCGCTGAGCTACCTCTTTTCCTAGCTGGGCTTTAGTGGCTATCGCATTTTCGTAGTTAGGCAACTTGTTTTTGGCATCACGATATTTAAGGTATTCGGAAAGGGCTATGAAGCTAATGCAAACACCCACTGCGAGCATAATTGTTGCTACAACAATCAAAGTTGTTGACATATGTTTGTTCCTTACATAAAGAAAGCCCAGGGGTTACCTGGGCTATGGGTTAGTTAGTTAGTTAGTTGTTTGCCGAGAACCAATTCTCGGTCAGCTCATGATCTTGACCTCTTGGTCGACATCAATGTCGCCTCGGTCCATTGCTGCTTCGGCGTCAGCCCAGCTAGCAAATACTCGTACTCGTTTCTTCTTGTCTGGACCTTTGGATGCTTGGTACAGTCCGAGTACGTGGTCCTGTGACGGAGCGAAGTTAGGTGACTTGAAGTCCTTCTCAGAGATAAGACTCTTAGAAGGTAGCATCCTGTTCTTGACTTCAGATACCGCCTCAGGTGAGTGAGGAATGTTAACGTTTACTGCATCACCGTCGTTGTCGCCACCGAATGGAGAGTAACTCATAGGTGGAAGTCTAATGGCATCTCCTTTGATGAGGACGGGCTTAAAGCCTTGGATGCCTCCACGGTGAAGAACAGGCGCACGCGTGATGGTGACCGGACGTCGGTCCATCTCTTTAGCGAGCATCGCCCTTGCCTTATCTGTACGATCCTTTACCTGCTCTAGTGCATCTACTCGGCTTACGCCATTCTGCACCAGGTTACGGATGATGTAAGGCTGAAACATGTCGAAAGCCATGTTCTCAGGGATACCGGCTTCGTCCATATCTAAGCTGGAGTCCACCATGATAACGCCTCGACCAATAGTGTCGGCGGTACCACTAAGTAGCTTGCGCTGCATCATTGAGTTCTTAGGTGTGCTTTTACCTAAGATAGTCTTCAACAGGCCTTTAACCTTTCTCTGCTTTAGCTCGTGACTGACAGGATCGGTTAGACCTACCAGTGCTTTGTGGGCGTCATACATAGCCAGGTTCTCGTCCCCGGTGTCGTCCATGTATTCTTTGACCGACGACACGTTCTCTGCTGACTTGATTAACTCGGTGTATAGGAAGTTCGAGTCTTCTACCGAAACACCGCCTTTACCCGACATCTGGGAGATAGGCCGGTACTTTGGTGGAAGTACTGGTACGGAACTAATCATCAAGTCCCCTGGAGTTACCCCTGACTTCTCCAAGCCTTTGAGGTAGGTCAAGCGTCTAACTGCTGCGTCACGCTCGGTGCGCTTTGTACTCTTTACCTGCTTGCGAGCTGTAGCTAGCTCAGTTTTGAGATTCATACCTTCCAGCTTCTTAGCTAAGGCTGCTGGGCCAGAACCGAAACCCTCAAGGTCGTGTGTACCACCAAGTACGCCACGGAACTGTTTCTCAGTCAAACCCAACATACGTCGGATTGGCTCTTCGAATACAGGGTTAGGCATCTTCTGTGGTAGATCGAAGCTGGCGAACTTGTCACCTTCACCAAAGATAGCTGGGTCGTGAAGACCTCCTTTGATAGGCTGCAGATCTTTATGAAGATCAACGGTCTCACTGTTGAGAACCTTACGGTGTCCTGCCAGTTGCTTAACGTCTTTGTCCGTGAGAGCCATGACCTGTGTCTTGCTTCCTTTGCGTACCGGACGGATGCCCGATGCTTGCAAGCGGTCTACAAAGTCAGTGTATTGCTCGGGTACTCTTGGAGTCTGGATCTGCTTGCCCGACATGAACCCTGCCCAGTAGTCATCGTTACGACGACCACGCAGCAGTGAGGATTCCTTAGACAAGTCGTAGGCCCCGTGAGACAGGTGAGCGTACAACTCTTGTCCGCTGACTCGCTTTGCCTCGTTACCTTCGCCTTTACCTCGGGCAGGCTCACCAGTAGCGGTGTACTTGCCCAAGCCACGTGCGCTAGCTTTACTCTCAGCAGTGTGGCTGAGTGCCATAGTGAACAAGTCCCCAGTAAAGACCTTAGGGATCTTGCGACCTGTACGTGGGTCGATTAGTGTTTCTGTCTGATCAACGTTGTGGGCCTTGGCCTCGTCTTCAACATACTTACGCATGTCTTTGCCGTCGAAGTCTTGTATTCGGTAGGCTTTGCCTCGTTTGCGGGCTACCTTAGCGAGCAGCATCTCAAGAGGAAAGGAGCTGTTACCACGGGAAGGGACTGCCAATGGGGAGATAGTCATCTCAATTGGGTTGCCGTCCTTGTCCTGAGGCATTTCGGCATCGGGAACGATAGCTACCACACCCTTGTTACCTTGGCGACCACTAATCTTAGAGCCAACCTCAAGTGGGGAGCTACTACGTACAACTACGTTAGCGCCCTTGGGTGTGTTTACAATGTCAGTTACAACGCCGTCGTGGTTGTGAGTCCACTTGACGCTTGCATCGCCCCAGCTGGTCTTGCCAGTCTTGTGTACACGGCTCTTGACTCCGTTACGCTCTCGAAGGCCCAGGATGAGTGGGTCACCCTTCGATACCGTCTGGCCGACCTTGACGATACCGTCGTCGCCCATCTTGGATAGCTGATCGGAGTTGTAGGTGTTACCGAATCGAGTGAGGAAACCACGCTTATCTACGTTAGTACCTTCGCCCTTGTCGATAGTGTGCTTATAGGACTGCTGTACTCGCATTCGCGCGGCGGCTGATTCGCTAACTCCGATACCGTCCTCCCAGTTGTCACCCCAAGGGATGAGTGCGGTACGGAGATTAAGTCCGAGAGCAGCAACACCGTCTTTGTCCGTGTAGTTGGACTTGACGATTGCCTGCCCAGGCTTGAACGCTTCGCCTGGCTTCAGCAGTGCTTCCTGGTGAAATACTGACTTACGAGCACCGGGACGGTTGTTGTCCAAGTCGAATGTTTCTTTGCGTCCACCATCGTAGCGGACGGTAATGGCATCGGGAGTCACCTTGAGTACTCGACCACCTTCGTCGGGTCGGATCGAACCCATGGTTTTACCTGCTCTGGCCTCAAACGAATCGTCGTCGCTACCCGGTACACCAGTTTGTACCAGCGGGGCCTCAGCGTTATCTACTGCAAGGGCTTGAGCTGCCATACGCATAGCCATCGAAGATCGCTGACCGAACTGAGCAGACTTCATAGGCGTCATGCCTCCGCCGTGCCCAAACATCTGCTCGGGGTCGGGAATCTTGTAGTCTACTTCTTCGGGCCTAACCATCTCTAGCTTGCCGTTCTTCACAGCCAGCTCTCTGCCTTTGATAGATACCTGACCCAAGCTGAAGGTAGCGCCGATTAACTTACCAGCATCTACGATCTCGCTTTTGCCTTCTCTATTGTTTACCTCGGTGTACAGTTTGTTGTCGTCACCAATGAATGTGTTCTTGGCTAGATAACCATCAACACCAACTCGGAGAGATTCCGGTGTCATAACTGGGTCAATGAATCCGAACTGTCCCAGTCCGACGTTTCGACTCTCATCAGGTACCGCTGTGGTATCTGGCAGTCCGCCTTCACCAAAACGTGTAACCCTAGTCATAGCCGTCAGGATCTCCTGAGGGTTGATCTCCTCAACAGTTTGAGCCAGACCGCTTTTGAAGATAGCGGACTGGATCTGGCGGTCGAGGATAGAGGACGGTGGGGCAGTCTGAAGATTACCTTTTCGTGCTACCTTGCGAAGCATGTCACGTCGCAGGTTACCGTAGTCCTTCTTGAATCGCTCAGCGAAGATGTCTGGAGCAGAGTGGAAGGTGGCGAAAGCCAAGTGGTCACGGTCGTCGTCTTTACGCTCTCCACGTGATAGCGCCAGCGTCTCTCGTGTGGCCCGCAGGATCATGTTTGCGTCTACTACGTCAGAACCTCTGCCCATCGTCTTCTCGACGACCTCAGAGTCTACCTGCATATCCTGGAAGGCTTCCCGGATCTTAGCACGCATGGCAGGAGCATCACCCCTGTCGTTCTTGTCTTGCAGACGCTTAGGTACCAGTCGGTCGTACAGTTTACCGATGGACTTGCCGTCTACTTTGTCTATGTTCTTCTTGTATAGGTCTTCGCCCCATGCTTCGATCATCTGCTCTTTAGAAGCACCCAGGGTTTCCAGCAGTGGAACCAATGGGATCTTGGCGTGCCCAACGTTCAGGTGGAACTTGCCGGTCTCTGGGGTCAGCACGTATCGGTGGCTACTGCCAGTACCTACACGGGTGTTGACGTGAGTTTCCAGTGCTCCGTCTTTCTTAGTACGAACGTACATGCCAGGTCGCAGGCGTTGCTGGTACCCCATGGCATAGCGAGTACCTTTGTTTAAGAAAGTACCATCGTGAAGGATGGCAGGTACGTTGGCTAGGGTTGCGGTTCTAGTATCTACCGACTCGCCAGTGGCATTGTCGATCAGATCCCAGGTACCTCTTAGTCGTCTTGAGAGGCTTGTTCGCTCAAGGATTGCTCGTTTTTGGTCTGCTTTGGTGTACTTCGGGTCATCTTTCGCATAATGTACGTCGCGAACAGCAAGAGTGTGTGTTGGACCAACCACGGGGTCCATCGTCGAAGCAGCTTGTAAAACGCCGTCATAGACAGAGTTCCTTAATGCGTCAGGGTCGTCCGTGGCACGGAGGTTAACCGGTGCCATCGGTTGTACTGGTGAAACAGACAAAGGTGAACCGAGAACTGGTTCTCGGCCACCTGGTAATTGCAATGGCATAGGTTAGATTCCGGTTACTACTGTACGTACTCTACCCGAGTAGGGTTGAGCATATCTTGGTTTTCGAGCTGTTCGAGCTTAGCTGCTTGCTCGATCTTACGCATGTCGTCAGCCTTGCGCTGCTGCTTGTAGCCTTTTATAGCGCCAGAAACACCCAGGCCTCCCATAGCAGCAAGGTAAACTCCCGCCAGAGTACCTAAGTGTCTTTTCCAGTCATCCTCGGCTGTCTTTTCCGAACCAAAGTGCTGGTATAGCCTTTCGAGGTTCTTAGCCATCTCGTTGTCGCTAGCTTCTTTGCTGTCTTTGGAGAAAGCAGCTAGAGCTTCTTCGTACTCTTTTCTAGCACGTTCCTTCTCACTTTTCCTGTTCTCTTGTCTTACGTTGGAGAACAAACTACGCCCTAGCCGGTTAGCCCCATAAGCGCCTACACCCAACAGCCCAGCGGCTGCAGGTATGTAGAAGGGCAGTTCGTGTGGTAGGGTGGCGTATTGGCCGCTAAGTCCTTTTGCTATGGGAGTCACCATGGTATCCACGGCGGTAGACGATGCGTCCCCAAACATCGTGCCAAGCTCAGAAAGTGCACCACCAAAAGTGTAAGATGTTTTCTCTGCACTGTACTTTTGCAACTGGATAGCTTCGTTTTCGTCGTTAGGCAGAGGATTTCTAGGTCGTTTAGCCGCCATAGCCGAAGATAGCAATCCAGCGCCAGCCCCACCAGCCAACCATAGTGGAAGTTGCTTGAGAGCTTTTATCTTTACATCAGTATTGTCAGCCAAGAGGGGAGCAATCAGCTCTTTAAGTGGCGCGACTCCGTAGTCTCGGACAGCATCTGTAACAGCGTTTGCGGCTTTAGTTTGATCTGACATAGTTTTGAAGGGCTTTAGGAGTTGTGTCTGCTTTCTCTATCCACATTACAAAAACAAATAGAGCAGGGGGTTTCGATGGATCATCGTCTACCACCCCATTGTTGTATTCTGTCATGCGGATTATCTCAAACTCGGAGAGTCTGACGCGTTCCATCACTTGCCGCAGAGTACGTCCGAAATGAGCCTGCTCCGGGTCATTTACGTCAAAAAGGCCATAACCGGCCAACCCAATGGGTACAGCCGTGGCCTCGTATTCTGCACTAGTCATTAGCTCGGAGTTGTCGTTTAGAAACGGAACCCCGGTCTGACTGTAGTAGCGATAGTTTGGTGACGGCAACCCAGCATCTTCAGGGCCGGAGCCCTGATTGCTCGTCATTATGGGCATTACTACCTGCCCTCCTGCTCATCCAGCAAGGCCTTTCGGCGCCGAAGATTAGCAGCATTATCTCGAAGAACGTCCATCAGCTCCCGATGTTTTACTTCTTCTAGATAATCCGGACCTTTTTCTGTACCCGCAGCCATGGACCTGCCAATTGACTTACCTAGGACACTAGTCCCGTAAAGTCCACCGGCGCCCGCTAAGGCTAATCCAGCTCCGCCCATTCCAAGTAGCTGGGCGGCTACTCCGTCAAAGACGCTACTACATTTCTCCATTGCTGTTTTAAGCTCGGGATCGTTGTCTTCCACCATCTGAGCTACGTGGTCATAGGTGTATCCAGCCTCTTTCAGGCCGTCCAACAGATTGGCGGATGACTCCAAGGTGGCAGCTACTTCGCCTAGGGACAAGCCAGCCGATGCCAGATTGGAGATTAGCTCGCTTGCGAACTTAATTCTGTCTAGTGAGTTGTCTTCTGACATGATTACTTATTTTCCTGGGAAGAACACTGATTTAGCGGAGTCACGCTCACGAGCACGGCGCATGTCAGCGTATTGGTGTGGGCCCTGTTCTTCTGCTTCGCGGATAGCATTAGACAGGCGATTCATGAAGCCTTCCATTGGTCGGACAAGCTCCCCTGCGGTTTTGGCGTTGTCTAGAGCGTCTTCCTTGATTTGGGGCAGGCGCTCGCGGAACACCTGTAAACGTTCTCTAGCCTCGTTGATGTCTAGTACGTTCTCTTCCAGAGCAGTGTCTGTGGCGTTTGGCTTGCGGAGAACTACGAAACCATTACGGGCGTATGCTTCGAGCTTCTCAAAGTCCTGACCGGGATGCTTACGTGCCCTCACTGAGTTAGGAATGTAAATACCGGACGGGGTCTGATGGAAGGACATTTAAGCACCGTAGGCTAGTGGAACAACTGATCGGAGCAACCCAGCTGCTGCTCCTGACTGTCTCAATATCTTCTGCGATTGGTCGGAAACTCCAAAAAGACCGCCTAAGGCTTTTCCAACCAACATTCCACTAGCATATCCACTGCCCAGTCCTACTGCCATACGTGCTATGTCAACTGGGGTAACAAAGGGTAGCCCGGTGGATCTACTGGACCCAGTTCGCTGTGCGCCTTCAACCAGTGCGGAGGCGGCACCTGTCATGGAGGTAGGTAGTCTATGAGCTACGTCTGGGTCGTTCCAGATCATTTCCTGAAATATATCTACGGGTATAACGCTAGATACTTTGCTAAACACGGCTTCGCCGCTCGTCTTGTTGTACATCCAGCTGGATCCACCTAACGGGTTCCTGCCTGCTGCGTGGTTCACAGCAGCTAGCCCTGCCGCAGGTATCAGTCCTGCTAATCCTCCGATAATTCGGGAGGTACGTTTTAGCCGCTCGCTATCCCGCTCGTTGCTGCCTCTTAGCTTATTGACCAGAGATGCACCTAGGTGTCCAGCTCCAACCCCCAAGGTACCCAGGACCATACCACTAGCGAGTGGTCCTGGGCCCAATGGAGCTAACTTACCCGGTACTATCTGACCGATTTCCAAGGCTTTTCGGATTCCACGCCCTAACGCAGTGGGCTCGTTTCCTAGCTTGTCCATGACCTGACGACCATGATCTAGAGCCAGTTTGTACCCGTCTGCATCGTCAGAGTACTCGGTTTCGTGTAGTGGAACCAGCATTTCTGCCAAGGAATTACCTTGGTCCGCCAGTTTACGTAGGTCTGTGAGGTAGGGTGAAGTGCTCATGCCCTAAATCTACAGACTTTGGCCTAATTCTAATATTTTAGGCCGGGGCGGCTTTTGGTGCGAGGCAGCTTGGGGAACTTATCTACGAATGAAACACTGGTCGCTTGGCTAGTGCAGCAATCCAAGGTTTTCTGTACCAGTTTATGTTGTGGGTCATTCCAGTAGGATCGGGCGTCGTAAGACTCGCAGTAGCTTTTGACAATCCACGGACGGGATTTCATCAAATCGGCTATGACCTTTTTAGCCTGCTTAGAATCCCTAGCGTTAATCCGCTTAGCTGAGTTGTAGGTGTACCTGTCCACGGACTCCATTTTGGCGACAAGTGGCAACAAAGGCATACCCTCCAGCAGCCCGGTAATTACAGGGGTGTAGCTACTGTAGTAAGAGTCCTTTTGTCCTGGCTGGGATTTCTGGCGGATGCTGTTGTACACTTCTAATGCTTTCTTATGCTTCTTGGACGTATTAAAAGCAGAGTGGCGCATGAGTCCTACGATTTTATCAGCGTAGATCTCAACTTCGGTAGGCTCTTGTCGCGACAGCAACAGCTTCAGTGAGGACCGAAGATGAGCTGCGGTTACAAACCCTATGTTGTTTTCCGTCAACTTGTAACAGTGATTCTTACCTGAGACTTCCGAGCTGACGGGCTTCATGATTAGGTCGCAGTCTTCCATCATACTTGTCAGTACTTGGGACATTGCATACCGCTCAGCAGCTGGGGCCATGAAGACAACTTCTTTGGCGAGCCAGTCGTCGAACTCGATAGCACCCTCAGGCATACCGCCTTTAGGCATCTCGGTTTCTCTAATGAAGTAAATCATAGGAAAAGCAGTAGGCTCTTCTTCCAACTTTAATCCCAGGCTGCTTAGCATAGCGTCCTTGTGTGCATGTCTACGCGCACCGGAGCTACAGTACGTCAAGCCAGTAACACTTTCACTAATGCCACTGTGGGAGTCTTGGGGCTCGCCACCCAGGATAGGGCTGTTGCCCTTGAGCCTGACGTAGATAAAGTTACCGTCTAACACATGCTGAGGCGCTTTGTCCCAGTCCAACATGTCTCTGAACTTGTCAGTAGTTTTGTAAGAGTGCGGGGCGTATGTACGCAACGCTGGACGATTACTGGCAAACGTATCAGATTTGTTGGCGGCTGAGCCTTTAGATGAGTAACGAACAACTGTGTACTTAGGCATCTCAGACACGAATACAGGCGTAATGCCGAACATACCCAGTGCAGACTTGACAGCCTCCTTAAACTTGAGGTTATGATTAGGGTCTAAACAGTACTCTGGGTGTGCACCCATAGTTGCCATCGAGCCGCCTTTGGTGTTATCTCCTACCACAATAGCGTGCTCAAAAGAGCGGGCTGCGCCGCCATAGTTACCAACTTGCTTTACACGAGCTTTCCAGTTTCGGCTGTCGTCTACTACCAGGAGTTTGCCTGACTCCTGTATTTGTGCACAGAAGTCTTTCTGCGTGTTGTGGCGAGTAAAAGCCTTCGTACCTGCTGTTCTAGCCCATTGTAGGGCAGCTGTCACAGTTTGAGTGGCTACTTCGATATCTGTACCACTATTCTGGCTAAGTGCTTTAGCTACGCAAGCGAGCATAGTGTCCATGGTGTCTCGCAGCGGCTTGTAGGTGTCGCTGCCTCTCCACACGTAGTGCTGACTTTCAAACTTAGGGAATACCCTATCTTTAGTCAAAGCTAGCTTGTCGTTCAACCTATTAGAAAGCTCGCCACAACCAAAGAACCATTTCTCTTCTTGAACCAGGTCGAACGCCTCGAAGTAGTCTGAAGTAGCTAGCATACGCTCAGCCAGGTGATCGCACATATTTGACTCGAACTCAGCTAACACTTTGCGCAGGAAGGCCGTAGTCCGGGCGTGAGGCTGGATAGTGTCTCTACCTGCTGTAGTGGAGATGTAGGGGAGCTGATCTTCTTCGTTCAGCAAAGGTACAAAGAATACTAGGTGGGCCTGGCACATGGCTAGGGGGAAGAGATCCTTAAACTCCTTAACTTCGCTGTCGTCCTTCAACAGCTTATAGATGTCTTTTACATGGTAAAGGACGTTAGCGTTGTAAAAGGAGGCAGCACGGTCAGCTGACCGGTAGTGGTAGTTTCTACTCTCAGTAGCGTTAAATTCTCCACTGTAACCTGCGTAGTCAGTTACCATGTTGACGTCGTCCCAGGAGTTAACCAAGCTATGGGTCGTAATCTTCTCTTCAGCGTTACGGCTGGAGCTTGGTCTTACAGCTGTACCCAACACTTTGTTGGACCAGACTTTGGCTGCCTCTAAATTCATACCACTAACTACTGGCTTTGCTACTCCGTTAGAGAACGGGTGTGCAAAGTTTGCAATAGTGTTTAATACGTTTGATGTCATTGCGTCAATATCACCATCTTTGATAGCAATAACGATCTCTACACCACGCTCTTCGTTGGGATACTCCAGCCCAGTCTCAGGATCAGTGCTACCGTCGTTTGGTCCTTTGGCAAGCAGAAGCACTTGTGCACGTCGTTCGTCGCTGTAACAGACGCTGTATGCTCGGTAACCATCTTTGTCGTAGCAGGTCAGACTGAAGCTGTCTCGGTACGCCAAGGGTGATTTAGCGCCCAAGCCCTTCTCACCTGTCTGTACTCCAGACTCTCGCTTGTCGGACATGCCAATCTGGCTGTACACCTGCTTGATTTCTTCGTGGGTCATACCTTTGCCGAAATCACGGAAAGTCAGGTACGGCTCCATCTTACTAGGCAAAGTTACTACTGGTGGTCGCTCGGGATTACCAGCTGCCAAGTGAGAATCGCTCATGTTACAGATAAGCTCACGACAAAGAGCTACGTCTGGGTTGTCATATACACCTTTGATTACCTGGTCTTGCATGTTCTGGTTATCAACGATCTTCATGTCGATAACTTCGAGAGGAGCGGAACCGGCAGTATTGCCTTGCTTGAGTAACGATTTCATAATCTTTTCCTTGTCAGTCAATTAAGAGATGTTAGTGAGAAGTTGTATACGAAGAAAGGGCCCGGAGTTTCCCCCGGGCCCTATAGGTTTACTTACGCCGATAACTGATTATCGGTTTAGTCGTTCATCTGTACTTTAGCTGCGATCAAAGCATTCAGCTCTCGCTGTACTTCGTTGATCTCTTCCAGCTTGTCGTCGTCATCCCATGAGTTGGCCAGGTTGTTGTCCTTTTCCATCTCACGTTGAAGGGTCTCTCTCAACTCTTTGAGCGAAGCGATACGAGCATCCAGCTGCTCTGCTAAGGTCAGTGCTGGAGCGTAATCTTCATCGTAATCTTCATCGTAATCTTCATCGTCATCGTCGTAGTCGCTGCCCAAGTCCTCATCGTAGTCGTAGTCGTCCTCTTCGTAGTCGAAGTCGTCACTGAACGCGTGAGCGTGAGGCATGGCGATAGG
>Ga0315320_10002785_pt1 | contig 14413 bp, 23 predicted proteins | sample M140m21515metaG_FD_203458 | JGI IMG/M metagenome (GOLD analysis project Ga0315320, IMG submission 203458) | Ammonia-oxidizing marine archaeal communities from Monterey Bay, California, United States - M1 40m 21515 | ecosystem: Environmental > Aquatic > Marine > Coastal | place: USA: California... | reverse complement strand
TTTAAACATTGCAAAATTGTGAAAATGAACAAGACCATCTAGAATTGTTGGGTCTATTAAATTTACTGAATATGTATATAAGTATTCAGCATTTTGTGGTATTGGCTCGTTTTTACCGTTGTTCCAATTTTTGCCAATAATAATAAATTTATTATTATTTTTCTCTGGACATTGCCAATTCTCATAATAATTTTGAGCTTCTTCTACAGTTTTAAAGGATGTATCTTCGACTAAATCCATCGATTCATTTTCTTTATTCCATTTTACAATTTCCACATCCATTATATAAATAATCTAACTTAAAAACTTATGATTTTTACGCATATAATTCAAATTATCTAATATTGTATTTTTTCTTATATTTATTAATGATAGCTCCCACATAACTTGTTGGTAATCCGAAATGCCTTGCAGCTCCACGAATCCCTCTGGAATTTCTCAGATAACAATTAATAATTTCTCGTTCGCTAGGCATTATTAAAATTTAAAAAACTTTCTTTATACTAAGATAAATGGAATTAAATTAAAGGTGTTATAAAATATTACAGTATGTATGACTACTGGGCTGAATTTCTAGCATTATTAAGCCTAATAATATCAATATCGGTTATAATAAGAGTACTTCATTCAAAGGGGGAATGTTTATGGATGACTTTCCCTTGCCTAACACGGATCAAACCTGTTCAAGTTGTCCCTATTCCTGACGGCGGTATTCCTCTAGCTACTGAAGTAAAGCTAGCTAGAATTGTTTAATTTATCGTCTTTTTTTTGTTTTTCTTCGTTTCCTTTTTGCCTTTTTATGCTTACGAGTTTTACGTTTTTTTTTATGCTTACGTGTTTTACGTCTACCACCGTTTTGTTTTTTTTCTTTATTAATTCTCTCTTTCATTTTTTCTAAATCAGCTTTGAGTTTTTTAACTGGATTTGGACCTCTTCTTCTTTTATGTTTTTTATTTTTTTCATCTCGTGATACTGCAAATTGTGGCCATGGTTTATTATAAGCTCTAGGGACAAAATTGTTGCGAAAATTTGTTGATCTACTTTCATTATCTGTCATATATAATAACTCAATAATTTATTTTAATTACTTAAAATTGAAGATTTTTAATTATGTCTCTTATATAACAAAACACACAATGACAGAAGAAAACAAAACTCGTGGACACGGTGCTGGGGGAGCAAATACAAATAAAAATGGACTATCGTATGAAACTCTAACTGATTTAAATTCAGAATTTCTAGTTACATATGGAACAAATGACTCACTAGAGATTGTATTTAATAATGATACAAATGGTTATAAATTAGCGTATACTAAACAAAAAGGGTTTTCTAAATTTATGAATAAGTATTATAATTCTGATATTCCTAAGGCACACGGTTGTAAAAATCCTGATGAAAGTTTTATTCATCTCGAAAGCAAAACAATATTTATAATCGAAAAAAAATTTCAAACTGTTTCTGGTTCTGTATGCGAAAAAATCCAAACAGGTCCCTTTAAAAAATGGAATTATAGTCAGATGTTTCCAGATTTCAATATTATTTATGTATACTGCTTATCTGATTGGTTCAAAACAAATTGTAAAGCTGAAATAATTGGTCTAAACAAACACTTTGAGATTCCAGTATTCTATGGTTCAGATGAAAAATATAAAACTAAGATGGTAAATTTTATCCTGAGGTGTATTAGTTGTGAATAATAACTTCCTTTGCAGTTGATGCCGGATTTTTAGAATTTATTGCTCTGCGCGCTTCAATATAATCTATCTTATAACCTTTAAAACTATCAGTTACTAATTTTACATTAGCATTACTCATAATAAATTTTATATCTTTTTTTTCCTTTATACCTTTAAATAGGTTTTTGTGGTCTTCCAATGAAAATCCATCTTGTGTATATCCCACAAATGATTTTTTATCTTCTGGAACATAAGGAGGGTCTAAATATGCCAAATCATTTGGTTGTAGCTGTGTAAAGGTATCAGAGAAATTACTACAAGAAAATGATACATTTTGAATTAATTTACTAACATTATTAATACAATCTTCATCTAATATTCCAGGAATTTTATCTTTGTCTTTATAACCATATGGTATATTAAAATTCCCGTCTGAACTTTCTCTATACATTCCCCGAAAGCCTGTTTTGTTTAAGAATATAAAATTACAGGCAGCTTCTACACCCGTTTTGGAACTCACATTGAATAGTTTTCTCATCCAATAATAATAATGTTCTCTGGACCTTGTGTGATTTGTTGCATAATCTTCTGGAGCTCCTTTCTGACCTAGAGTGTTTACAGTAATTAGAGTAAATTCTGCTATTATTTTTTTTAGATGATTAATGACTAATTGTGGATTAGTTTTCACTTGATTGAAACAATTAATTAAAGAACTATTCAAATCATATGCATAAATATTTCCATTAATTTGTATTTTATTTGCCTTTTGTAAAGATAAGATAGCCAATAATACACTCCCACCCCCCAAAAAGACTTCATGATAATTATTAATTTCTTCTGGTAGACTTTTTAAGGTCTTATTGAGTAATTTGTATTTTCCACCAACCCATTTTAAAAATGGTTTTTGTGATTTTACAGTTCCGAACATTTTGCTATATAAAATAGTAGGGTTTACTTACATCAATTTTCAATAATATATAAATTGAACCATTTTTAATATTTTTATAAATATTAAAAAACTTAAAATGCCTAAGATTGCCTGGGCCAAACAACTATACAACGCATACTCTTCTGTTAACAAGGGTGACATTATTTACGATAAAAATGGTGCAATAATTGGGGAAGCAACTGATACAATTTCTAGACCAAATGGTTCTCCTTCATCCTATGGTTCTGTTTATCTCACAAATCATAAATGGTTTTCTGGTTATGTGGAGAAACTAGAAAATGGTTGGTCATTTACTGAGGTAGAAAACTAATTTAAATTTGCAAGTATATAAAATTTTTATATATCATCTGAATCTGTGTCATCTTTTTTTTCATTTATTTCTGAACTTTCTTGATGTGCCATTTCTATTTCTTGTCTTAATTTTGCTGCATACATAGCATTTAATTGGTCTTCTGTTTTTCGACCCTCAACAGGTTCAACCTGGTGACGATATGTGCACCAGAAAAAACATACTCCTACAACAATAGCTGAACCAATAGCAATTGAAAATCCTATTGTTGAATCCATATAATATTATTAAATTTATTTTTTTATGTAATTTACATCACAAATTGTAAAATTGAAGCTTTTTTTCTCTTATTTATAGATTAGAAATATATCATAACAATGAACAATAATAAGATAATGACCCAATACTCAAAAGAAACAGCGTATAAATTCTTACGCTCGAAAATAAAGCAAATAGAGCGAGTAGAGCGGAAATGGGAAAAGGAAGAAGACTCAGTTATAATGACAAAATGTAAGCCCACACTACCTCAAGATCAGATATTGATTACAGGAAAAATTGTGCGCTGCACTTATTTATATTTTAATAGAAGAATATTATTATCGCACGAAATACATATTGAAAATTTTCCAAAAAAGATTGAAAATTGTATACTTGAAAGATGTATTTGGAATATTAAACAAATAAAAAAATTTAAAGTCAAATATAATTCAGAATTTACTTTTAAACAAATTAGGTATTTTAACTTAATTTCAAATACGTTAAAAAAATATCTTTATTTGCATCACTATAAAGATACTATCATTGCAATAACACTCAGAAGAAAATTTGATGGTCAAGAAGGAGTTTGTAGACTAATTCAATCTTATCTTTAATTTATATAAAATTGAAAAAAAATAAATCTTTTTAATAATAGAAAAAAACAATGGCTTCTCTTACTGAACAATTACAACAAATGTGCGATAGCACTAAACAAGAATTTAAAAATCTAAAAAAACCTCTTTCGGCTTACCAATATTATACAAAACATATGCGCGAACGATGGACTACTCTATCAGAAGAAGAGCGGGATACATTTATGCTACAAGCGAAACACGACCATAAAAGGTATCAAAACAAAAAGGCTGAAATTGAGGAAAAATCAAAAGAAGAAATAAAAAAACTCAAGATATACTTAAGTTATTCTGGAGATAGAGTTCCTTGCGTAGGACTAGATAATGGATTCACAAGCTATACCATAGTAGGACCCGTAGATAATGTTGAACTCTTTACCGAAGCTGAAAAACAGAAACTCATAACCAAAGGTGTCCCAGAAGAAAAGATAGGAAAATACAAATCTGTTGGAGGTCAGAAATTTAACTGGCGAGCTGCAAGGAAATGGGGAGTAACTGTATATGGTGGTTCACAAAATTATAGACCTTGTTGGGGCGGACTCAGAGAAAACTACAAAGGAGAAGCTGGCAAATTTACAACTTATACTAATTATAAAGGTGAAACTTGGACAGAAAATTATTAATATTTAATCAAATTTTAAATATTAATTATAAAATTTTTATTTAAAATTATTGAAATAAAGTATTATAAATGTCTGAAAATTTTAAAAAAAAACTTAGATTTCATATATTAGGTATTCCACATACAATAACTGGACCTGAATGGTCTATATGTCCTTTTACTACAAAAGTTTGGAAATTTGCTAAAATGATGAAAAAGAGAGGACATCATATAATTCATTATGGTCACAAAGATTCAAATGTAGATTGTGATGAGCACGTTACGTTAATAACAAATAAAGATTTTAAAACAGCTTATGGCGACTACAATTGGAAAAAACACGGTCTGTGGTACTATCAAAAAAATGATGATTTTTGTCATAGAAAGTTTAATTCATTGGCATTGATTGAGGTTAAAAAAAGATTAGAAAATAAAGATTTTGTTTTATGTTTCTGGGGGAGAGGACATTACGGTGTTGGGTCACAACTTATGAAAGATGATAGGGCTATTGTTGTAGAACCGGGTGTAGGTTACGGATTGGACCAGTGTTTTACACATTTTAAAATATTTGAATCATATGCTAGTATGAATCAATATATAGGCATGAAGAAAACCTATTCACCATCGTGGTATAATAGCGTTGTTCCTTTAACGTGTGATTCATCACAATTTATTATAGGCAAAAAAGAAGATTATTTTTTATTTTTAGGACGAATATCTACAAGTAAGGGGTTAGATATAACAATTAAAGCCTGTAATCATCTGAAAATCAAATTAAAAATAGCTGGTTCTCCTTTTGAAGAATTGGGTAAGTTAGGTGTAGAACTAGGTGATAATATTGAATATGTTGGTTTAGCAGGACCAGAAGAAAGAAAGGAGTTAATGTCAAAAGCCAAAGGCTTTTTTTGTATTTCTACTTATGCTGAACCATTTGGTGCAGCGGTAGTTGAGGCAATGTTAAGTGGATGCCCTGTTATTACATCGGATTTTGGCGCTTTTGCCGAAACAGTGGTTCATGGAAAAACTGGTTATCGTATTAGAAACTTTGATCAATTAATTTGGGCAATAAAAAATATTGATAAAATTAATCCAATTGTTTGTAGAAAATGGGCAGTAAATAACTATGGTATGGATAAAATTTCTTTAATGTTTGAAGAATATTTTTATTCACTAAAATTAAATCTAGCCTATGAATGGAAATGGTGGACAATAGATAACAATAGACGTAATTTCAATAGTTTAGAAAAAGATTTTTCTATGTTAAATAACATTGAAAATAATCTTTGAAGTAGTTTTTATTTTTTGGGAGTAAATGATATGCCACAACCGCAAGTAGATGCTAGTTCTTTATCAATATCAAAAATAAATTTACTTTCAAATATGTTTTTTTTGTAATCTTGATTGATATAATCTATTGTTGTTCCCAATAAATATAATTCAGATAAAGGATCTATATATACAGTTATTTTATCATTTGATATATAATTTGCTTTTCGTTTTTTCCACATTATTACTTTTTCATCACCCGCTATTAAATTTAAATTAAAGTTAAATCCATTACACCCACCACTTGTTGCCGAAAAAAGAAATCTATTGTTATTTGATTTGCTCGATATATCAAATAATTTTTTCCAGGCAGTTTGCGTTATTTTTATTGGTAAAGACATAATATATTGTGTTTAGAATATTACTAAAACCGAGACTTTTATTCTTAAATGGGAATCATGGCGTCTTTCAATTCCACTTTTGTTCCTATATTTTTCTTTATAATTTCTTTGTTTTTTTCTCTAGATGCATCATCAGATGGTCCCATAATTTGATGTATCATGTCGTGCCATAATTGTAATAAACTTTCATCTTTTAAATAGTTGGGATGCTCTTGCTCCCATTCTTTTATTTTTCTTATTTGTTTTAACTGAATATTTGAAATAGATGAATCAATCTTTTCGTGTTGATTATCTTTTTCCCATTTATCTTCATCTTTTACGTAAAACTGCATTCGTTTTTTATCACTGCAATGAAAAGGACGTTCAGTTGGCGGCATATCTTGAAGATGTTTCACAAATATATTACTAATACCTTTTGCGTATCCATGTTCTTTTGAATATTGAAGATCTTCAAGAGAAATTTCTAGACTTTTTATAAAATCCGTTAAATTCATAGCGTCTTTGCATTTTTCATTTAAAAATACATTAATTGTCATTTTGTTATTAGTATTTGTATTGTAATTAAAAACATTTCCACTACTGTTTGTAGCTACTTGATTCATTTTTTCTTGTAAATCTTGTTGTTGTTCAAGAATTTTTTGAAAAACATCTATTGTAGAATCTAAATTTAAATTACAAGTTTTTTTATGTTTACTTAATCCACTGCGAAATTTATATACTTTTCCGCATTCACAAGAGTAACTCTGGGTTTTTTTGTTATTCTTTGTTATCCTTTGGTGTTTACGGGTTGTTAAATGTCTATTAAAATCTTTTCTATTAGATGTTGAAAAGTAACATTTTTTACACTCATATTTTTTTCGGGTTTTTTTGGGGTTTTTTTCCATCTATATATGGATAACAAAAAAACCCCCTAAATTTATTTTATTATATATAAATTGAAATATTATTAAATGATATATAATTAGATATATATATATGACATCTGTGAACGAACCTTCTCAATATTGCTTACCATCTTCGAGTTCGTCAGGACCTGATGAAAATGGAATAAAAACCTATATTGAATATAAGTTTAACGATAAAAATCAATTCCCCCCACACGTTAAAGTTACTCGTAGAGTTAAAGTGCAAACTACTACCAAAAGAGTAAAGAAAGCTGTCAAAGAACGCAAGAAATGGGTTAAATTTGGTGCAGCCAAAGGAAAAAAACCTGGTGAAATCGATAGAGATGTTACAATTTATTCCACAGAAGATGTATTTATTGAATCGCCTTATACAAAACAAGAAGATATTGCTACAACATTATTTAAAAAATTAGAAGCGGATAAGATTAAACGCATTGTTCGTAAAAATATGAAATCAGATATAGATTCTTTTGCAGATATTGGTAATAAATCAGACAATACAATTAACAAAAATTCTTTTATGGGTGCCAAGACAAATTCATATGTTGTTCCAGGAAAAAAAAGTGGTATAAATGGAAATTCTTCATTTGGACAACATAATAAGGATAGAGATGATTCGCCATCATTACGAATTACAAATTTATCAGAAGATACACTAGAATATGATATTCGCGATTTATTTTCGCCATATGGAAATATTATGCGCATACATTTGGCTTTAGATCATTATACAAAGAAATGTCGCGGTTTTGCCTTTGTATCATTTTATAATAAAGAAGATGCGCAAAATGCTATGGACAATCTACGAGGAAAAGCATTTAATCATTTAATTATAGGAGTGGAATGGGCAAAACCTAGTAAAAGATAAAAAAAATATAATTATTGATATATTTCAATATTATATTTCAAGATTATATTTGTCTATTTAATTTCATTCAAAAATATACCCTTTTTCATATGTTTAATACGTTTTTATGAGTTATTTTACGCCCCTTATACGCTTTCTAGTTTTCTTTTTCCTCCCAGTAATGTGCAAGCGATGCTTTTGCTTTTTTCGCGTTGATTTTCTGCCGCTTTTTTGTTTTTTTTGTGTGTAGATTTTTTCAATCCAATCATTGTATTATATATATTCTTATAATAATAAACAAATCGTCAAAATAAAAAAGGGGTTTTTTGGGTAAAAAAGTTATCCATTTTAAAAAATGCTCACAAAAATTAAGAATAAATAATACATTTTTATATGATTTTAGATTTCAACATTATAATCAAAATATTTTTGGGGTTTTTTTGTTATCCAAAGTTATCCATTTTGGGGTTTTTGGGGTTTTTTGGGGTAAAATGTTATCCATATTCAGTTTATGCTCTAAAACACAAAATAAAAACATCTGTATTATTATCTTAGTTCATATGTTTTTGAGAATAAAAAAAAAAGGGGTTTTTTGATGTTATCTTTTTTGGATAACAAAAAAAACCCCAAAACTATTTTTTTTGCAATTTAGTTCCTTTTTTTAAGCCCTCCATAAAACCCCTACAGCAAAAAAAATTCAGTGTTTTTTAGAGTCCTCCTCTATGAAGGGATTTTGAAAATTTAACGTTTTTTTAGAAACTATTTTCAGAAACTCCATTTTGGACATCTCAAAAATGTCCAAAATCAAAGATCTCAAAATACTTTTGGAAAAAACTTCAAAAATTGAGAATAGATTCCATATTAGTATTTAAATATATATAATAAATCAATATAAGAAAATAAATAAAAACAACATATTATATATATTAATGAGTGTTGAAGATATTTTACAACAACTTAATAATGACACAGATTCAAATATAATCAACTTGACAACAAAAAAAATACAAGATATAAAAAATAATATGTTGCAAAAATTACAACTACCTCGAGATGATTTGAAATCTCTCCATAAAAAATTAAAAGACTATAGATATTGCACAGATTTATCTGATTTACAGAGTGGTAATTATATTAGGTGGGTATCATTAAAAAATCCAGATAAATTACGTTTAACAAATGGTGCATTTTTAGTAGATATAAAAATATATGCTGATGGCGTTCAATTGATGTGTAAAAATAATTTTGGAAGTGTATTTCAATTTAAATTTGATGAAGCAATGATATTTCAAAAATTTAATTCACAAGAGCGTGTTATTTTGAGCGTTCTAGATTATTTAGATAAATAATCTTTTCTTATAATATATGCCAAAAGGAACGCGCGTAGGTAGATGTATTGAATATTTAAAACATAAATACGGTTATGGTCCTGCTATAGGAATTTGTCAAAAATCCACCAAACAAAATTATATGACAGGAAAAAAGATGCGCAAAAAAACAAAGAAGAAAGGTGGAGGGAAACATAAAACGCGTAAAAGAATAGGCGGTAAATGGTCAAAAAAATATAAACGTAATATCAAATGTAAAAAAAGAAAAACAAAACGAAGAAGAAAAAACAAAAAAGGTGGTAATTTGAAGAGTAATTTAAATACGAAAAATTTAGCAATTAAAACTACAATAGAAAATTTTTCAAAATTTAAAATATTTTTAAAAAAATTATCAAATTTAAAAAATATAAATAAGGAATCGGTACAATATTTAAATAAATTAGACAAAAAAGAGTTAAAAGAGTTTTTAAATATATTTCCAAATTCAGAGTATGAAAAAGCTATGAAAATCATAAAAAAAAACAAAATTTTGAGAGGAGGTTCCATCGTTGATAAAAAAGATATTGATACGGAATGTAAAAAAAATACAGATACAGGTAATGAAGGAAAGGACCCAATAACTTCCGGAGATCTAGGTGTCGGATTGAATGGGAGAAGTCAAGAAACGGGATTGCCAAGTAAGATAATGAAAGATGATTCTTTCGAAAACGATGCTTTTTGTTATAATGAAACAACCATATGTGATGAAGATACGGGATATATAAGGAATAATATGAGTAAGGAACCGTATCTTAGACGAGATTGGTCATCTGGATTTTTAAACGAACTAGCGTGTAAGAAGGCAAATTACGAAGAGGAGGGGGATGAGGAATGGGAACAGTTTATTTCAAGAGAGGGTAATGATGATTTGACAAGGTTAGTGAGAGAGATGAGAGAGATCACCGCACAACACCGAATACAAGAGCTGCTAAGGGAAAGTGAAATCGAAATCCATCGAATTGTTGCACGACAGACAGCATTACAACAGCTAATCAGGGAAAATGAAGAGGAGCCAGGGGCAACAGATCTGTTAGACGAAATAGGCCTGACCACCGTTATAACAGGTAGTGTAGCAGTATTAATTGTTTCTTTTTTCGTAGAACGTTTATCTTCTTTTTTGTGAACTAAAGCGAAACTATTGTCTTGATTGTCTCTCCTTTTCATTTTCAGTTGTCAGATAAATATAGGGAGTATCATATTAATTATAGGTGCTAATAAAATATGATAAAAGGGTCAGAAGAGGACGTATTATTCAGGAAAATATGAAACTGTTACATACACTCAGTTTTGTAAAGGACCATGTTCTCAAGAGTATTGCTACTAATCAAAGCCTCTATATTATAAATTTGGACGCAAGGGCAATAAAAAAATGAAATCTCGAAAACGAAAAGTCAAATAATGATATGTAAAGTTTTATTGGTAACCAAGTTTTGCAAAACTAATCCCTTACCCACTCGTATAATTGTGTTTTATATTCTTTTATTGTATATTCTGGATTTTTCATATCAAAATCTGTAATATAAAACTTTTTTATGTCATCAGGTAATCCATCTTCATAAATAAGATGATTATTATTGCAATTCCTTTTGAATATTATGGCACCAAATGCTTGTGTGTAATATTTTGTGCATAGACCTCTAGTATTTCCACCACAATCCCACAAATTTAGTTTAATTTTACCAGTATTTCCACAAATTTCTAATGGTTCAACATCAACACCCAATGTCCGCATAATAATATATAAATTATTTAAATTATAAATAAGTCGTTTTATAAAAGTTGTTTTACCAATTTCGGTTTCACCTATTACTACTATCTTATATACAGGTGTCTGCATTGCAATTCTACTTTAATAAATTAAATTAAAAAATATTCAATTTATTACATTTTTAATAAAAGCACAAATTCAGAAATGTTAGAATTAAATGTATTCCTCGAGTCCTGCAAATGAGTCAACAATACTTTTTGAATATGTTTAAAAATTAAATTGATATAAAAGTAGTAGCAAAATTATTATATTAACAATGGATAATTTTGTTATTAGAAAAAACACAAAACCACTAAGTGATGAGAAACCTATAAATGTATACACAGATGGAGCTTGTTCTAATAATGGAAAAAGTGATGCTCGTGCAGGCTTTGGTATTTGGTTTGGTGCTGATGATGAAAGAAATACAAGTGAATCTTTTACCGGTCCTCAAACAAATAATGCAGCCGAATTATTAGCTATTATAAAAGCATTGACTATTTTAAGAGATGAAATAGAACAAGGGCAAATTGTAAATATTTATACGGACTCTTCTTATTCTATGAGATGTTGCACAAGTTATGGAGAGAAAATGTCAAAAAAAGGTTGGACAAATAAGAATAAAGATATACCAAATGTTGAAATAGTAAAGGTTGCTTATAATTTTTGTAAAAAATACAATAATATCAATTTTATCCATATTAGAGCACATACTGGATTAGAAGACGAACATTCTCTTGGTAACGAACACGCAGACAGACTTGCTAATCTTTCAATAGGTGTAAAATCGTGTCCATATCAACGTGCAAAAAATAAAATTTATTTAAATGTGCCATATAGCGAAAAAGATGAAGCAAAAAAATTAGGAGCAAGGTGGGATAAAAGTAAGAAAAGATGGTATATTGAACCCAAGAACAAGCATAAAGTTCAAATGATGGGGAGATGGGGATTAGAAAATTGAAAATTTAAAATCATAATTAATGTTTATTATTAAAAACAATGTCAAAATATTATAAAGCCAAAACCCGCCGTGTTGGAGTGCTGCAATATAGAAAATATATTCTTGCGAGAAATGGTGAAAACCACAATAGTAATTCGGAACAGCTTTTAGAAATGGATATATATAATTCTTATCCAGACAACAAAAATAGACGGTCTTATAAAAATAATCATCCGCTAGTTAATAAGAGCTTAGCCTTCTGGGTAAATAAAACCTATATTTGTATTGGATATAATATAGGTGATGTTTTTCGTCCAATATTTAATCATAGGAGAGAAAGTCTCTCATTGGATGTAAGACAAGATATTGTCAAATACGCAAAGATTCTTTCGTCTAACGCGCGTGATGCTTTATATAAAAAAGAATTAATGAAACTCTATAATAAAAAAATACCAGAGGTATTGGTTGAACATATCGCCAATTATGCTTGGGATATTATGTTACTTTTATAAAGTTTCATACTAAAACCACAAACAACATTTTTTTTGTTGATGAAGATTATTCCATTCACCAATAGTAAAGTTATCACTCATAGAGAGATTGCATCTAGCACAAATTGGTTTTAAATTTGCAATATCTAGTGTTCCACCTTGACTTTCAGGCTTATCGTGACCAACATGAAAGTCAAAAACAGTGATATTATTTTCACACCAGGAAATATAGCATTTATGTTCGAATTCTTTTCCAAAAACTTGTATCCAACATTGTTCCCTAATGGCTTTAGGTATCGTAGCTTTTTTATATGGCTTCTTTTTCCCATTTTTATTATTTTTCTTTTTTTTTCTCTTATGAGGCATCTAGGTATTTATGATATTTTCTCTTTAATATATATGACAAATTCAGTTAATCAGAAAGCTGTTGTATTTGATTTAGATGAAACAATAGGTCATTTTGTGCAGTTCGGTATATTTATTAATTTGATCGAGAACTATATTGGAAATGAGTTATCATCGCCCCAGCAACAGAAAATATTGGATTTATATCCTGAACTTTTTAGACCTGGTATAATGAAAGTATTTAAATATTTAAAAAAAAGACAACATTCAAACATAAAAATTTTAATTTATACCAATAATATTGGCCCAAAAAAGTGGGTTATGATGATAAAAAAATATATTGAAAAGGAAGTAGGGGGCAAACTTTTTGATAAAATAATAGCTGGGTATAGATTAGGATTTTATGGTGAAATTCAAGAGCATTCAAGAACCACAACAGATAAAACATATAGCGATTTAGTAAAAGGTGGGAAAATATCATCAAATGCCAAAATAATATTTTTTGATGACCAGTGGCATTCTAGAATGGAAGATGAGCACATAGAGTATATTCGATTAAATCCATATGATATAACTTTAACATTGCATACATTTTTAAAGCGACTTATATCATCTGAAATAGGTGAAAAAATACTCAAAGATACAACACATTTTAGTTATTATATGGAAGAAACTTGGAAAAAATATCAGTTTAATCAAGGAACTGTATATTTTAAAAATGAAAAAAAATATACAGATACTAAAATTTTCAAAAGTCTAAAAAAATTCTTGAATGCAACACCATATACAAGAAAAAAAAGAAGAAAGGGGGCCAGAAAAACAAGAAAATCTAGGAGAACTTAATATCAGTTTATTTAACAATTTTAAATAAATTTATGTCAATATCAGTATTAAAATGGTCGTGAATTTTATTGAGTCCTAACATCATTAAAATTGCCGTTCCGCCAGAAAAGGCAATGTATCTATCAGTTTTATGAAGTTCTTTTGTTACAAAAGGATTGAATATATATATTAACATTAATCCGATAAAGAGTCTAAAATAAAATTCCAATGTTTCTATTTTTTCTTTTGAATCAAAAAGTCCAATATAAGATAAAATATATAATGTGAAAATTGCCGTTGAAAGAATATAATAAATATTTCCAGAATAACCCATATATATATATGGAATCATATTAAAAAAAATGAAATATGATAATTAAATGAGTAATTATCATGTTCCTGTCCAAACATCAGTTCCAGTAGCTGGACCAATAATAAATGAAATTCCTGAAGTTTCAATTACGGAAGATATGAAAACTGCATATAGTTTAAGCAGAACAACAAAATTTCTTTGTTTAATTGACTTTTGTTTTTCATTAATGTTTGCCTTTTCTAATCCTTATTTTTTCATACCAGTAATAATATCTCTATCAGGGTGGTGGGGAGCAAAGAATTATAGTATGTGTCTTGTATTTCTTTATTTAGTTTACACTTTAATGACAAATATAGCAAGGGTAGCGTTTACCGCTGCTTTTTATTCAAATCCCATAAATCGAAAAGGTATAACAGATTTAGGTTTAGGAGTTGATATAATGATTACAGTTATAGGATTTTTGCTAGGTATGTGGATATGCAAAATTATTTATAAATTCTATGTTTCTATAAAAGATCTTACCAGTGATGAAATCAATACATTAAAGAATTTGAGACGAGC
>Ga0315320_10002783_pt1 | contig 14416 bp, 10 predicted proteins | sample M140m21515metaG_FD_203458 | JGI IMG/M metagenome (GOLD analysis project Ga0315320, IMG submission 203458) | Ammonia-oxidizing marine archaeal communities from Monterey Bay, California, United States - M1 40m 21515 | ecosystem: Environmental > Aquatic > Marine > Coastal | place: USA: California... | reverse complement strand
AACGCCAGATATCTTGCCCAGATAAATAGAAACTCCGTTCATTGGTGAATTCAATAGCAAGGCAAGCGTCCCGCTGTTCTTTTCATTCACTAATGAGGTCGCCGGAAAGGCGGGGACTAAGAAAACCACCCCCGTCATCAAGCCATAACCGAAAATCCGAAACACCTGCAGCGATTGAACCCCCGACAAATCAACCGACGCGTCCGATGGCCACCTCATCAGGACGGAAACAGAAAACAGAAGCGTCAAACAGGCCAACATCCCGAAAGCGCGTGGCGACCGTAGAATACCAATGAACTCACGACGTATGACAGGATTCATGATGCCGCTACCTCGGCAGAAGATTCTGATCTTCCTGCAACTTGTTCTTCATTAGCAACGTGCAAAAAAGCATCCTCAAGGTCAGTAGCGACCTCTCGGAACTGTGAAACGGGCTGCCCTTGCTGAACAAGGTGCACCAACAACGGAGCGATTGCATCATCCGCCAAACTGGTATTGAACCGCACCATCTGTTCCGCTTCTGCGCCCGTCGCTTTGCCAGGGCCACCCTTTTCAAGAGCCGCTTGCCCATCGAGCCAACTCTGCACAAAGGCCGTAGCAGCACCGACGCTTTCCCGACGAAGCAACTGGACCTCGAATGTCCTTCGCTGTTGAATGTCTTTCATGATACTGTCAACCGTTCCAAATGCTCGCAGCTTGCCTTTGGTGATCATGGCGACCACGTCGCAAACACGCGCGAGTTCGGGAAGGATATGGCTAGTGACAATGAGAGTCTTTCCCATATCACTTAGTCTGAGCAACAGAGTCCGCATGTCGATACGTGCTTGCGGATCCAGGCCATTCGCGGGTTCATCAAGTATCAACACCTCCGGGTCGTGCATCATTGTGCGAGCCAGAGCGACCCGCTGTTGCATGCCACGACTCAACGCGTCAACGAATAAGTCCTTCATGTACGTAGCGCCGGCGATCTCCAACACTTCATCAACGCGTTTCAATCGGGGTTTGCGGGCGATTCCATAAACAGCACCGAAGAAATCCAAATACTCGCTAACTCGCATGTTGTTGTATTTACCGAAGTCATCGGGCATATATCCCACGAGCTTCTTGATTTTGCGAGACTCGGTCACGCAATCAGCACCGGCAATTCTTGCGCCGCCTGAAGTCGGTCTCAGCAAGCCCACCAGAATTTTAATGGTGGTTGTTTTGCCAGCACCGTTCGGGCCGATAAAACCCATAATTTGGCCTTGCTCAACCTGCATGGACAAATCGTCCAAGGCGGTGAACTCACCGTACTGTTTGCTTAGTTGGTCAATCTGAATGACCGCATTGCTATCGCTCACTGACATCTCCGTTTCCGATCTGCATTTTATATATATCGTTCACTTCACAACGCCCTCAAAACTGACTTGTAAAGATTGAATTCCCCAAGTATTCCGGACAAGTTTTTCATTCACCATGCCCGTCTCACCGTCCTCGTCCAATTTTTCTCTTTGCTCATCCGACTCAGACACATCGATGGTAACCCGAAGCCCTCCCTCTTCATCAAGCACGAGTGCTTCGGAATTTTCAATCGTAAATTGAACCGCCCCGATTGGACTGTAGAATTCATGAAGGGTCGCAAACTCACCGCCAACGAAACCTTTGATGGAGACTATCCGACCTGGTGCCTTGATGTTCAAATCGATCGTTGCATTCAACAACTCACACGGCATCACAGACTGGGGCACCTTGAAACGCATGCTGGCTTCACCCGCCTTAAGCAACTCGTCGAGCCACTTACCCGTGGTTGCGTTGTAAAAATTAATCCCAGTGGATCCTAAAAGTGCCTCATGGGGCACAAAGGTCGCTGGCACTTTAAACGACATATCTTTTGGCGTCTTCTCGAAACGCAGCGGCATAGAGACGAGCGACCACCCCACTTGATCGTATCCTTCACCAAACTCAAGACCGATTTCGATCGGTTGAGCCCACGTGACGAGAGTTGGCTCCGAGGTGAAGAAGTCGACCTCATGGCCGGACAATTCTCGCAGCAAACGCTGGCGCATTTGCTGGTTTTCAGACAGCACACTGCTCCCAATGAATCGGCCTGGTAGCAGCACGCCGTTGCCGCGGTAACCTAGCTCAGGATTGCCGAGAGGAATGAGAGACATATCCGGCGTCCCGACCGTGGCAACAAAAGCATCCTCACACACATTCGGATCCAGCCCATCCACACTCACCTCAAACCCATCCGGCGAGAATCTCCCGATCGCATTCCAAGGCGTGTCAATTTCAACCACTGCCTCATTCTCGACGTGCTGCACGACTCCTGGGGGTTGATTCACAAAGTACCATTTGGCACCACCTGCATCATCCCAGACAATGCGTTTTGGAGCTCCGCCATCCTGTCCAACTAGGTAAGTCGTACTATCACCGCTGGTAAAAATGGGCAGCGGACGTGCGTCTTGACTGTAAATGGCGGCTACGGTGCTGACCCCAGCAGTCGCACTGTCAGGAGTGGTGCGAATAAGCTGCCCCGTGGCAATTGTCGATGGAACCTGTGTTGTATTCTGTTTTCCCATCGCGACCAGAATCACCATCGCAACAATCGCTGAAACAGGCACTAACACGGCCAACCTTTGCAACTGTTTTTGGGCCATCAGCGAAATCCCGCCGACTACAACAACTAGCATCTGCACACACAACACCCAAGCAATCGAGCGTCGACTTGGAATGTTGTATCCAATCTCACCGTCAAGTACCTGCGACACTTGAGCAACATACTTGGGTGGTTCGATCTTGGAGACAAAAAAGCGAGTGGCAAGTGATCTCAAGGGAGGCGAGATTTTTGCATCCAAGAGCCACCCGCGGGCACCAAGCGTGGTGAACAACACCTCTCCCTGCCCCACCTTCTTCCAGAAAGCTGCCGGCCAACCGTCAATGTCGCAAACCACTTCATCGGTATCCACAACAACTCTCGACATTCGAATCGGATTATCGAAGCTCATGTCGGTGTAATCATCCCGTGAAGACGAATGCTGCGCCCGAACGCGTATCTGATAATCGTTAAGTTCAACCTCATCAATGACGCTATAACACATTGCATCACCGAGCAGTTTCTGCACTGATTCGGGACTGATTCGGTCCACCATGATCCAAAGCCGGCCCCCGTCATTAAGCCACGAACGAATACGCCGAACCCCAACAGTGTCTGCAAGCACCCCATCATCGGCAATGATCAGTTGATCCAAGGGATCGAGCGGCTTGGAGGTTGGCGGAATGAACCCACGATTCAAATCGACCATCCCGAGATCCTGATCACCACTACGCTCGCTATCGGAAATTGCGTAGAGAGTGCGACTGATGACATCTGCCTGGTACTCTGCATCCAGAGAATTCACCCGCGGCGATATGATCCTTCCTGTTCGGTAACCTTCGCTCGAAAGCAAGAGCCGTCGCTTACCCTTGGGCATACCGACAGCATTCGCTTTGAACTCCTCACCACGATCAGTCTCTTTGAGTTGCATCGTAGTCATCTCAGTGTAAATTTCTGGATTCCCAGTTCCTGTATCTCCAACGGAAGACACCTCCTCTGGAATCTGCACCGCCAACCACGATTGTCGCTTTGAGCCAGCAGGTATCCACAACCGGCGCCCGTACTGCAGTTCGGAACCATCACCGATCGTTACAACGCTCATCTCCTCCGCGTCCTGAGTGGTCTTATTCAGCCCATTCACACTCAAAGTTGACCAACGCCCCGCGACGTGGCGCGAAGCGCCCGCGTTCGCCACTGTCACCGTCGGACTCGGCACTGCCGCCTTTGAATCAGTCGCTGGCTCTGCCTTTGACTCTGGGGTAGCGTCTTGTGCTTCCACGGTCGCTGGAACGCCATGACCACTTAAAACGATGACCATTGTCAACACACAAAGGAAGATCGTCGACAAGCCGTGTTGAAATGCTGCTATCAAGATCGTATCTGAGGTTGGCATAAAGAGAAGTTGCTTGACAATCACCAAGCATTTCACGGCATTCTAAGGGAGCAGCGATGCACTAGCAATCAGTCGCGAGCCACCTCAGGTAGTCAACTTCCTAGGACCGGAATGCAAGGCCCGCGGCTTGAAGCGTTCCACATTCGCTCCGACCAGAGAATATCAGGGAATACATGATCAAAAACCGCGACCGGTACCTCCATGCGGCAGTCCCCCATGCCCATTCCCTCGCTGTTCCCACCCACGCTCGCGTCAGGAACTTCGTACTCTCACCCCCTGCAAACTCAGCTAACAGTCAACCCGACCGAAACCGCGGGCTTCGAGTACATCCGGTCAAGAAACCTATCCCGTGCTACCGGGGCGCTGCACACCATTCGCCACTGATGCTATCCGTCCCCCACTCATCAAAACGCAGATGACGTGCCCCATTGGCCCATGACCGCAGAGCCTCCTGCCGCAGTCGGCACACAGACGCTAAGTCGCGTTCCAAGCCTTGTCATGCCCACCGCTCGCCCAGCACTGAGCAAATCACTGGCTACCTACTGCGGAAACTGAAGAAGAAGATGATGATGACGCTCTCAACCAAAGCCAACAACACAATGCCACAACACCCTCCACCGTTGCAAACAAAATCCGCGCAGCAATGGCAGCAAGGATCGCATGCGTTGCTCCGATCGAAACCGCTAACACCGTAGTCACCACCAACTCACGAATTCCTGCGCCTCCCGGAAGCAACGACGCGAATCCAATTACGACAGCCAAGCTCATTGCAGCAGTGCACACCAAGTACAACTCCGCGACCCCTGGTGGGGCATTCGCACCAGATACGGCAAAGCCAGGAATCGCGGCAACCAACATTGTGAATGAAGCGCCAATGAGCAACCAAGACAGGGAAGACCAAGCCCAACCAGCAACGAACAGCCCCCAACCAATCCGGCGATCCGATACCTCGGCGAAATCTTTGATCAGTCGATTGGCGACGATCCTAAGAACGATTGGAAACGTTGGTAAACTGGCCGCAACAGCAATGCAACATGCCATCAACGCAATCCAACCAGGCACGGGCAACCACAACACCACCAGCCCTGCAACAGTACCGCCCACCGCCATCATCAAGAAGGTTTCAAGAAAAACACTCATCGTGGCCTGCACTGGTTTCACGCCATCCCGCGCCAGTACGCCAGCTCGAATCACGATCACCATCGCTTTTCCGGGAACGTACTTCCCGATATGCCCCATCAATTGAGCCGCGATGACCGTTCCCATGCGTGGTTCTTGCCCAAGCGATACTAGCGCCCGCCGCAACAAAAAGCTCGATGGCACCAAGCCCAACCCATACAAAAAACCTGCAGCAAGACAATAATCCCATCGGATCGCTTTCCAGCTGGGAACCGACTCTACAAGTGCATCACGCTGGGATTGTAGTTCGAGTCGCTCACCCTCAGTCGCCGATTTCAGTTTTCCATCGAGGATTGCAATCTGGTCCTGAACCTTGGATTCTTCCTCCTTCCATTGGCCCACTGCAGAGCGACCGGCAAGAAGCAGGCCAATCACAACCAAACACGCGATCACCCATTTTGCAATACGAACCAACAGGGGTTTCCACCCGTTAGGCACCTTACGATTTTCAGCTTGCTGTTGGATTGCCGTCAATATTTTCCCCTCTGCGACTCTATCGTCTGACAAGTCGGTTGCTACCAGATCGCCACAGGCAAAAGCCCAACCATCTAACCTTGGCCCGGAGCATGGCATAGGATACGGACACAAGAAAGGCTAAAGACAGTCTAGCGGCGGTCCCCACGTCTGCAACACTGTAAGATCATGGCCTACATCCGTCGTCGATCGATCAGTTTTACTGAGCTCATACCAGATGTCTAAACGAAAAAAGAAACAGAAAAACAATGCGCACGGTTCCGCGGGCAGCAAATCGGCTGCAACACCGAGCGCAGATGAGGGTAGCAAGCCTGTCGATCCGGCCGCCACGTTGAGTCAAGAAACGCGTGCCGCTACAAGCCAGCCGGCAGCCACGGTTGCTGTTCTACCATCACTGTCGCGAATCCTGTCAGTGGTGATGCTAATTTTGGGCATTGTGGCAGTCGGCGCCTTGTTCTACAAAGTGATGGCTGGTTTCTTTGTGCCCCTGTTCCTTGCTGCGTTATTGGTCGTCCTGTTTCGCCCCGTTTACCTGCGCATCCTCGAGCGATGCCGAAATCGGCGCCAAGTTGCGGCAATGGCAACCACTCTTTTGATCATGACGGTCGTTCTGCTGCCCATTTTTCTTCTGCTTTCGGTTGCAGCAAGCCAATTCACCGCGATGGTGAGTCACGTCAACTTCAATGACCTCTCTGCGGCACTGGATCGGGGGCGAGAGCAAGTTGGAATCTCACTCCCATACGCCGAGCAGTTCCGACGGCTCGATTCACTCTCTGATAACTTGGATGAACCAGAGCGAACTGGAATCGATAGCACCCCCATCATCAGCGGTGATGCGAAACTTGCACAGGAAATGGTTCTCGCAAACATCACCGAAGCTCTAACACTCGTCAGATACCTGCAAACCAAGGTCGATGGCCCCGCCACTGCAGACGAGGCAGCACGGGTAGCGGAAGACAGATTGCTCGAATTTCAAAAAGCAGTCCGGCAACATACTCAAGAGTCCCCCGACAGCAATACCGATGAATTGATTGGCAAGCTGAGTGCCGAAGAACAATTTCACCGCCAAAGCGTCATCGCATCGGCAGCAATTCGGTCATGGATGCGAATACTGCTAGGTGGCACGTTTCGAAGCCAAGTACGTTTGTTAGCCAATCCAAGCACGGAATCATTCAAAGAGCTTTTGAATCGCGGACGTGAAGTATTGCAACCTCGGTTCGTTTCCCTCACAAGCGCTACCGGTGGGTTTCTCTTGCAGTCCACCATCGGGATGCTTGTTCTCGTGATTGCAATTTACTTCTTCTTACTCGATGGCGCGAGCATGATACGCACCTTAATGCGTCTCAGTCCACTCGACAACAACTACGAAACGCGGCTGCTGCTTGAATTTGACCGCACCAGCCGCGCAGTTGTGCTCGCAAGCGTCAGTAGTGCTTTGGCCCAAGGAGTGCTAGCAGCGATCGCATTCTGGTTCCTTGGTTTTGAATCGGTGATTTTTCTGTTCCTAATCACGAGCCTGATGGCACTTGTACCATTTCTTGGCGCTGCCTCTGTTTGGATACCTTGTGTGCTCTACCTTGGGGCAGTGGAACAGCGATGGTATGCAGCTCTTTTCCTGTTGATTTATGGTGCGGCAATCGTCTCATCCATCGACAACGTCATCAAGATGTACGTTCTGCACGGTCGATCCACCATGCACCCTCTGTTCGCGCTGCTAAGCGTTCTGGGAGGCGTCAAAGTGTTCGGCCCGATTGGCATTCTGGTGGGCCCGATGGTGGTTGTATTCATGCAGACCCTTCTTGAGATCCTGAACCATGAATTGGCAGAACGCGACGCCAGCACGATCAACCCAACCGCAGACCAATCAGTTGGCGAACAATCCAACGTGTCACCGCTGACCGCTGACGCTCCCCCAAAGATCGATGCTTCAACACCCTAGACGGTTTCTAAGTAATCGACTGCAGAACGACAATCACCCAATTTGATTCATTAAACGCACCCTAGCTCGAGCCGGTTTGAGTTGAGTTGATTCACAGTTCAGACGGCACGCGCGAGACGGATGTAGACATCGAACCGTGGCGTCCCTACTTGGCTTCTCAACTTCGGCAATGTGCCTCCGGGCACAATCACACATTCAGGGCATTTCACGCAGTTCCGGGGTACTCCCAGCCGTTGTGATAAGGGCGACTGAGGAGCGTGTTAGCTTCGTCATCACCGACCACACGCTCATTTTCGCCGTCCCAGTTAACGCTTCTCCCCAGTTTCATTGACAACATGCCAAGCAGGCTCATGTTGGTAGCATCGTGCCCGATCTGAACATCGCAAGTCGGACGCCCTCCATTTTCAATTGCCTCAATGAAATCTGCCCACAACAGATCAATGCTGTGACCATCGGGCTCTTTATGAACCGCCTCATGATGAACAGGCGTTTTTTTGGAATCAGCCGGATAAAACGTCCACCCATCTCTCCAGCCCATGTGGAATGTTCCTTTCGTTCCGTAAAAGTTGCATCCAACCGATGACTTCTGTGGTCCGGTACCTGCGAATCTCCGGTGTTCCCAATACGCAGTGAATGACTCGAATTGATACGTCGCCACCTGATGATCAGGGGCGTCCGTCGTCTGTTGTTTCTGATTCAGAATTGCTGGTCCCTTCACAGGACGCCCACCCACCGAATGAATTTGCTTCGGATACTTTTCATCGGTCCACCACAGGATCTGATCCAACCAGTGGACGCCCCAATCACCGAGAGTACCGTTGGCGAAGTCGAGAAAATGCCTGAAGCCACCTGGGTGAATTTTGCGATTGAATGGTCGCATCGGTGCCGGTCCACAATACATTTTCCAATCGAGTTGCTCTGGCGGCGGGCTGTTGGGTGTCGGTAACTCCGAGCCGCCGCGATTATGCACAAACGCCTTCACCATTCCGATATCGCCGGCGCCACCATCTTTAAGAAACTTCATGCCGGACACGTAGTGCGGGCCTATACGGCGATGCATCCCTACCTGCACAACTCGATCGTTGGCACGAGCAGCTTCCAACATCGCGCGGCTTTCTGCGATCGTGTGCCCAGTTGGTTTTTCGACAAAGATATGTGCACCAGCTTCGATAGCCGCAATCGTATTCAACGCATGCCAGTGATCCGGTGTCGCCACAATCGCGATCTCTACTTCCTCCTTTTCCAACAACTCACGAAAATCACCGTAAGTGTTTGGGGCTGTCCCCGTGAGATCCGCGACTTCCTCTGCGGCAAGTTCAAGTTTGTCGCGGTCAACATCGCAAAGCGCGACAACAGTGACATTCTCGGCGGCCATCGCCTCTCTGAGGATATTCATTCCCCACCAACCAGAACCAATCAGCGCAGTCTTATAACGCTTGGCTTTGCCCTTTTTGGCATGCACAGCGGGAACACCCGCGAGAGCACCGGCTACCGCCGCGGACTGAATGAATTGACGTCGTTTGATGGTCATGGCTGCTCCTAGGTTGTCTATCGTTGAATCATTTTAAACCAAACCCAAAGAGTTGGGTGCGAACTACAGCCACCGTCCCGTCAGAACTTTCAATTTCGGCTCCGCACATTGACACAAACCAGCGAACCACTCGCACCGCGACAGTAGATTCTTCCGTTGCACAAAACCGGAACAGTCCAACACTGCTCGTCGAACACTTTGAACTGACTGATAACCGTTGGCCCAGTTTGGTCCGGGATGACCACTTTGAGCCATCCATCATCAGAGATAGTGATCAGATATTTCCCCGCAGCCATCAAGCCGCCGAGCCTCTCATTTGCGGCATTCCAAAGCACTTCGCCGTCGCTCAACCTCAGACACGCCAACTTCGCACCTTCCGAAACCGCACCGTTTGCCCCACATAGCAAACCGTTGCAGATCACACTGCTTGCAAGTTGGGTCTGAAAAGCCTTCGTCTTCCAGAGGACCACCGGCTTTCCCTCGTCGAACCCGAGCAAGCAAGAACCGCGGTTGTAACCCGAGGACAGAAACACACTCCCGTCAACGATAATGGGGTTCGTTGCATTGCAGCCAAAAGTCGTTAACCACCGCTGACGCCACCTTTCGGTCCCTGTCCGTGAATCGACACACACGTAAGATCGTGCCGACCCAAAAACCAATCGCGTTTCTCCGTCCTGCACCAACGGCACAAAGGACGAATACCCCGCATCCTTGTCGGCTGATGACCACTGAATCACTCCATCATCTACCGACAGCGCCACCCCCGCATCTCCGATGTTGACGATCACCCTGCCGTCATCCACCCATGGAGAACTCGAAAACCCCCAACCTGGCATACGAATCGATGCAGCATCGGGAACATTCACATGCCACTTGATTCCCCCCGTCTTTCCGTCAAAACAAAACAGATCGCCAACTCTACTAAGCGTAAAAACCAACCCTTGATCTACCGTCGGCGTCGATGTCGGTCCTCCCTCAAACTCATTCGCATCAGTTGCGCATTCGTAAGAATGTGTCCACAGCTTCTCACCACTAACCGCATCCAAGCAATACACGGTGTCAACATTATCTTGGTTACCCAATGTGTACAGTCGCCCCTCGGACACAACCACCGAAGAATAACCTGTCCCCACATCAAAACGCCAATCTATCGGCGGCCCTGTTTCTGGCCACTTGACCTTCCAATTCACCTCCGCTGAAACACCGTTGTTATCGGGGCCTCGGTACCGCGGCCAGTCCGCGCCCCAAACATTCCCGCAATACAGTTGACCTACGGACACCCAAAGCAAAGCAACGAACGCCCCAAATATTCGGACCGCGAGACCCTTCATTGTCGCTAAGCCAGCAAAAGACATTCGAAATCTCCCTCAAGTACGACAACGCGAACAACGACAGTGCGAAACCTAAAAACGCAAATCCCCAGTGACGTGCCGCCCGTTCCTGCCGCCACCTACAGTCAACCATTCCTACCTGCTAACTCGAACGAACCTCGGCAAGCATGCTCCTGCGTCTCAAGCGGTCAATCAAAACGCCTCTTTCCGGGCCAAGCAAAACTGCTGCAACAAGCTGGAACGCGGCGACTACCACGATCGCCCCCGAGGTTCGAACACTTTCAGTCACGGGCAAACCCAATGCCTCGGTCACCGGGCCAGGCAAAACGTTCGCCGCAATATGCCCAAATACAGAAGCTGACACTGCTGCCAACACTGAGAGCACAATCATGGGACGCAGCCTGCGTGTCATAAAGAATGCCGTCGAGGGAGGAATGACTAACATCCCAATGACCAAAATGCTACCGACCACTTCAAATGACGTCACCACCGTTGCGCTGGTGAGGGCCATCAGCACATAGTGCACAAGTCTCGGGCGAAATCCAAGTGATCGAGCTAAGCCATCATCGAATGTGGTGATCATCAACTCCTTGAAGAAAACAACCACCAACACAATGTTGCACAGAAGCATGAAGCCGCAAGCGATTGTCTCACCGGGGAGTTGCGCACCAAGACCAACCGTTTCCAACTGACCGTAGAGTACACAGTCAAGGTCAAGGTCGCTCTTGTCCGCAAATTGACGCAGCATGATCAGGCCGATCGCAAAAAGTGTCGTAAAAACGACACCCAAAGCTGCATCCTGTCGGACCCAACCACTCCTCGTGACCCATTCCGTCAAAAAAGCCGTCATCACCCCCGCGATCACCGCTCCGCCGAACAAAAACAATTGCCGAACACCCCAACCACCTTCAGGATCGATCAACCCTTGGGCCTCGAGAAAACCGGACACCAGAAATGCACCAACAACACCAGGCAGTGCAGCATGGGTGATCGCGTCAGCAAGCATGCTCTGTTTCCGAAGGAACAAAAAACAGCCTGGGATTGCGCAGGATCCTGAAGCAAGACACGCAGTGAGCGTGATCCATGTATCTAACGGAGTCCAAGCAAAAGAAGCCAGCACGAAAGAGACCGATTATGAGAGAAATGAACTGCATGTACCGATCATTCAGCACAGCTACCCACAATAACTGCATTCTACTCACACGCCAACGGCGGATAGGTGACTGAACCACTCACTCACTCGTCACAATACCATCGCACCAACGCACAAGATGTTCTCGAAACTTACCCATTCATGCCAGTCGCACCCGTGAGACATCATTCCAGGGGAGGGACAGACGTCCTTTTATTGCTGCAGACAACACCGTGCCCTCACGGGAAACTGAACCGCACCCTCAAGCAAAACAGAACCGTGCCCTAACGCGAAACCAAAAAGGCCACACCCAAAGCCAAAGGCCCAGTCCCTCTGGACGAACCCATTTCCTAGCAGCAACAACATGAGCAACCTACCTCATCGGATATGCGTTGCATAACACGTGCCCCAGGAAAGGAACTCACAACCCATTTCCTGAATCCTGTCGATCCAACACCTCTCTTACCGCTTTGACTTCATCTTTATCGAGTGCGGGATAAGTATCGCTACAAACGTTGCCAGCAGGATCGCTAAGGATACGCTTGAAGGTTCCATGGACCTGATCGCAGCCCGTTTTCAATAACAACTCACTGACATTTCCTGAGCGCACTCCACCGCCAGGCAGGATCTCAATTTTACCGCCCGCTCTCTCCAGTGAGTCCGCCACAACCTGATGACCAGCCAACGCAGTTGCTTGCCCACCCGCAGTCAGAACCCGACTCACTCGCAAACCGATCAGTTGCTCAAGCGCTTCTGCTCTGTTCGGAAGTGAATCGAACGCCATGTGAAAGACCAGCTCGCGTTGCCTACACACATTTCGCATGTCTTCCAAGAAGCGAATATCAATATCACCTTTCGCAGTCGTCGCACCGGTCACAATTCCATCGGCTCCCTGCGCTAATAAACCGTGTGCGTCTCGGATCATTAGTCGTTTTTCAGAGGGCGAGTAGCAGAATCCCCCTGCACGCGGCCGAATCATCACCACCACGGGAACATCCACCGCATCCTTGACCTGCCCCAACAGCCCGTAGCTCGGCGTGAGCCCCCCGAGCTCAAGTCCAACATTCAGTTCCAACCGATCTGCGCCGTTCTGCACCGCGGCCGCCGCATCAGCGACCGATGCGACGCACGCCTCCAACAACACACGTTGCCCTCGAACACTCATATTTTCATCCGTTTCAAAGTAACCTCATGCCCGCAAGGCGGGGCATCGCCTTTGATGGTGAATTCGATCCCGATCCCGATTCCGATCCACGCATCCACGCATCCACGCATCCACGCATCCACGGGAAAGAAAGTACCAAAATCAACCGCCTAGTTCTCAGTACCATCCGAAGCCCCAGCTCGCTGAACAAACCCACGTTTTTGAAGGAGTTTCAACGCCCCCTCGCAAACAGGTGATTACACGCCGGATTACTGCGGAGAGAAAACGAGTATCATAGGATTCGAGCCAACGTGTCGGAAACCCAACCCGCCAGAAACCCATGCTCAGGAGCCTTGCTTCCGGTTTCTCTAGCCTTCTTCATTTGCAGCATCAACCACATCTTACAGGCCAATTCATGCATTTCGTCCCTACACGCGTTCTTTCTGTCTTCATTTTAGGTCTGTGTACGCCCCCCTTGTTGACAGCGAACCAGGCGATTGCAGCGGACAGCCCGCCCCCGGTTGACTTCCGTTTCGCTGACCAAGCAACCGCACAAACGTTACTGCGTCAGAATGACACGTACACTGCTACCGCAAGCGCCTTTGATCGCAAGGTCAGAATGGGAACGGGAACCGACCTTGGCGTCACGAAATATCTGGAATTTGTTTCTGCACAAGCACTACCGTGGAAAACAAATTCCCGCCAAACGATCGAGCAAGCAATCACAGCGACAATAGAACCGCTGACGTCTCTGGGCATCCAATTAGCCTCCCCGGTCAATCTGATTCACACGACTGGCAAAGAGGAAAGCGGTGCTGCTTACACGCGCGGAAACGAAATCATCTTTCCCACTCGGGAACTCGGATCCAAAGACAAGCCACCAACCAAGCTGCTCGCCCATGAGTTGTTTCACGTCATTTCGCGGCAACATCCCAACTTGAGAGATCAACTGTATCAGCTCATCGGTTTTCGCAGAGCAAATCCAATCGAACTGCCGAGCGAGATTTCACACTTGCGCATCACCAACCCAGATGCCCCTGTGATTGAACACGTGATGTTGCTCAAGCTTTCGTCAACGGATTCCGTGCATGTCGCGCCCATCCTGATCGCCAAGTCCGACTTCAAGGTCGATGGTCCACCGAGCCTCTTCGCATACCTGTCCTTTAAACTCATGCAGGTCAAAGAGACACCCGACGGCTGGGTTGCTGAACTTACCAACGGTGCCCCTGTGTATCACTCACCTCAATCATCTGATTTCCAGCGACAAATTGGAAGAAACACTGGCTATATCATCCACCCAGAAGAGATCCTCGCAGATAATTTTTCCCTTATCGTGACGGATGGACAAATTGTTGATAAGTGGCTTACCGATAAAATGAAAACCGTGATCAAAGCGTACTTTGACAATTTCGACGCCACTCAACCCGCATCACAACAGTGATGCCCGCGCGTCCCATAACATCCCCAGCTCACGCGACCCTGACGATAACGACCACGACCAGCTCAGTCACCCAACCCCACTCAGAACGGACAAACCAAGGTCATGGAACCGAATCCCTACGAAGCAGCCGACACGATGCCACAGGTACATTACGGGCGTCTTGCCCCAACGCCTATTCAATACATGATGAAATCCTATCGCATGATTGGAGACAAGTATTGGCTTTTTTTCGGCATTGTCATTGGTGGATTCTTGATTGGTTCACTAGTCCCATTTG
>Ga0315320_10002780_pt1 | contig 14419 bp, 9 predicted proteins | sample M140m21515metaG_FD_203458 | JGI IMG/M metagenome (GOLD analysis project Ga0315320, IMG submission 203458) | Ammonia-oxidizing marine archaeal communities from Monterey Bay, California, United States - M1 40m 21515 | ecosystem: Environmental > Aquatic > Marine > Coastal | place: USA: California... | reverse complement strand
CCATTTGCAGTATCAGTTATATTGATAGTAAAAGTTTGAGATCCTTGACTAACTGATCCATCAGCAATAGTTGTCGCTACAAGAACATGAGTCCAAGTTGCATTAGGCCCTGAATCGAAGTCGCTACAAGCACTTATTAATGAAGAAGTTTGAGAAAAAATATTAAAAGAACTAAATGTAAATACAAATATTAATAAAAGTGTTTTAATTTTTTGTAATATTAGTTTCGAGAAGAAAGAATTATAGATTAGATTCATAATAAGTAAGTTAAATAGTAATAATAGATTTTTTCAAAATGAATAATTTAATATTTTACTTAAAAAAGGTTATAAAATTTATTTTTTCATTTTATTTGATTCTTTATAAACTTTGGGCTCATTATAAACTCTTCGAATAACTGTATCTGTCATTCTTTTCATTTGTTCAATTGAGCCATCATCTTTATATACTTTTCTAAGTTCTTGTAGTTCTTTTTTTAGGCTTGCAATCAACTCTGGTGATGCTTCTGAATATATATTACGCATTTCATTAGGGTCTGCTTTTAAGTCATATAATTCCCATTCATCCATTGAATAATAGAAGTGCATGAGTTTATATCGGTCTGTTCTTACACCGTAATGTGGTTGCACTTTATGCCATATTGGCCACTCATAATAATGATAATAAACAGATTTTCTTTGATTCTTATAATTGCCTTCAAATGCTCCTTTAAAGCTTTTACCCTGCATCTCCGATGGGATTTCTAGACCAGCCATATCAAGAAGTGTTGGTGCAAAATCAACATTCATTACCATAGCATCTGAAGTAGTTCCAGCTTTAATAGTTCTTGGATTTTTAATCACAAAAGGCATCTTGAAAGATTCTTCATACATCCATCTTTTATCAAACCATCCGTGTTCTCCAAGATAAAATCCTTGGTCAGAGGTATAAACTACAATAGTATTTTCGCTCAATCCAGTTTCTTCTAAATAATCTAAAACACTTCCAACTGCTCGATCAATACCTGCAACAGTTCTTAAATAGTCTTTAATATAAGTTTGGAATTTCCAGTACTTTAGAGCATCCCCTTTTAATGTGTCATTTGGAGACCAAAACTGTCCCTTATCTCCATAGGCAAGCCATCGCAAAGAATCTCTTCTTGATAATCCTGGAGGAGGTATTTGCTTCATATCTCTTCTGTTAAGATGATTTCCAATTTCCATCATGTTTTCACTTGCTGCAAGTCGTCCCTCATAGTCATCATTAAAGGTCTCTGGAAGAGGGAAGTCAAAATCACTAAATAGTTCATGATACATAGAGTCAGGCCTCCAATCTCGATGCGGTGCTTTAAATTGATACAATAACATAAAAGGCTTTGTGGTATCTCGTTTTGCTAGCCAATCCAAACAATCATTTTCAATTGCTTTTGTTACATGAAGTTTATTTTCTACCATAGTATCTATTCCATTGATACAAAATTGAGGATTATAATAAGTTCCTTGTCCACCCCAATTGATTAAAACTTTTGAATAATCAAAACCTGTTGGTGTTGTGCCTAAGTGCCATTTTCCAATGACTGCAGTTTGGTAGCCATTTTTTTGGAATACTTTTGGAAATGTAATCTGCTGTCCATTAAAATCTCCTCCATCAACATTTTTATAAAATCCATTGACGTGTGAAAATTTACCAGTTAATATGGAAGATCTACTAGGGCCGCATATAGAGTTTGTGCAGTAAACGGCATCCATTCGAGCACCTTCATTGGCAATACGATCTATATTTGGAGTTGGCGCAAGTTCACTAACTTGAGATCCATATGCACTAACAGCCTGATAGGCATGATCATCAGCCATAATATAAATAATATTAAGCGGTTTATTTTCTTGTTGTTTTTCATTAGTTGAATTACATGCACAGAGCAATAGTAGGAAAAGACCAGAAATACTTAATATACTGTAGAGACTTTTAGGTTTCATGTTATTTTTTTTGGTAATTATTTTGTAAGACTACAATATAAAAAGCAGAAAATAATTAACTTTTAGAACTGAGCCCTTATCTTAGTGTTTTAAAGACACTAAAGTAATTAATTTAATTAAATTTGAATTATAAAAAATATAAAACTTGAAAATACATATCTTTTCTCTGTTTTTGTTTGTGTCTTCATATTGTATCGGACAAGAATCACCAAATTTTTTATGGCTTGTCTGCGAGGACCAATCCTTATTTTTTTCGATGTATGGAGATTCTAGTGCGAATACCCCAAACATCAATCAGTTAGCTAGAGATGGAATAGTCTATCAAAATTGCTACACACCTTCACCTGTTTGTTCGCCGAGTAGAAGCAGTCTGATTACTGGAATGTATCCTACAACGCTCGGTACGCAGCATATGAGAGCTTATAAAAAATCAGCAGCAAAAAATACAATTAATTCACACAATTCGCTCCCATATTATAGTGCTAAACCAAAAAAATTAATTCGATTCTTCACTGAAGAACTTAGGGCAAACGGATATTATTGTTCAAACAACTCCAAAGAGGATTATAACATGATGACCTCTCCATTAGCCTGGGACGAAAGCAGCCAAGTAGCACATTGGAGAAATAGAGAAGAGGGTCAGTCCTTCTTCTCGGTCTTCAATTTTAATGTAACACATGAATCTAATATTTGGAAAAATAAAACTATATATTCAAAAGAAGAATTGGAAAATGTTTTAATGCCGAATTTTTTTCCCGAGCATGACGGCATCAAAAGTGATATTCTAACCAACTACAAAAATATTGAAGAACTAGACAAGCAAATCGGAGTAATTATTGACCAGCTCAAAGCAGATGGCCTATATAAAAACACCATTATATTTTTCTTTAGCGACCATGGAGGCCCTTTCCCTCGCTATAAACGCTCAATATATGAAACAGGTCTTCGTGTTCCAATGGTGGTTAAGTGGATTGATGACAGAAGTATAGGTAAAACTAATCAACTAGTCAGCTTTGTTGACTTTGCACCTACCATACTGGATGCCGCAAATATTGAAAGGGAGTTTCCATTTGAAGGCGTTTCTTTTTTAAAAAAGGATCAGAGAAAGTATGTTTATGCAGCTTCGGATCGCTTTGATAGAGGAAAAGATATGCGCAGAAGTATTCGAGGAATCAATTTTAAGCTAATTTATAATGGTGATACTACAACTTCCGTCTACAGAACAGTAAACTATCGTCAACAAATGAAAACAATGCAGGTGTTGGATTCTCTACACCAAAATCAGAAGTTAAATACCTATTTTTCGAATTGGTTTTCTAAAGATAAAGATCGTTTTGAATTGTATGAAATTTCAAAAGATTACTATGAAGCTAAAAACCTAATTCATAACCCTAAATACGAAGATATTTTTAAAATATTACAACATTATTTATTTGTGTGGATGAAGGAGTCTGATTTTGGCAATATGAGTGAATCTGCTATGCTAGATTACATGTTTACCAGCTCAAATTCTATACCAAAATTGAATATGCCAGAAATTGTTGTAAATGATTTAGGATTTCTTATTCAATCCAATAATCTACATGCTTCTGTTGGGTGGCGAAACAAGAATGAAAAAGTTTGGAATATTTACAAAACAAACCAGTTGATTAATCCAAATGATGATTTTGAGGTTTTACTCTTTCAACCAGGATATGAGGTGCTAATTCAAGTCTTTAAAAAATAGTCTGACAAATAGTTACTTAACCAGAAATGGAATGTTGGCTACGGAGCTTTGTCCTTTTTCATTTTTTACATATGCAAATAAGCGGTAGGCTCCTTTCTTCTTTGGGCTTATAAAGATTAATTCATTATCACTTTGCTTAACAATATCAAACTTTATTGAGTCAGGTGACTTTTGAATATCACCACCAATTTTATTACTAAATGCTTCAGGATATAGTACATATTCAACTATTACTTTTTTGTTATTGTATTTAAGATATTCAATACTCAGAGTTGCTTGTACCGAAGAGGCAAGAATATGGTCTTTTCTCCATCCTATATTTTCTAATGATATATCTTTAATTGAAGGGGCTCTCGATTGTGGCCATTCTCCAGTCCAGCAGAATTGCATCACATCAACGGCTTCTGTTGGCCTGCCGTCGCTAAGAAACATCCCGTGCCAAGTAGCTGTTGATTCTTGTTTTTGTCCCCAAAGAAAGCAGTAGCTTCCTATACAAAGTTCTATGTCTTTTTCAATCAGTTCTTTATATCTTCGTAATCGCTGATCTGCCTTTAGACCGTTTGGGGGTTCAATCTTAGCTTTCCATGATGTTCTTCTAGCCTCAAAAGGTCCATTTACACCCCATTCAGAAACAATGTATGGTTTATCCCAATTAAACTTTCTGAGATTAGCTCCGGCATTCTCAATTGAACCATAAACATTTAGTCCTAATATATCCACACTTGGACAATATTTTTTTATATAATAAGCTTTTGACGGATCAATACCAGCAGTTACAGTCATTGTAGGGTGGTTGGGATCCACCTCCTTTATAAATTTCGCAAGGACTTCTATAGTTTTCCAAACTTTAAAATTACTATATCTAAGATCAACCTCATTACCGATGCCCCAAACTAACAATGCGGGGTGGTCCTTGTATTTCATGACTTCATTTTTGAGTTGTTCAATTTGACCTTTGACTGCATATTCATTATTATAGTCCATACCACTTCTTTCTGGTCTTACATATAATCCAAGTGTGACAGTGAGACCATGTTGATGTGCAGAATCTAACAATGCCTTGTTGTTTGTACTCCAAATCCGAATCGAGTTAGCTCCAGATTTGACTAATAGATCAAAATGGTCTTTGGCGCCTGCTCCTTTGATATAGTAAGGCACACCATTTCTTTGTAATTCAAAATTACCTGAAGCGTTTGTAGTTACTTCAACTTTACTCACCTGAGGATGTACGGCAATAGTAAATAGCAGGCTAAATAGCAGGCAAAAAAGTAGATTTATATTCCTTTCCATTTGTTTGGTTTTTTAGGATCTCCACGAAATTCAATAAGCTGAAAATCACCTATTTCAAATTGAGTACCCTCAAGTACTCTAAATCTTATTTCCTTTAGATTATCCCAACTAAATTTGCTATGTCCCATTAATGATTTTAAAGGAATATAGGCTTCGAATATTCCATTTTCTTTATCGATAAAATTACTTTCATTTAATATTTTTTGTAATCTTCTTCTTTCTCCAGTATATGCAAATAAAAATGCTTGAAGCTTTGGCAGTTTACTTGACTTTATCTTAAACTTAATTGCTGATGTGCTATAAATAGATGATAGGTCTACATGCATCCACATATAGGGAGAAAAGCCAAATGTATCCCACGTATCTTCTTTTGATAAATCTAGATCAACAACTACACTCTCATTTTTAAAGAAGCCTCCGAATTTAAAACTAGATGAATATTTTGTATTAACACCCCACCAATATTCTTTTCCAGCTCCAAGTTGGACAGGGTGTGAATTAAATACTTTAGTGAATTTATTAGTAGTATTCTTATAATTATAATCATGTGGTACAATTACAATATTATCTATATGGAGATGTCCATTTCTTTGAAATTCAAGACGAAGCTCTTTGATATTGCTCATATTGACCCCTCGTTTTGCATAATTAAATGCCTGAAAAGGAATACGTATCCGTCTCCATTCTGTGTCAATTCTTCCTCCTTCTAGGTCTAAATAATTTATGTTCGCTCTGCATTGTTTGCCTCCGTAATCCTCAAGAATGAAAAACATAGGTACATTTGAAAGCTCACCTGAATCAATTCGTACATGAAGCTCTATTGCAGTTGTTTCTAAAATAGGCATAAGATTTTTTCCTTTATAATTATCCCATTTTAAACCCATTCCTATATAATTACATTTAGATGCGTTCCACTTTATGTAAAGATGATCTTTTCCAATATAGCTATTGCTGGATTCAAAAGATATTTCCTTACAAGCATTATTTTTTATACCCCACAGGCCATTCTCCTCAGAATTCGTAAAAAGTATTTTGTGAGGAAATTGTTTAAATGCTGAAATAGATTTTGAAGGCTCATAAATACTAACATCTCTCATATTACCACAAGATAGACTACAAAAGAAAAGAATTGCTAAAGTTATTTGTAAAGTTAACTTCATTATTGGTCTAATAAACTAGAATTTGCAGTAAAAATAATATGATCTATATCTGTTCGTACATTTTTACCAAAGTTTTCAGGACAAACCGGATTTCCAGAAGAGGAAGGGCATGCTTGGCAGGTAATTCGAATTGCTCTGATATCGGCTGGGTTCATATTAAAATTAATATCTTGGTTGTTAGGTGAAACCGGTTCAAAGTCAGAATACCTAAATGATTTCAGTTGCCAGTCGTCCCAATCTACAGGAACCTTCATTTTATAAACCTCCATTGTTGGTTCAAACAAATCTGAGGCATTGTTATTTGGATTGTCATTAAAAGGTGTGACTGTTTCCTCTGAAATTAAAATATTGATAAATTGTCCAGTATGTAAGTCTTGGAGGTCTGAGAGTATTCCTAAATTAATATATAAGTCATCTGAATTTTGACTAACATCACTCATGTTAATAGGAAGGTCAATATTTCCTAAGACCCAGTCCCAATTTACTCTACCACCCATATTGAAATAGCTATTTCCAAGTAATGCATTATCATTAGCTACAGAAAAAGTCATACTTCCCCCATCATTATTATAATAAACAAGGCCATCAGATGGAATACCACCCTCAAAATCTTCGAACCAAATACCATCATCAAAGTTTTTCGCTGAAACAATTGTAATTGTATCTCTTAGAGTATCGGTTTCATTTTCAAAAGACAATTCAATAGCACAATCTTCTTCTGCAAAAAAAGGAACCTGTGATGGACCACCTTTCCAAACAATCATATTGGAGTCAATAAGATTTGAAAAGCCTGTAATCTCTCTAAAAGCACTCGTACTTAGGCCCAAAATAGTGATTTTCCATTTAATAGGTTTATTGAACTCACAATGAAAACTAACTTGTTCATTGCTTGAAAAACTGGGGTTTTTATTTGTAACTATTAATGGTTCTATTAATTCAAAGTCACCGTAGATAGTTGCAATTAATGGTCCTTCAAATTCTTGTTTTGTACAACTATGTAGTAAGAATACCAAGCCCATAAAAAGAATAATTTTGGTTTTTATTTTCATAACTTAACGGATAAAATTAATATTAGTCTATTGTATTTATAATCTGAAAAAGGTTGATCAGCAAATTTCAAGCCCCACCAGTTATAATGAAGATTAGCATATACATTTTCTCTAAATTTATAAAGCATTCCAAAAGAAAGCATATGGTCTTTTTGGTCTATTTGTGTTGATGTGTAATAAGTAATTTTCCCATAGTTATCACGCTGAGTAAAGAACTCGTTACCGTTAGCATTTAACTGTTTGTATGATGCTTGAATGAAAAACTTTTTAACCAATTCTGCATTCAATGATGCATTCATTTGGTGGCTAAATAAGTTGATAGAAGAAACTGTTTCACCACCTCTTCTTGTCATTTCACTCTCAGACGAGGCAGAAAAGCTAATCTCCTTCTCCCAATTTAGCAATTGGTGAAAATTTATTTTAATCGCTCCCTTAAGGAATCCAAATTCTCTTTTTTCTGCAGCACCTTGTCCAATTACTTCTTTAAAAAAGCCAGTATTGATTTTAGTAAGGAATACCTTTTTTTTGTTGTTTATTATTGTGTTTAGGTAGACTCCAGTTCTATTGGGTGTAGCATCTCCGTACGGAAGTATATTTGAATAAATAGGATTGAAGACCATCAGGACACTCGATAGTTCTTGATTATACAATTTGTCATCTGAAACTAAATCAAACACAGAGGGTGGTCTTATTAAAGACATATTGGTATAAATTGGATAAATGGTGTTTCTATTACCATTAATATAATTCAATCGCCTTGTTTGAGCCCCAGCACTTCTGAAATTAGGATCTACATAACGATAACCTAAAGTTAACACTAAAGATGAATCTTTCTTAATATATTTATTGTCCAATTCAAAATACATCCCTTTATTATCATTTGATGTTGAATCTGATCTTCCATTATCTAGCTGGGAGTGGAGCCAATATCTTTTAGAGAAACCAGTTTGTAGTTTCTGTTCAATGCGATACTTTTCATTATCAAAATGATGTATTAAAGACATATCATAAATAGGGTTTCGCACGGAGACATTTTTCGTACCGCTAGATGCAACTTCAAAAAAATTAATATAGTTTACTGACATTGTGAGTCTTTTATTAATTTCAGAAAACACAGAACCTCCTGAAAGTAGAAGATCACTTGAATATGTAGTTTCGTTGATTTGTCTCGATCCGCTTGGTCGCGTGACAAATAAATCAAAGCTTAAACTTCTTATATGTCGATCAAATTCAAAAGAGAAATCAGTTTGAATTCCTTGTAAACGCCATCTATTTTCAGTATAAAAGTTTTCGTAATGGATGATATCACGATAGGGCTTTAGCATGTCATTTTCAAAACCAGAAAGTTCTTCGTCGTAATTATAAAGCGTAAATTTAGATTGCTTTAGAAAAAGATCTCCAACACTAAAACGGATCTTTTCATTTATTATACCTTTTGCTTTAAGCTGTCTTACATTTATTTCTGTTCCTGAACCGAAAAAACCTCCAAAGGAATTACGTATACGTAGCTGGGAAAAAATTTCAATATCCTTGATTGGATTTACGTGGATATTAAGATCTAATAAATTATAGCCATTTGAAGTATTCCTTGCAGATATTGTATCATCTATTGTGCTCTTATCTACAGCATCTCTGGCAAAAAAAGATCGAGAAAAACCGTCAAACCAAATATTCTCGCTAATCTGTGCGTGAAGACTTATATCAGACAAAAAGACTGCAACAAAAACAATTAAGAGTAGTAAGTTTCTTTTCATAGGTTAAAAATTTATTTTTAATTCGAGTATCATTTCCCAGCCTTTTAAATGGTTTTCTATAAAATTAGGGTCAAAATATCGATATTGGTTATAACGGTAAAACACCATAGCATTTTGACCGATTTTATAATCTAATCCAAAGCCAAGAAGTGTATTCTTTTGGTTTCTAGAATTCGTATATCTGTAAAGATTTTCTAAGCCTAAACTCTCAAAAAAGGTATTTGTAGATGTAGCTTCTGGTTTATCTCCAATATCAGTAGAAGCATTACCTAATACTTTTTCTATACCATAGCTTAAAACAAGAGCAGCTTTCTCATTCAGTTCAATACTAAAGTCTATTTCTTCACTAAGTTGACTAATCAATGCTTGGCTTCCAAGCTTCGGGATCAGTTGAAGATCTTTTTGACAGGTATTTAAACGAGTTAAGGAAAAAATATAATAGTTCTTTCCAAGAATCTTATTGTTGTATTTGGCTTGAAATTCAATGGTATTGTAAAACTTTTTGAAGTTTGCAAGTCCGCTAGCAACAGTATCACTAATGTTTACATTTTCATATACACCTCTGTAGGTTGAGTTCAGCGCATTATATGGCCCCCAATTTTGTGCAAATAAATTAATTCTTGAAAGTGTCTGGCTATTCACATTGTGAATATATGACAATGCTGCATATGAAGTATCAATTTCAGAAAAAACACCAATACCTCCATTTAGCTTAAGTTTACCTAGATTTACATCTGCGTTTATGGACAAACCTTGTCTATTATTAACAGGAAAGCCAAGTCCGACCATTGGGCTTTGATAAGGTGTTCTTATAGTCGTCCCCACTCCTTCTACATTTGGAAATACTTCAAGGACAGATGTATTCAAAAAGTTTCCCGTAACATTTACAAATTGCGGTGAAATTCTATATAGCTGCAAATTCAGTGGAATTTTGGTTGTTTTCGCAGTTTTAATATTTAGAAGAATAGCTTCACCATAGCCTAGTTCATTTATTGGATCACGATAGTTTCCGAGCGCTAGCTCCATTTGGAATTGAATTTTATTCCATTTCTTGTCCAGCTCAAGAGTATGAATAAAATAGTTTCTTCTGTCATCGCTTAATGAATCTGTATTTGCCCATGAAGAAAGATAATTATAAGCAATCTTTAAGTTAGGGCTTAATATATTTTTAAGTTGAAAAGAACCAGTAAAATTATCACTGTTTTCAAGTATAGAGCGGTTGAAATTACTTTTTCCAATAACACCTTTTACATAAAAATTAAACGGCAGCTTAGATCCTTGAAGAAATATTCCTTGAAAGGCACGACTTCCGTATCGAATACCTTGGTCAACCAAACCGCTGTTGTAATACATTGAATAACGTTTAATAGGAATTTTATTTAATGGTGTTCCAGGTCTTCTTTCAAATATACTAATTCTGTTGAATGATCGGTTTCCCCAGACAGTAAGTCGGCTTTGTCTATACCATGAAATACCTCCTGATTTTAAATTAAAAGTCCCATGTTTTGTAGAAATTGATGTAGAAAGATTCAGCCCTAGGTTCAGAGTTAAAGCTTGATTGAGATCCGGAGAAGGGCCTTTATATAAACTATTGAGCATTAGGTCAGCACCAAATGTGATATTGTCTCTTGTCTTACCATTCATTTTTAAAAGAAACATAGGTTCTCTGTAGGCATCCCCTGAGCTAATAACTAAAGTTTTACCACTGTTATTTGGAAATGTTTCTTGTTGTTTACGCACAAAACCAAAGAACCTGTAATAACCTGTAAAAGAAATTGAGCTTGAAGGATTCTTAAAACTCAAAATATTACTACTAAAAGTTTTTTGATTAACAATTGTATCCTGACTAAAAGAAGCTCCCCCCCACATAAAAAAAATAATCAAAAATGATCTTCTCATAATTAACAAAAAATATTAAATTTTTTGACTAAATTACTAAAAAATTGTAAGATAAGACTTTTAAGTGTAATATTTACACTTAGAATTTTATATCAGATAAGTGTTAGTAGTTTGAGTTAATTTCCTTTAAAGGTGTATTTTTCCAAGTAATCCCATCTTGCCATTTTGGCGCATGGACCTCAATAAGATAATTGTCTAATATTTTTTCCAGTTCTTTTGCCTTCTCTGGTTTTTGAGTAGCAATATTTAATTGCTCCATTTTGTCCTTTACTAAATTAAATAAAAGAATTGATTTATCATCTTGAAATTTAACTAGCTTATAATCTCCTTTTCGGACTGCAGAATGTGGCCTTTTTAAAGCAATACCATTTTTGTAGGGAACATGAAAGAAGATACCATCTACTGCTCTTCTAATCTGCTCATTATTTTTATTCAAAAGTATTGAAGCGAAACTTCCTCCATCAATTTCAGTCAATATAATTTTTTTATTTCCAGCTAGATCCATTAGTGTTGGCAAGAGGTCGACACCTGAAACAGGTATGGCAGACTCAGAGCCATTTTTAATTCCTGGTCCTGCAATAATAAGTGGGACACGAACGCCTCCTTCTAATGCATCCCATTTGCCTCTACTCAATGGGTAATTATAGCTCTTTTCATACTTCTTAGCACCAGGTATATTTGGTACAGACCCGTTATCAGACATATATATTATGTAAGTGTTGTCTTCGATTCCAAGTTCTTTTATTTTTTTCAATAAAATTCCTAGTCCCTCATCCAAATCAAAAGTCATGGCAGCGAATCCTGGATTTTTTTGCTGCGCACCTTTAGTTTTCTCTTTAATTCTAGTGTAGCTTTCTTTTTTTGATTCAATATTAGAATGAACAGCATAATGCGATATTTGGAGGTAAAATGGTTTTTTTTCTGAGTTACTAGAAACAATAAATTCAATCGCTCTATCAGTTAATGAAAAAATATTTTTTGGATCCTTTTTGAATACATTTTCCCATTGACTTTTATTATTGTTAAAATTACCATCCTTATTTTTGGTAGGCCCATCACTTACATCATATCCAAGAACTGAAGGATTACTTCCCATTCCCCATTTTCCAAAATGGGCTGTTCTGTATTGACTATTGATTTTTTTAAGTGCCTTTGGTATACTTATAAATCTCTCATGGTCAATATGATCCGTATTCATTCCTACGCGAATCAATGAAAGCCGAGATGGTGTTTTGCCGAATTGGATACTATATCTAGAGGGAGCACAGACAGGTGCACTTGCATATGCATCTGAAAATCGCATACCTCCTTCGGCAAGTAGCTCTAAGTTTGGTGTCTCAAAGTAATCACTTTTTGAAGCTGGTTCATTATGCATCATTTTAACTGATGTACCATTCCAACCTTGATCATCAGCTAATATGAGTATGAAATTAGAAGAAGTTAAATTTGTTTCCTTTTCTTTTGAACGGTCAGTCGATTTACAAGCAAAAAGAAGCGATAAAATTCCAATAGAAAAAAATACTGCTTTAAAAAGGTTGGTGTTTAGTTGTTCTATTGCCTTAAAGAATATCATTTTATACAAATCTTTAATTAATTTTAAATAATTAAATTATTTCTTTTTAAAATACATTATTTCACCATTTGCATCATGGATATCCCCATAAGTAATGTTTTTTGCTTTGTTCATATTTTTGGAATTTTCGAATTGTCTGCCAAGACCCTCAGGCTTAATTGAGGCGTTAGCAATTCTTTGTTCAATCACTAATTTTAAAGAATCCATTACTTCACTATAATCATGCTTACTTGCAAGGTTAATTAGCTCATTTTTGTCGTTTTTATGGTCATATAGCTCGTATCCTAGTTCACCATCAATTCCCCATTTCGTAAGTCTATAGCGTGTGGTTTTGATTGAGTATCCATTGCGCCACCTCGTAAGTGCGCTTCCTCGAACTAAAGCATTTACGTTATTTATTATTGGTTCTAAGCTTTTTCCAACAACATGCTGAGGTGTGCTTATATTAGTTAGCTCCATTAGAGTTGGATAAAGGTCTATTAACTCAACTGGACTAATAGATGTTGCCCCTTTTTTTTCTAAATTTGGAGCAGAAATTATAAGTGGAATTCGTGTTGCATTTTCAAATAGTGTTTGTTTTTGCCAATGACCATGTTCACCCATGTGGTAGCCATGATCAGACGTAAATACTACAACTGTATTTTTATCTAAGCCATAAGCTTCTAGCTTGTCAAGAATTCGACCGACCTGTGCGTCTACAAATGAGATAGTTGCATAATAAGCCTCTTTAATTTCTTGCGCACGTTCTTTTTCCAGATTTAGTTGATTCTTTTTTGCTCTAATTGATTTCACTGCAGGTTCTGGTAATGTTGCTAAGTAGTTACTTGAAGTTTCTGGAATTTCAATTTTTTCTTGGTCATAAAGATCAAAGTATTTTTTAGGAGCAACAAATGGAGTATGTGGTCTAAAAAAACCTACCGCTAAAAAAAATGGGGTACCTCTCTTTGCAAAATCATCAAGCTTTTTAATTGCCTCACTTGCTGCAATACCATCTGTTTGTTCATCATCCTTACCATCTGCAGCTAGCCAACTTAAAGTTCCTCCATACCTTCTTGGTGTTAAGGTCTTAATTTTATATTCTTCAATTTTATCTCTTCCATATGGATTGACAGTTTGATCCCAAGTATAGATGTCATCATTTCCTGATGTTCCTATCGCGCTCGGGTTGTCATAGTGAAATATTTTACCAATCCGAACAGATTGGTAACCCTGCTGCCTGTAGCGTTGCCCCAAAGTAATTACGTCTGGCACAGAATTTCTAAGATTCATATTATTTCTAGTAATCTTAGTTTGATTAGTATACATGCCAGTCATGAATGAAGCACGTGATGGTCCGCACAATGGGTATTGATTATGAGCATTTTCAAATAAAATTCCTCTTTCTGCAAGACGATCAATATTTGGTGTTTCTACAACCAAATTTCCGTAAGCTCCTATATCACAGTTTAAATCATCCGCAATAATCAATAATACATTTAGTTTTTCATTTGTTTGTAAAATTGACTTATCTTTTGAATTTTCATTCTCTCTACTTGCAGAGCAACTATAAAGGAAAAATAGTGCAATAAATAAATGAAGGTTTAGGATGTTTTTAATCATATAAAAAGGTTTAAGGAAATTTATCTTTGTTTTATAATAATTTTTTTTGATATCCATTCTTTTTTTATTAAGCAACTTAAAAAGTAAAAAGAATTTTTTAGTTGCGAAGTTTGAATATGAACATTGCTTCTTTGTGGTGCCATTTTAAGCACAACTTGTCCTGAAAGATTTTTAATTTCTAACGACTCAATTGGGTCATTAGATTGAATGAATAGATTTCCATTTGAAGGATTTGGATAAGTATTTAGAAATACATAATTTTCAGACATTTCAGTTGAAGTAGTATTAGTAATACAATCTGACCCTACTCCATTCAAACTTAAAGCATCAAATTCTACATCCCCATTTGAAAATTGAAACTTAACTGCTCTATCAAAAGTAACAGCAGCTACTGTAATAGTATTTAAACAAAGT
>Ga0315320_10002777_pt1 | contig 14424 bp, 8 predicted proteins | sample M140m21515metaG_FD_203458 | JGI IMG/M metagenome (GOLD analysis project Ga0315320, IMG submission 203458) | Ammonia-oxidizing marine archaeal communities from Monterey Bay, California, United States - M1 40m 21515 | ecosystem: Environmental > Aquatic > Marine > Coastal | place: USA: California... | reverse complement strand
GTGTGACTTCTTCCTGGAATACATCTGGGTAGTGGTTATTTCGTAGAACTGTATTGTTCAGAATGAGTTGGCGATCCCCTTTTATTTCATTGTCTGTCGTGTTCCAGGTGACATTGTTCATATACACACCATCGCCATACACCTCACCATCTGGGCGATAGAGTCCAGAGCCGTGGTAGTCAAACCGAATGCCTTGCCTATTACAGTCATGTGCCCAGTTGTGTGATACACAGGTCTTGTAGTGCTTTGTTGTCCCAACATTTAGCGCAGAGCCATCATGCTGGAGATTGCTCATGTCCGAAAGATGGTTCAAGTTTAGGGTCACTCCTTCATCAACGGCACGAACACCTTCGGAATTCCCGCAACGTGTCACGGTATTTCGACAAAAGGTGCTGTTCTTCCCAATCATTACAGCACCTGAGCCTCCGTCTGAATTGACGTCCCACTCAATATCACTGAAAAGACAGTTCTCGACTACCATTTCATCACTGCCGAAGTAGATTGGCGAATTGCACCACCGAACGGTGTTGTTGCTGAAAACGTTTTGCTCACCGCCAAAAAAGCTTGGCATGACGTTTCTGTTAGTCTGTGGATTCCACGCTTGAAAGAATTGGAATTCGTTATCCATAAAACGATGTGTTGCTGGAAAGTTAAAACAGCAATCACGAATTGTTGCATCACTGCAATCTTTTAAGAAGAAGCCTGCGGCGTGGAATGTGAGATCACGAATTGAAATTCCTGTACACCGAAGGAGATCAATTCCAACGTCCTTTGTGCGACCTCGAAGGTTTTGAAGGTTTGGGTCAATTCCGGTTGGTGGCATGTAATAAATAGTTTTGGTATCTGCGTCGAACCACCATTCATTTGGACGATCGAGCGCAGCAAGCCCGAGGATGTAATAGCCAGAGAACTGATGAATCTGTTCCGGGGCTATTCCTGTAGTGTCATACGAGAAATGGTCCTGACCGGGCGCGTGTTGCGTAATTGATCGGGCCCACGTTCTCCAGTGCCCAATGTTGAGGACTGCAGTACACTCGGTAAAGTCTTTCCCGGTGTCTGCGAGAGGCACTGACTGTCTGTCGAAACGAATTGTGGGGTTAACCTGATAGCGGCTATCTCCTTCGCGAAAACCAGGTGTTTCCGGACGAGAAAATCCATCGTCGTAGATTGTGCCGAAACGAGTTTTTCCGTCCCATTTGTTTTTGTGTTTGTTCCAGCCGCCGTCTGCGCTACGCATGCCTTCCATCATTCGCCAGATTGAGCCATCTTTCAATGTTGCATCAGGCCAGCGTGCGACATGAACCAAGTTGTCATCAACAAAAAGTTGATGTGGCTTAAAACTCAATGTCTGTTTCCAAATGCCATCCCGCCAAGGTTGCCAAGCCGTTGGCAATGCTACAGTTCCATCAAGAACAACGTTCTCATCGTTGTGAGGACGAATTATCAACTGATTCTTTTCAAAAAGTTTTATTGGCTCTTCGTATCTGCCCTCGCGGAGCCAGATTGTGTCACCTGGCCTAGCGAGGTTCAATGCTTTCCGGAGACTCTGGAAGGGGTGTTCTTGGCTTCCTCGGTTCGGCTGAGAGGCGGTGGGGGATACGAAGAGATCAGCAGCATGGCCTGTGCCACCAGCGAAACGTATTCCGCTGAAAAGCAATAGAAGGATGAATCGCATGAATGTGTCATGGGCCTGGTGTAAAGCGACGTCGGTGTTTGAATGCATGGCGTGCGAAAGGGTCTCCTACTTGATCGATCTACATCGGTTCAAGTTTATCCTAGTAACATGGTAGCTTCAAATAAAATCACCCACCGGCAGTGCAGGTGGGTGATTTTTGAGAGATGGCAAGATGCCTGCTGGGCCAATACTTTTTATGGACCGGGAGGCGGCATGGTTTCAGTTAAGAAATCAGTTGTCTTTTTTTCGTGAACCGTCACGGTCGCCGCGAGATGCTCGCATCGACTCACGAGCTGCCTTTCGTTCATCCTCATTTAATTCACCATCACCATCTTTATCAAACTTCTTGAGCATTTCAGCACGCAGCTCAGGAGTCCATTGTTTTCTCCCTGTGTCCCCGCGACGGTTCTGCATGTCTGCCCGAAGCGTTGCCTTTTCAGTATCGCTGAGTGTGCCATCGCCATCTTTATCAAATTTTTTGAGCATTTCGGTACGCTGCTCGGGAGTCCATTCTTTCCGATCCTTACCTCCACGACGATTCTGCATTTCTGCTCTGAGCTTTTCTTTTTCCTCCGGATCGAGAGTCCCATTCTTATTGGTATCAAACTTCTTCATCATTTCTGCTTTTCGTGCAGCAGGATCTTTCTGTTCCGAGGGTGCAGCTTGGGCTGTTGCAGTGAAAATAAGGGCGGAGAGACATGCTGTGATGGAAGCAATGCGGATGGGTGACATTGTGTGGGTTCCTTCTCGTAGGTGAATCTTTATAGAGGTCTTTTGCTGAGCGATTCCTTGTGAACGGCCACAGTGAGTGTCCTTGTCACGATAACGAAACGTTCAGAGATGCTCTATTCAACGGAGAGGTGCCCACAAAGTTTTGTAGCGTGACAAAAATTTATAGTCGTACGTTTGAAAGCTGGTTATTTTGAGAGATGGTTATATGAATACCATCTATGACTAGGCAGCTTTTTTTAGTTCAGCTACTTCTACTACGGATGGTACAGAGTGGCTCGAATGAACTGCGTCAGGACGCTTCTCTTCTGCAGTCTCATCATCATCTTCATCATCGTCGGCTACAAATGTGCCGACCAGACCATCCAGCATATCCGGAAGCGACGAGAGGATGTTTACGAAGCCGAGTACCATAACCCCGTGGTGGGCACCAAGTTCGAGTGCAGAAATGTCTGAAAAGAGGGTTTCTACTGCTTCATCCAAACCACTTGTGAGAAGAACGATTCCGGTTGTAAATTTAATCCAGGTGCTCTCTGCCAACGATTTGATACCAGCTGCCAGCGATCGTTTGTACCGGACAACCGCAGGGGCGGAACGTTTTCTGTTTCGGCGAGTATTTTGGGAGGTGGCCATGACCTGTTCTTTCTTCTCTATGGAGAAACACATTTTGCGTATTTCAGTCTCTGGGAGTAGCCTTTTCAGTCGAAGCAGGTCAATGTCAAAGTAGGCAAGAGGAGTAGGCTTTTACCTAACTGCAATTGACCTGTTGAAGTTGTGCGGTCACAACGAAACGATCCACTGTGCACTCAAAATACGACAAGGAAAGTTATTATGGCGGCCGGAAATCAGGGTGAGTATGAGTTTCTGAAAAGTTCACCTGCCTTTGACGGTCTCAGTGATCAAGACATCAAAACGATTCTGTCCAAAGCAAAGCCCATGGAGGTTCCTGGGGGAGAGGAACTCTTTCGGCAAGGCGACCCTGGTGGGACGATGTATGTCATTACTCGTGGTCGTGTGAGAGTGCTTCTTGAAGATGATTCGGGTGAAGAGTCGTTGTTGAATGTATTAGACCGCGGTGCACACTTTGGTGAGCTTTCCATGCTGATTGGGTCACCGCGAAATGCCACCATTAAGACAGTTGTTGATACTGACCTGCTTGTGTTGAACCATGATCATTTTGCTGAAGCTGTAGAGCAGGTTCCACAGTTTGCAGTGAATCTAAGCAAGACTCTGGGGCGATGGTTGCGAGGTGAGTTGCTTGGCAACAGACGGCAGGTGATTCGCGCCGTTTTCGCTGTTGTGAGAACCCGAAAAGAGCATGCCGCAATGCCGCTCCAAATGGTCGAGATGTTTAAGCGTCGAGGTGCGACAGTTAAAGTGGTGACGGATCGCCCACAGTCATGGTCGGAGCACGACGTTCTGGCTGAGCTTGTTCATGGCAATAATCTTGAGTCACTTCGTGACCGCATCACAGATGCTGTTACCCAGGGGGTGAGAGTACTTGTTGATTGTGATGTGGCTACTGCTGAGCCGTCGCTATTGAGTCAATGTGAACACCTGCTTTGGCTTTTCGATAATCAAGATCAGGGGCTTGTTGAGAGCAGGCTCAGTCAATTTGTCCATGAACGGAATAAATTATCGGTTCATTCACAGGTAGTCTGGACGCATGAGCAGTCAGCCCGTCTTCCACGGCATGCATCACATGATCTACCGCTTTCGGGAAGTGATATGCGAGTCCAGTGGAGTCATCACTCTGATGGCTTTCACTTTCGTGATCATGATGTGGTTCGCTGTGTGCATTGCGTTGATGATCTTCAGTTCGGTCTCGCACTTGGTGGTGGTGGTGCAAAAGGGATGGCTCACCTCGGTGTCATTGAGGTGCTTAATCGAGAGGGTATTTATTTCGATTCTGTTGCCGGTACGAGCGCGGGTGCCATCATGTCGGCGGGTTACGCAATGGGCAAGTCACCAGATGTTTTGTTGCAGTTGTTGTTGAAAGAAATGACACCGCCTCGGTGGTTGAAGAAGCTGCCTAAAAGCCGAGAGATGTTTTTGCTGTCACAATTTCGTATGGGGTGGATAGAACCAAAATTTCGTGAGCACCTGCAGAACGTGCAGTTTGATGAACTGTTTCTCCCAACGTCACTTGTCACGGTCGATCTGGTGACCGGCCAAGAGAGAATTCGGCGGTCTGGTGATGTTGTGTCAAGTGTTATGGAGAGCATTAACCATCCGATTTTTGGCAAGCCGATACTTCGAGGGAACGAAGCACTTGTTGATGGTGGAGTTTTGGCGAATGTGCCATCCCACTGTTTGCGTCGTCAGGGTGCAGGCTTCGTTCTTGCCGTGGATGTGACGACAAAGCTATCCACAGATTTTTGCCGTAATCCAAAGAAGCCAGATCAGTTGACGCCACCTGGTTACCTTCGGACCTTGCTGCGAGTGAATGATGTTTCTCTTCGCAGTCTTTCCGGGATACACCGTTCTGGAAGTGATTACGTCATCACGCCAGATACATCTGCGCACACGTTTGATGACTTTGCCGCCGGAGAGGAGTTGATGGATCGTGGGCGGGAGGCAGCTGAGGCAGCCCTTCCCGAGATAAAGGAGCGGGTGGCCAAAGTCTATCAGTCGATTGACGGAAGTTCTGCACACTAAAAATTCTTATTTGTGTAAGATTCCCGGTTTGTAGTACTTTTAGTAGAGGGTTTATAGCTGGTAGTTACTGAACTTTCAGTGCTCTCTTCATTTAATGGTTTCAGGAAGGCTTTTCTTATGTCGACCACGCGACGACGGTTTCTCACGACCGCGACTACAACTACGCTAGCAACTGCTACTGTTCCGTATTTTGGATGGCAAAAAAAGACACTCGCGGACGAAAGTAAGGCGAAGAACGATCGTGTAGCTATTGGCCTTATTGGTGCCGGTGGTATGGGGTGCGGGAATCTTCGTGCGGCAGCACAATGGATTGACGTTGTTGCAATCGCAGATGCAGATACAGGCCGCGCATCGAAGGCAAACAAATTGCTTAGTGATGGGAAAGCCCAAGAGTATGCTGATTACCGAGCCATTCTTGACCGGAAGGATATTGACGTCCTTCATATTGCAACGCCAGATCATTGGCATACGAAACCATTGATTGAAGCGATGCTTGCTGGCAAAGATGTCTACTGCGAGAAGCCCCTTACTCTCACGATTGATGAAGGGAAGCTTATTCGAAAAGTACAGAAAGAAACGGGTCGGGTCGTTCAGGTTGGAACGCAGCAAAGAAGTCAGTTCCAACTGTTTGTAAAAGCGGTTGCGATGGTTGCCAGTGGGCGGGTTGGAAAGATTAAGAAGATCACAGCTGCAATCGGGGCTGGTCCGACATGTGATGCCTTGCCAGCAGTATCACCTCCGGCAGAGCTTGACTGGGATCGCTGGTTGGGGCCTGTGCCTGCTGTTGACTATCGTTACGTACAAAAGCCAGGAAAAAAAGGCCGTCCAAATACGAATTGCCATTATGAATTTCGTTGGTGGTATGAATTTTCCGGCGGCAAACTCACTGATTGGGGTGCACACCATGTTGATATTGCTGTCTGGGCTCTTGAGCAGGCTGGGCAAGCAGGTGAGCACGGTGGTCCGACAGGCATTGGAGGGAAGGCCACGCATCCGGTGCCTTTCAAGAATGGTATGCCGGTAGAGCGAGACCGCTACAACACTGCAACCGGCTTTCTTCTTTCAGCAGCATATCCTAACGATGTCGAACTGATTATTCGACACGATACGGATAACGGTGTGACCATTGAGGGAGATAAGGGGAAAATCTTTGTGAATCGCGGTAAGCTTGTTGGTGCCCCGGTCGAAGCACTTGCGGATGATCCACTTCCAGAGGATGCAATTGCGAAGGTTTATAAAGGTCTCCCTATGGAAGCCGATGGTCGTAAAGCTCATTGGGCTACCTTCCTGAATTGTGTGAAAACTCGAAAATCACCAATCTCTGACGTTCACTCACATATGAGAGCCCTGAATGTCTGTCATCTTGCCGGCATTAGTGCCCGGCTTGGTCGACACATTGCATGGGATGCCAAGTCTGAGCAGATCACGGGTGACAACGAAGCCAATGCGATGCTGTCGCGTCCCTATCGCAAGGGATACGAGATCGATATGGGATGATCGTTCTGGTGGCTTCCGTTCGTGGCTCAACAGGAACTGGGTGAATCAAAAGTGCGTTCAAATCATTAGAGGCATTGGACAGTCAAGCGTAGTGGCGATTGCTCGCAGAAGATCAATCTCTCGAGGGGTGATTGTGCCGTCGGCAGAAGCCGTTTCAGCCAGGCCACGGATGAGTTTTGATTTTGATTTGCCAGGTAGCCGCCCGAGGGCATCAAGCGAGTGATTGAGTCTATTGAAGATTGTTCGATCCCACGGCTGGAGTTCGAGCGGTGGTAAACCGGTCGCCTCTACGCCACGTTCGAAGGCGCTCTGCACGGCATCTTGTTCACGGCTGCCGGCATGAGCCAATGCAGATAATACCGTTGAAACATCTTCAGGCGCTGGACGTTGATTAGTTTTTCTTTTTCTTTTTCTGCCAAAGTGCGGATCCAAGACGTGAAGAACAACTTTTTGAAGAGTCCATTCAAATAGGCTAAGTCGGTTGTCTGCAGCAGCAAGGGCGTGAATGTTCTCTCGGAATCGCTCGTATTGCTCCGGTGACAGATCTTTTAATGGTCCGAGGCAGATGTCAACCAATGGCAGTCGTGATTTTCGAGGAAGTGTGACAATCAATTTATGGAGTTCAATGGTTGAGCGGTAGACAGCAGGATCAGCCTCGGCAGCAAGTCGTTCAAATTGTTGCTGGCAGCTTGTGAAGTCTGCATCGAGCAGCAGAGCGTATACGACTCCACGAGCCCCGTAAGGTTCTCTGGCTGCTTCACGAAGCTTTTCAGGTAGGGATTCAAGGAGTTCGTGGGAGCGAGCAATTTGTTGAGGGGTTGGTTTTCCAATTGCTTCAACAGCCTGCTCTGGTGATGGTGCCGCTGGCGGTACCGTTTCATTCACCGGCACGTTTCTATCTATGATTTTGCTTTCAGGAGAGACGCTACCCGATGGTGCAGGACCTGCTACTGATCCTGCAAACCCAACAGCACCTGCTTGGGCAAAAGCGGGAGAGTGAGTCGCTGGAGTGCCTCTAGTTACCTCTTCAGCCGCCATTTCAGCCTGCCAGAACATGTCAATCCGTGCGATTCGCTTTGCAAGCGGTGGGTGTGTTGCGAAGAGTTCTGAAACACCCTCAGCAAAAAACATATGAGACGCTTCGGCAGCCTTCGCGATTTTTACTTTTGACCCAAGATTTAGCCCGCCAATTTTTTTGAGTGCCCCTGCAATACCGTTGGGGTCACGTGTGAATTGTACGGCTGATGCATCTGCGAGAAACTCACGTTGTCTACTTACCGCGGCTTTAATCAGGTTGCCAACGAGTGTTCCAATAAACCCGATAACTATAAGTCCTACGCCAAGACCAAGACTGATCAGTACGATACCACCACCACCTTTTTGATTATTGCTTCTTCCGCCACCCGATGCTGCAGCAATACGCATGGTGTAATAGCCAATAAGACCAACAATCAGGATGCCGTGAACAATTCCAATAAGACGTATGTTGAGTCGCATGTCACCATTGAGGATATGGCTAAATTCATGAGCGATCACGCCCTGGAGTTCATCACGACTAAGCTGTTCAACGCAGCCACGAGTCACGCCGATGACAGCATCTTCCGGATGGTATCCAGCAGCAAATGCATTAATGCCTCTTTCCCGTTCCATCATGAATACTGGCGGTACTGGTAAGCCGGAAGCCAGTGCCATTTCCTCTACGACATTGAGGATTTTGCGTTCAACCGGATCAACCGAGTCATTCAACAGTCGGTGACCGCCGAGAGATAAGGCGAGCGGTTCTCCTCCACCGGAGAGTTGGGCAGTTTTATATAAGCTGCCTCCACCAACGATAAGAAATACTGCGAGGCTTACTCCTACAAAGATGTCTGGTCTCCAGAATGTGTCTGGACCAAGTTGATCGACGAGTGCTTCCCGCTGTTGAGGTGCTTGCTCAAGCCCACCAAGGTAAAGTGACATGACCAGCACGTACGTCCCCACAATCAGGCCCGCCATGGCAACGACAAAAAGCCCGACCAGCATGCCTGTTTTTCGTCGAGCTCGATCCTGGTGTTCAAAGAAGTTCATGACAAACTCTTTTCTGTGATGTCAGCGTTCCTGTCCCCCCTGTGAATCATTGAGGGCTGTAAAAGTTTTATTCGCCGGGTAGGGGGCCTCTTGCTGTTAGAAAGAGACCGATGGCGCCGCCTGAATTGCCTGTTTGTCATCAAACTCGAGAAGTGATGCATGTTGAAAACCAAATGTTCCAGCAAACAGCATTTGTGGGAATGAATCGCGGTACATGTTGTATGCAGTCACCGCATCGTTAAATGCCTGGCGTGAGAATGCTACTTTGTTTTCTGTGCTGGTCAGTTCTTCTTGAATTGCCATCATGTTCTGGTTCGCTTTAAGGTCTGGGTATGCCTCAGCGAGTGCAAAGAGACGGCCGAGCGACTGAGTGAGCATGGTTTCCGCACCACCAAGTGCACCCATAGCGGCTGGATCACCAGGGTTTGCAGCGGCCTTGCCAGCCGCTGAAACGGCTTGGTTTCTAGCATTGATCACCCCTTCAAGAGTCTCACGTTCATGAGACATGTATCCCTTGGCAGTTTCGACAAGGTTGGGGATGAGGTCATATCGCCGCTTGAGTTGTACGTCGATTTGGGCAAAGGCATTTTTGTTACGTGCACGTAAAGAGACAAGTCGGTTGTAGATTCCGGCAAGCCAAAATCCGAGGAGAACGAGTGCACCGAGTATGACGAGTAAAGGAATAAGCATCAGCAATCTCCGTGTGCAGGTAAGGCTTGTGGGGGTGACGCACGAAACCCCCGATTCATAGTAAGATTACCAGAGTCAACAACATTCTACATGTTGGAACTGTAGAAAGTCTTAAAAACTTCACTGGTGAAAAAATGCTCCGATTGGCCTGGCTGATTCCTTGCGTCTTTGTAGCCCCAGTAATTGCTGCTGATTGGCCTCAATGGCGAGGGCCTGAGGGGCAGGGGCATGCTCCGACAGCTGTGGATCTACCCGTTCGATGGAGCATTGGTTCAGCTGAGGAAGTTAACACCCATCGGGACAATATATGCTGGCGGACAGAACTGCCGGGACGAGCATGGTCGTCTGCCATGATAGATGGTGAAATAATATGGCTCACGACAGCCATTGAAGATGGAAGTGCTCAGGAAGGACCTCCACCACCTGGAAGCAAAAAACCTCAGCCCCGGAGTGTTGCCAAGTCAGTAACGTTTCGAGCACTTGGTCTAGACTCGCGAGATGGCCAGATTGTTGAGAATATAAAACTTTTCTCAGTGGATAATCCTCAGCCCACACATGTGCTCAACAGTTTTGCTTCACCCTCTCCAGTGCTTGGGGCAGATCGTTTGTATTGTCAGTTTGGCGACTATGGAACCGCGTGTGTTGACACAAAAAAGGCGTCCGTGGTGTGGCATAACCGCAGCCAACGATTGAATCATGAGAATGGACCGGGCAGCACACCTGTTCTTTGGCGAGACCTTCTCATTTTTCATTGTGACGGAAGTGATGTGCAATATGTCGTTGCGCTAGATACCAACACGGGGGAGGAAGTCTGGAGGACTGATCGAAGTGGTGAGATGAACGACAATCCCGAAATGAAAAAAGCCTATGGGACACCACTGGTGACTTCTGTTGGCGGACGCGAGGTGCTGCTTTCTCCGGCAGCAAACTGGCTTTACGGATATGACACGAAAACAGGTGAAGAACTCTGGAAGGTCAATTATGGAATCCTTGGTTTCTCAATTGTATCAAGGCCTGTTGTTGCAGATGAAGTTGTGTACTTCAGTACCAGTTTTATGAAGACAGAACTTCTAGCCGTGCAGCTCGGTCCGAAGGTGAATACCACTCCAGAAATACTATGGCGTTATAGACGCAGCGTACCCAGAATGCCGTCGCCAATTCTTGTCGATGATTCAGTCTATCTTTTTGGTGATAAGGGAATCGCTACCTGCTTAGACAGACATACTGGTGAATCACGATGGACTGGTCGCCTTGGTGGAAGTTTCTCATCTTCTCCACTATTCGCCGACGGGAAAATTTATGTCGGTAATCACGAAGGTGAGATGTTTGTCATTCAGCCTGGAGATGCACTTAATATTCTTGCAAAAAATGAATTTGATGAAGCAATCATGGCAAGTCCAGCAGCCATTGGGGATTCGCTTTACGTGCGAACGGACAAAGCAGTATATCGAATCAAGAAGGCTGGTTTTTAGCGTTGAATGCACGAATTTTGCATATCGAGGACCAAGCTCCACGGGCTCTGGGATCGTGTCTGAATAATGCCCTGGTCGAGGATGCTCTGAATTTTCCTGCCGGCATACAGCGGAAGAGGAAGTAAACTGCCACTATGGCTGTACTTACTCTTGATGATCTTTCTCTCGCATTCCGCGGAGTTCATGTTCTTGACAAAGTCTCACGAACGATTGAGCCCGGTGAAAAAATTGGCTTACTTGGCCGTAACGGGACTGGCAAGACCACGCTCCTTCGTCTCATCGCCGGTAGCCAGGAACCTGATTCGGGTACATGTGTTCTAGCAGGTGGAAAGCGGGCTTCGTTTCTTCCGCAGGAAGTGCCAGTTGATATGGTCGGCCAGGTCTTGGAAGTGGTTCAGGAGGCATTGCAATCACAGGTTGCCGAAGGTCGAATTGAGGAGTGGGAGTCTGAAACAAAAAGTCAGAAGATCATAGACCTTATGGGTCTCGACTCCGATGGAGATATACAAACGCTATCGGCCGGACGAAAGCGGCGGGTGCTGCTTGCACGAGCGCTTGTCACTGAACCTGACTTGCTGATGCTCGACGAGCCTACAAATCATCTCGATCTTGAAGCGATTGAGTGGTTGGAGAAGTTTCTATCAAACTGGCGAGGAACGTTACTTTTTGTAACACATGATCGTGGCTTTCTCCGGCGGGTCGCTAATAGAATCTGGGAACTTGATCGTGGCCAGCTTTTTGCATGGGAGTGTGATTACGATGTGTTCCTGAAGCGAAAAGCAGCTGCTATTGAAGCCGAGGAAAAACAGAATGCTCTTTTTGATAAGCGTCTGGCAGAAGAAGAAGTCTGGATTCGGCAGGGTATTAAAGCCCGGCGCACACGGAATGAAGGTCGTGTTCGTGCACTGAAGCAGATGCGTGAGGAGCGGCAGCAACGTAGAGAGCAGCCAGGCAAAGCGAATATCGCTATTCAGGAATCTGAAAGAAGCGGAACGCTGGTATGTAAGGCAGCAGGCCTTTGTTTTGGCTACGCAGATAAAACTGTTATCAGTGATTTTTCAACAGCAATTTTTAGGGGAGACAAGGTCGGCTTTATTGGGCCAAACGGTTGTGGCAAGACAACGCTCCTTCGGCTCTTACTTCAGGAACTTGAGCCGCAGACGGGCTCTGTACGTCTCGGGACTAAGCTTGCTGTACGTTATTTCGATCAGCTACGTGGCCAGCTCGACTTTGAAAACAGTGTGGTTGAACAGATCAACGGTGGCAATGACTTTGTGACTATTGATGGAAATCGCCGGCATGTCATCAGTTATCTTCAGGACTTTTTATTCACGGCTGATCGTGCGAGGTTGCCAGTTAAGTTTCTTTCTGGTGGTGAACGAAACAGGCTTCTTCTTGCAAAGCTTTTTGCGAGGCCCGCAAACGTACTCGTACTCGATGAGCCAACGAATGATCTGGACCTTGAAACACTTGAGCTTCTTGAGCAGAGATTAGTGGATTTTCAAGGTACCGTTTTGGCGGTGAGTCATGATCGGGAGTTTCTTGATAATGTTGTGACGAGTGTCATTGTTTTTGATCAAGGAAGTGTCCAAGAATATGTTGGCGGGTACTCAGATTGGATTCGGCAGCGTGGGGGTGTGGAGTCAGCGAAAAAAGCTCCACGATCTCTTCAGAAGAAATCAACGGAGTCTTTCGAGCCGAAGAAACCAAGGCCGCAGAAACTGTCGTACAAAGAAAAACGAGAGCTGGAGCAATTGCCTGTACAGATTGAAAAGATGGAGGCAGACGTTGCAGCCCTCCATGAAGAAATGGCAGGCACCTCTTTTTATCGTCGTCCAGCCCAAGAGATAGCTACGACGCAAAAGAACTTGCAGGAGTTCGAAGAACGTCTGGCGACTGCCTATGCTCGCTGGCAAGATCTTGAGCAGAATACGTAGTAAGTGTGTTGGTGTGAAGTTGGTGTTCTTTACAAAGCTGTCCACATGTTTATAAGGATGTCGGCGTGCTTGTGGTCACAAGCTGCACTGATGCGACTGTTGTCCCTGGTTGGGCCATGACAGTTATAGTATTTATTTCTTGAAGAGCCGAAGGTGGCACTGGCACTGCGAGTGGAGCAAAAAAGTCAGTGAACTCAGCAGCATCACCGACATCGATCGTCATCGGTATCTCATTTATCGTTGTTTTCAGTGGCGTGTCGAGGCCACCTGTTCGATGGACGCCAATGACGAGCCGTGCTTTAGTTGTGCTAGCCGCTTTGGGAGTCGTGATCTGGAAAAGAATTGGTGCGCCAGTGCTTTTGACGGCAGTTTTTCTTGCATAGTACCGCTTCTGGTGCACTCCTTGTGTTGGTTTAACTTTCTTTTTTGGCATCAGGTGGATAACAGTTGTCTCGTTCACATCCACTGGTATGGCATTGATCTCAACGGGTTGGTTGGGTTGGAATGTCAGGTCGCCTTCGTGGTAGTTCAGTCGTGTCTGCCGTGTTGACACCTCAGGATACTGTTGCTGAATAGATGAGAGATCAAGCAGGAGTTGTCTGCCACCCATGTTCGTCACTGCAAGAGAAATCTTGTTGTTGCTATGAACAGCGACAACGTCGAGCCATTCTCTGTCGTAGGTGACAGGGAGGCGACGCCCGTTAAAGTCACGCCAGAGTTCAAAGAAGTTTGCTATTGGTGTCGCATCAAAGTCATCGATTGTCAGGTGTTGCTGTCGATTATCCTTTGGAGTGAAGACTGCATCACCACTCATGGGGTTCCACGGCATATGAAGGAAGACAAAGGGGACAAACAACTCGATTTGATCCGGGCGTTGCATGGTCTTGGTGAGAAAAGCACTCCATGCGAGAACTCGTAACCAGTTGTCAGCTGCCTGCCTTCCGTTTTGCAGAGACCCACATTCTGTGATGAGAATTGGTAAGACGTTCTCCGCGTTGTGCATTTCCGCCCTGAGCACATCGAGAGTGGCTTCGTACCGACCGAGTAAATAATTGGAGTACCCTTTGCCACGACGCTCGTGCGCACCAAGCGTGCCGGCGTTTTCATAGAAATGATACGAGAAGAAGTCGAGCTTGCCACGGGTTTCTTTGATAAAGCGAGCATGATCACGGAAAAGCCCGAAATCCTTTTGGTGAAGCTGCATGTAGGCTGCTGCTGGTCCTCCGATACGAGTCGATGGACTCACTTCATGCACCGCGTCGGCTACCTGATTGTGAAAATCAGACAGAAGCCCCCATCCATCAATGCCCTCTTTCTCTCTCCAGTGGTATGCCCACTCGGATTGAAATGTGCTTTCATTTTTTACTTCCCACCAAGTTGCTGAAGATCCACCATCCTTGATTTGATCTTGCACATAGGCAGCCGCGAGTTCTGTCGCATAGCGAAAGTACTCTATCTTCGGTGTGCCTCTGCCGATGAGCGGCACACTCATGAACTCCGGCCAATCGTTAAAGCACGATGCGTAAGGGATGTCTTTGAATCTGGGAATCGTGTTTCGAACTCTTGTGCCAGCGTCATACGTCTCAAAGAATGAAAGATCTGCGGCCCCGGGGGTGTCAGTTCGTTCGTGAAGGGGAGGCCAGTTTCCCCAGGCGGTTGTGAGCCCTGGCTGGAACTTAAGCATTCCACGTCCAGGAAA